>Ga0307373_10004771_pt1 | contig 22617 bp, 17 predicted proteins | sample OX2MG_FD_202534 | JGI IMG/M metagenome (GOLD analysis project Ga0307373, IMG submission 202534) | Soil microbial communities from Risofladan, Vaasa, Finland - OX-2 | ecosystem: Environmental > Terrestrial > Soil > Coastal area > Acid sulfate soil | place: Finland: Risofladan, Vaasa | collected... | reverse complement strand
GGGCGATCGCATCGCCAGCAAAACTGCGCGGTGCTGGCTGGGACGGAGACGATCCGGTCTCCAGCGTTGGTGAGGAAGGCCTGCTTGGCGACCTGATGCGGTTGGCGGGGACAGAGCACGGTCCCTTCGACGTTGGTCCGGGGGACGACGCGGCCGGCTGGCGACCATCCCCGGGAGCCATCATGGTTTGGTCCACTGACTCCCTCGTCGAGGACATCGACTTCCGACGCCGCTATCAGACTCCCTATCAGGTTGGCTGGAAGGCCTGGATGGCGGCTGTGTCCGACCTGGCAGCGATGGGCGCTACCTGCCGAGGTGGCCTGGTGGCCGTCTCCATCGCGCGCGACGCTTCGGCTGCCGCGGTAGCGGCAATGCAGCTGGGTTTGGTCGAAGCGGCGGCCATTGATGGGGCATCGGTGATGGGCGGGGACATCGGTGTCACCACCGGTCCCCTGACCCTCACCGTCACCGTGATGGGCGAGATCGAGGACGGCGAACCGGTCCGCCTGGGCGGTGGCTCACCAGGCCAGTCGCTTGTGGTGACCGGGCGTCTGGGCGAGGCCTCGGCTGCCCTCCAACTGATGGAGCGCGACGCCAGAGACTTCCCCCAGCAGTGGAGGGAGCACCTGCTCCAGCCGCCGTCTCGTATCGACGCCGGTCTGGCACTTCGCCGGGCCGGTGCCCAGGCCATGACCGATGTCAGCGACGGTCTGCTCGTTGACCTGCAAAGGATCTGTCGCAAAAGCGCAGTCGGCGCCGACATCTGGCTCGATCATCTCCCCGCGCCGGAAGGCGCCGCCGAGTTGGGCCGCCGCGACGAGCTCGCGCTTTGTGGCGGCGAGGACTACGAGCTTCTGGCGTCGCTTCCCGCAAGCGCGCTGGAGCGCCTCCTCGTCGATTGGAAGAGCGGCGTGCCACTCTCACTGATCGGCGTCCTTACCGACCGAGAGGGAATCCAGATACTCCGCTCGCCTGGGGGAGAGCTCGTTACAGCTCCTGCAAGTGATGGCTTCCGGCACTTCTGAATCGATGCCGACGGTCAATGTGCGAACTCATTCCGATGAAGAGACGCGCACCCTAGGGCGTCAGATCGGAGCCCAGCTGAAAGCTGGGGATTGCATCGCCCTGCGGGGCGAGCTGGGAGCCGGCAAGACCGTAATGGCCCAGGGCGTGGTGGCCGGCGCTGGAGGCGGCGACGACGTGCGCAGTCCGACGTTCCTGCTCCATGCCGTCCACCAGGGGCGCCTTCCCGTCCACCACCTAGACCTCTACCGGATGGATGTGGGGACAGACCTCCGAACACTGGGAATCGACGAGGCGCTCCTGGACGGTGCCGTGCTCGTGGAGTGGCCGGAGCGGACTGGTGCTGAGTGGTTCACTGGAGAGGTCCGTCTCGAGATAGCTTCGGCAACCGAGCGTGACGTCACGCTCAAGGTCCGTCGCGGCCTCCGGGGGGAGACTTAGCTTGGCCGAGGGACAGTGGACCCTCGCCATCGATGGCTCGCAACGAAGGGAGCCGCTGGTGATTCTCATCGATCCCGGGGCCACGGTCGTTTGGGTTGCCTCACCGGACTTGGCCGATCCCCAACTCATAACTGCTGTGCGACAGGCCCTGGCCATCCATCGAGAGCGCATCGGAGCAGTCGTGGCCACCTGCGGCCCCGGTTCCTACATCGGAGTTCGGGGCGGACTGGCGGCAGCTTCGGGCGCCTCTCAAGCGCTGCGCTGCCGGCTCGCTCTGGTCGGTTCGCTGGAGGTCGTCGGAAGCCAGACCGATCCTGGCGGCGCCACTGTCCTCGCCCTGGCCGATGCCGGTCGAGGAGGAACTTACGGCCAGCTCTTGACCCCTGCGCCGCCGGATACGAAGCAGCCCAGATGGGTGCCCCGGAGCCCGGCCGAGCTGCTCGGCCGGGCTGAGCCCTGGCCGGACTCTTGGAGCCAGGCGAGCCGAGCCATCGGTGGGCTCGGAGAAGGGCGGGAACTGCCCGCCGGTACCGAGCCCATGCCGGCGGTGCGAGACCGGCACCAGGCACTGGCCTGGATCGCTAGCTGTGGTCCGGCGCCGATCTCGGGGTACGATCGCATTCGTGCCGAATATGCGGTACCAGTAGGAGCGCGTCCGTGGTCCTGATCGGTGAACAGTTGCTGCTCAGTCCGATGGCTGAGGAAGACATCCCCGCCGTGCGGGCGATCGAGCTGGAAGTCTTTCCCACGCCCTGGCCGGGCAGCGCCTACCAGCGCGAACTGAACAACAACCGGGCCGCCCACTACGTCTGCCTCCGGCGGAACGGCAAGGTCGTGGGATACGGTGGGTTGTGGGCGGTCGGGGAGGAGTCGCACATCACCACCATCGGGGTCGCCGCCGAGTGTCAGGGACAGGGTTTGGGCAAGGCCATCTTCACTGCCCTGGTCAGCCGCTCCTATGAGCTGCGAGCCAACTTCATCAGTCTCGAGGTGCGTCCCCACAACGAGCCGGCGATCCACCTCTACGAGAGCTTCGGGTTCAAGGTGATCGGACGGCGCCGCGGTTACTACACCGACAACGGCGAAGACGCCCTGGTGATGTGGTCGGACTTGATCCACGCCCCCGACTTCAAGCGTCGCTTTCTGGCGATCCGGGATCGGCTTAAGATCGAAGGATTGGGCCTCCGTCCTGCCGAGGACTTCCCAGTCAGGTGAGGTTGCTGGCGCTCGAGACCTCGTGCGACGAGACGGCGGCGGCAGTAGTTCAAGACAACTTCTCGGTCGAAACCTCGGTGGTGGCATCCCAGGCCCAAGCTCATGCCGAGTTCGGCGGTGTTGTCCCCGAACTGGCCGCGCGCATGCATCTGGAGCGACTGCCCTCAGTGGTGGAGGAGGCGACCGCCAGCATCGGAGGGTTGCAGGGAACCTTGGATGGTGTCGCGGTCGCCAAGGGACCGGGGCTGATCGGCTGCCTGGCGGTAGGAGTCACCTACGCGCAGAGCCTGGCCGCCGGTCTAGGTCTACCCATAGTCGGGGTCAACCATATGAGCGGCCATGTTCTGGCAGCGCGGATTGAAGATCCCGCACTGGAGCCGCCCTTTGTAGCTCTGGTGGTGAGCGGCGGCCACACCGACCTGATCCATTACCAGGCCCACGACCGGGTGATTCTCATGGGGGCGACTCGAGACGACGCCGTCGGGGAGGCCTTCGACAAAGTCGCACGGATGCTGGGACTACGCTATCCCGGCGGACCTGAGATCGACCGGCTGGCGGCGACCGGCGATGCTCTGCGTTACCGCTTACCGCGACCTGTTCTGCCTGAATTTGCCTTCTCGTTCAGCGGTCTCAAGACGGCGGTCCTCTATCTGGTTCGAGACCTCGGCGAGCTCAATGAGCAGCAGGTCGCCGACGTCGCCGCGAGCTTTCGTTTGGCCGCGGTGGAGACGCTCTGCATTCAGCTCGAGGCAGCGGTGGAGCAGACCGGCAGCAGCAAGGTTGTGCTGGCTGGGGGGGTGGCCAGCAATCAACTCCTGCGATTGCTGGTGCGAGAGCGCCTGGAGGGTATCGCGGAAGTGACCATCCCCGCACCTGAGCTGTGCACGGACAACGCCGCCATGATCGGGGCGGCAGCTTGGACGAAAGTGGCCCGGTCAGGCTTCGACAGTGAGCCGTTCGGGGTTGACTCGGGCCTGCGCGCCTACGTCTGATTCGGTGCAGCAGTTACCTTCTTCACAGTGGCTGACGATGCAGGCGCAGAGCGACAGGCCCTTCTTGATTGCCTGGAGTACCAGCGGGCCTGGGTTCGAGCCATCGTGGACGGCCTTGAGGCGAAGTACTGGTACACCCCCGTGGTCCCTTCGAGGTGGACCATTCTGGCTTGATCGAGCATCTGGGCGGCGCTCAGCGCCACTGGTTTCAACGGGTGGTCGCCGACTCCAACGTCGAGTTTCCCTGGGATGAAGGGCGTCCTGAATACGACCCGGACGCCGCATTTCTCGGCGACCGCCCGAGTGCAGACATCCTTGAGTACTACCGCGATCCGTACCGGCGCTCGGATGAGGTGTTGAGCGGAGTCGCTCTCGACGCGGCGCCCCGAGGGAAACACGGCGGCGGCGAAGATCCCCAGCCCAGCGATGTGCGCGAGATCGTTCTCCACATGATCGAGGAGACGCCCTGCCACTCGAGCCACCCAGATATCGTGCGCGAACTCCTGGACGGCCGGACCAAACTGGGCCTCCGCTAGGGATAAAATCCGCCTGTCTGGGGAGCACCTATCTCACTTGGGGTGGTCTAGCCTCCCAGAGCGAAGTCCCAGAATCCATCTCGGCGCGGATAGACGCGGTCGCAGCCGGCGCAGCGCGCTGCCGAATCCGACCAGCGGAGGTCGGCCTGACAGCTTGGGCACCAGGTGCGCTGGGCAAGACCGGCGAGATGGGTCGGAGTTTCCGGGCCGGCCAGTCGGAGACGTGCTGTGCCCGGACGAAGCCGGGTTGCCAGGAGGAACTGGCTGGGACCCCACCAGCCGCGCCCCAAGCGCTGAGTCGTCAGCTCCATCGAATAGACAACTGGTCTGAGACCGCTGACCCAACGGGCGGGCAGAACCTGGTCCCAGCGCCGGAAGTTGTTGACGCTGGCTGCTGTGTGACTGCGGAATCCGGAGCGTCGCAGGCGCTCCCTTACTGCCGCCAGCTGGAAGGTGTAGAAGGGGTAGTCGGTGGAGCCGGTGACGTTCGGCGCGGGCCCACGGAGCTCCCCAGGGCGGCCATTGCGGAGGCTGCGCAATCGGGCCAAAACGTGGTGTTTTATGGGCACATCGACAAGCCATCGTTGCGCCACTGTGCGCGCCATTTCGCTGACGCAGCGGTCCACATCGGTCATGTGGTGCAGGACCCGGATCACCATCGCCGAATCAACTGCCGAGTCGATTAGCGGCATCCGGCCGAGGTCGGCCCGAATCAGGTGAACTCGGCCGGCCCCGACCTCCGGCGCGAGGTTCTGAGCCGCGCGGGACAGCTGGGTCACCGAGTAGTCGACCAAGATGACGTTATTGGCCACCGACGGGTAGTGGATGGCATTCCGGCCATACCCTCCGCCGAAGTCGGCGAACCAATTCGAGCGACCCAGCCGGGGCAGGAGCCGACGCAGGGTGCGCGCCTCGACCCACTGCTCGTAGTCGCGGTTGCCCCAGAATGCGTAGTAGTCGAAGCCGCTGTCGTAGTCGACGATCTGCGAGCCGATCCCGGATTCGGGAGTACTGGGCGTTCTCATCAACCTCCGGATCCTAGTCGACCCGGACTGGCCGACACCCAGATCGGAAGTGGGCTCGAACGGACTTGCAGCTGGAACGCGATCCGGGATACACTATTAGCACTCACGAGGGTTGAGTGCTAATAGTGCAGGAGGAAGGGAATGGCCCTAAAGCTACGGCCACTAGCTGACCGTGTCGTCGTCAAGCCCCTGGAGCGGGATGAGACCACCAAGAGCGGGATCGTGCTTCCCGACACCGCCAAGGAGAAGCCCCAGGAGGGCTTGATCGAGGCGGTCGGTAACGGCAAGTACAACGAGCAGACCGGGCAGAGGGTCGCTCTCGACGTCGCAATCGGTGATCGGGTCATCTACGCCAAGTACTCGGGATCTGAGATCAAGATCGAAGAGCAGGATTACCTGATCCTCTCCGAGCGCGACATTCTGGCCGTGGTCGCGTCCAACGGCAAGAAGTCCTAACTAGAAGAGCCGCGGGCTCGCGGTGCCCCTCGGTAGGGGCGGCCGCGAGCCCCGCCCAAGCCTAGGAGAAAGGTTTAAGTGCCAGCCAAGCAGCTGAAGTTTGACGATCAGGCCCGCGACGCTCTGCTGCGGGGAACCGCCCAGGTGGCGGCCGCGGTACGACCCACGTTGGGACCCCGAGGACGCTCGGTAGTGATTGACCGCCGCTACGGTAGCCCGCAGATCACTACCGATGGGGCCACCATCGTCCGGGACATCGAGCTTCCCGACCATTTCGAGAACATGGGAGCGCAGCTCCTGGCGGAGGCCGCGCGGCGCGCCAACGACACCGCTGGGGATGGGACCACCACGGCCGCTCTTTTGGCCGAGGCCATGGTCACCGAGGGCGTTCGCAACCTTGCCTCGGGGGCGTCGCCGGTGGGACTTAAGCGTGGCATCGAGAAGGCCACCAAGGCTGCCCTGGCGGAACTGGATCGCCTGAGCCGTCCTATGGCAGGACGCGAGGACATCTTGCAGGTCGCCACTATCTCCAGCGGTAGTAAAGAGGTTGGCGCGATGATCGCCGACGCTATGGAGCGGGTCACCTCAGACGGCGTGATCACGGTAGAGGACTCCTCAGGGATCGAGACCGAGGTCGAGGTGGTCGACGGGATGCAGTTCGACCGTGGCTTCGTCTCGCCCTACCTGGTGACCGACCAAGCGGGCATGGAAGCGGTTCTGGAGCGGCCCCTGATCGTGGTCACTCCGCGCAAGCTTTCGGCCGTCGCGGACATCGTCCCGGCGATGGAACTCGCGGTCAAGGCGGGACGGCCCCTTCTCATCGTCGCCGAGGACATCGATGGCGAGGCGCTGGCCACCTTGGTGGTGAACAAGGTTCGGGGCACGCTCTCCGCCTGCGCGGTCAAAGCGCCAGGGTTTGGCGATCGACGGTCTGCCATGCTCCAGGACCTCGCCGTCCTCACCGGTGCCGAGGTCATCTCGGAGGAGCTCGGTCTGACTATGGAGGGGCTAAGCGAGCATCAGGCAGGGTCCGCCCGTCGGGTTGTGGTTACCAAGGACGACACCACGGTCGTGGAAGGTGGCGGCAGCGAGGCGGCGGTTCGTGCACGCGTGGCCGAGATCGACCAGCAAATGGAGCTGACGGAGTCGGACTGGGACCGCGAGAAGCTTCAGGAGCGCAAGGCTCGGCTGGTCGGCGGGGTCGCGGTGATCAAGGTCGGGGCACCGACTGAGACAGCCCTCAAGGAGCGCAAGGAGCGTGTCCAGGACGCTCTGGACGCCACCCGCGCCGCCGTCGCCGAGGGCATTCTCCCCGGGGGAGGAAGAAGCCTTCTGGTGGCTTCGCAGGTGCTCAGCAAAGTCGAAGCCAGCGGCGACGAGGAGACTGGGGTCGACATCGTCAGACGTGCGCTTCAGATGCCCACCCGCCAGCTGGCGGCCAACGCCGGCCTGGACGGATCGGTGGTCCTGGAGAAGGTGATGTTGATGAAGCCCACCGAGGGTCTTGATCTGCTCAGCCTCGAATACGGTGACCTGCTCAAGGCGGGGATCATCGATCCCACCAAGGTGGTCAAGACCAGCTTGCAGAGCGCCGCCTCGGTTGCTGCGCTCCTGCTGACAACCCAAGCCTTGGTGGCCGACCTGCCTGAACTCGCCCCGACTCTTCCCGGCGGCGGCGACGAGGGCATGGGCGGAATGGGCGGGATGGGTGGCATGGGCGGGATGGGTGGCATGGGCGGGATGGGGGACATGGACTTCTGACGGCCGCTCGGGCGGAGAATGTCCTAATGCCTCGACCCTCGTTGCTCAAGCTCGCTGTCTGCCAGTACGCACCTGAGCTGGGTGATCCCGAAGGCAACGCATCCCGAGGGGCCGCATGGATTACGAGAGCGGCAACCGCCGGGGCAAAGCTCATCGTGCTCCCTGAGCTGGCCAGTTCCGGATACGCCTTTGCCAGTGACGCCGAAGCTGCCGCCGCCGCCGGCGACATTGCCAGCCCGACCCTGGCCCGCTGGGCCGAATCCTGCCGGGAGCAGGGTGTGTACGTGGTGGCGGGGTTCTGTGAGCGCAGTGGGGACCAACGGTTCAACTCGGCCGCTTTGCTCGGCCCGGAGGGGGTCCTGGGGGTCTACCGAAAGGCCCATCTCTTCTACGACGAGCAGACCTATTTCCAGCCCGGGGACAGTGGGTTCCCCGTCTTCGACCTACCCTTTGGCCGGATCGGAATCCTCATCTGTTACGACGTCTGGTTTCCTGAAGCTGCTCGTGTTCTGGCCCTGGCTGGAGCTCAGCTGATCTGCGTGCCCACCAACTGGGTGGCAAATTTCCGCCGCCAGGTAGCCGACGACCGGGGCTGGGTCATGGGCAACTACGCGTCGGTGGCGGTGGCCACCCAGAATCAGGTCTTCGTGGCGGCCGCCGACCGCATCGGCCGCGAGCGTGACGTCGAATTCATCGGCGCCAGCTGCATCGTCGGCCCTGAGGGCTGGTTGCTGGCAGGGCCGGCGGCGCGATCCCAAGAGGTACTGCTGCTGGCTGATGTCGACCTCAGCCAGGCCGTGGCCCGCAAGCAGCGCACTCCCCGCAACCACACCTTCGGCGATCGCCGCCCCGACCTCTATTCTTCGCTTGGCGCTCCTGCGACCTCGATTTCCGAGTGAACCTCTCGGCGGGTCTGGGGCCGACCGTGACGGTGGGGGCTGCTGACCAGGAGCTCCTGCGGGGGCTCAACCCCGCCCAACGGGAGGCCATCACGGCTCCGGACCGTCCTGTTCTGGTCCTAGCCGGTGCCGGCTCGGGAAAGACCAGGGTGCTGACGCATCGAATCGCCTACCTGCTGGAACAGCGGCGGGCCACGCCCGACCGGGTGATGGCAGTCACCTTCACCAACAAGGCGGCTCGCGAGATGCGGGGAAGGATCGCCGGGCTGTTGGGACACGAGCCCCACGGGATGTGGTTGGGGACCTTCCACGCCTGCAGTGCCCGCATTCTTCGGGACCAGGGTGAGCAGATCGGAATCCCCCGCAATTTCGTCATCTACGACGAGGTCGACCGGGCCGCCTTGGTTCGCGAAGCGATGCGTCAGGCTGGTATCGACGAGAAGCGGCTCAGCGTGTCGTCCGCCGCCGCGGAAATCTCGCGGGCCAAGAACGAACTCAAGGATCCGGCGACTTATGCCCTGGAGGCAGTGGGGTTGGTGGAGACGCTGGTGGGCAGCGTCTATCCCCGGTACCAAAGCCTGCTTGAGGGTGCCGGGGCTCTCGACTTCGACGATCTCCTCTTTCGCGTGGTCGAGCTTTTCCGGCACTCCGAGGAGGCACTGGCCAAGTACCGGCAGCGCTTCGATCACGTGCTCGTGGACGAGTACCAGGACACCAACCACGCCCAGTACCTGCTTCTCCGCGATCTCGCCGAGGAGCATCGCCACATCACCGTGGTGGGCGACCCCGACCAGTCGGTGTACAGCTGGCGAGGAGCCGACATCCGCAACATCCTCGAGTTTCAGCGCGACTACCCGGACGCCCTGGTTGTGCCACTGGAGCAGAACTACCGGAGCACCAAAGCCATCTTGGCGGCAGCCCAGTCGGTCATCCGGGAGAACTCCGAGCGCGTTGAGAAGGGGCTCTGGACTGAAGGTCCCGAGGGCACCGCGGTGGTGGTGGCCCAGCTCTACGACGAGCGCGAAGAGGCGACGGCGGTGGTCCGCGAGGCGCGCCGGATCGTTGATGAGGGTGACGGCGAGTTCGGGGACATGGCGGTTCTGTACCGGACCAATGCCCAGTCGCGGGCCCTGGAGGAGACGCTTCTCCGGGCGGAGGTGCCCTATCGCCTAGTGGGTGGGGTCCGCTTCTACCAGCGCCGCGAGGTCAAGGATGTGCTGGCTTACCTCCGGCTGGTGGCTCACCCCCGCGACCGATTGGCCTTCGAGCGGGTCGTCAACGTCCCCAAGCGGGGCATCGGCAGTCACTCGCTAGCTGAATTGATGCGCAGCGCTGCCGCGCGGGGCGTTTCCCACTGGGACCTGCTGGGCGACCCCCAGGCGGCCGGGGTTCGCGGTGCCGCAGCGGGCGGACTGAAGCGGTTCCAGGAGATGATCGAGGAGGTCACCGAATGGGGGTCACCTTGGCCCTTGGTGACGCTGCTGGACAAGCTATTGGAGCGCAGCGGGTACCGAGAGTTCGTTCGGGACGGCAGCGTCGAGGGGGAAGAGCGCTGGGCCAACGTGGTCGAACTTCGCGGTCTCGCCGCCGAGCAGGGCGACCTACCCAGCGCCGAGGCGCTCCCCATGTTCCTGGAGCAGGTGGCGCTGGCGGGTGAAGTCGACCAGATGGAGGAGGCAACGTCGGCCCTGACCCTGATTACGCTGCATCAGGTGAAGGGACTCGAGTTTCCGGTGGTGTTCATCACTGGGGTCGAGGAGGGACTGCTGCCCCACAGCCGCTCCCTGGACACCCTGAGCCAGATCGAGGAGGAGCGGCGTCTGCTCTACGTGGGCATGACTCGCGCGAAGCGCCGTCTGTACCTCAGTCACTGCTTCCGCCGCCACGTCTACGGCAGCCCAGCGCCGGCCATCCCATCCCGCTTCCTAGCCGCGCTCGGCGATCACGCCAAGGTAGAGCGTTGGGACGCAGGACCGCCCTCGAGCTGGGAGTACCACGCGCCCGCGGAGGAGAAGGCCCGGCCGTTCGTGGCACCGGTGGCAAGCCGCGGCCAGCCGCTCCCGCTGCGACGGGCCCGTGACGTGGTGATGGAACGGGCGACCGCTCCCGGGGGGCGGGTTGTCAACGAGCAGCGCTTCCGGGCGGGTGATCGCGTGGAGCACGCGCGCTTCGGTCGGGGCATCATCCGCGCCAGCGAGATGACCGGAGCGGGGGAGGAGGTGGTCATCGACTTCCAGTCGGCTGGACATCGCCGATTCGCCGTAAGTGACGCCGTGCTGCGAAGGATCGAGGAGTAGGGCCAAGGATGGCGGAAGATCCGGCTCCGAGCTCGGCGCGCCGTCGGGTCAGCGAGCTCCGCGAGGAGCTGGCCCACCACAACTACCTCTACTACGTGCTTGACGCACCGGAACTCGCCGACGCGGACTACGATTCGCTGTTCCGGGAGCTGCAGGGCCTGGAGGAGACCTATCCCCGGCTCCGGAGCAAGGATTCGCCAACCCGGATGGTGGGCAGCCGGGTGGTCACGCCATTTCGCAAGGTGCGCCACCGCGTGCCCATGTACTCGCTGCAAAATGCCATCTCGATCGAAGAGGTCCGGAGCTTCCGGGAGCGGGTGCGTCGCCTCAGTGGCGCTGATCCCGACCTCGGAGCCGAGCTCAAGATCGACGGGCTGGCGGTCAGTCTGACCTTCCACCAAGGGAAGCTCGAGCAGGGAGCGACCCGAGGGAACGGGGAGGTGGGCGAGGACATCACCGCCAATATCCGAACCGTGGTCGGGATCCCGGAAGAGCTGGGCGCGGCCACGACCAAGGGCCTCCCGGAGCGCTTTGAGGTTCGCGGTGAGGTCTACATGCCCCGGTCCGTCCTAGCCGAACTCAACCGACAGCGACAGCAGGACAACCTGCCTCTCTATGCCAACTGCCGCAACGCGGCGGCGGGAAGCCTGCGCCAGATGGACTGGCAGATCACCGCCAGCCGCCACCTCGAGGCGTTCTTCTATGCCTGCGATCCCCACCCCCGGGAGGTCTCCCTGCAGTCGCAACTGCTGGGCTGGCTGGGGAAGGTAGGGTTTCCGGTCAATCCTCACCGCCAGCTTCTGCACAGTGAAGAGGAGATGGTGCACTACCTGGAACACTGGCGCGAGGCGCGCCACGAGTTGACTTATGAGACCGACGGAGTGGTGCTCAAGGTTGACCAACTGCCACTGCAGCAGGAGCTGGGTGCGGACAGCCGTCGACCCCGATGGGCGGTTGCTTTCAAGTTCCCCCCGGAGGAGAGGGAAACGACCGTGCGCTCTATCGAGGTCAGCATCGGTCGCACCGGAGTGGCAACGCCGGTAGCCAACCTGGATCCAGTACTGGTGGCCGGATCTACGGTGGAGAGGGCCACCCTGCACAACCAGGACCAGGTCCGCAGCAAAGACATTCGGGTGGGCGATCGGGTGGTCATCCGCAAGGCAGGTGAGGTAATCCCGGAGGTGGTCCGGGTGCTAACGGAGCACCGCGGCCCCGCGTCCAAACCATTCGAGATGCCCAGCAACTGTCCTGTCTGTGGCACCGCGCTGGTGCGCGAGGAGGGCGAGGCGGCCACCCGTTGCCCCAATCCGCTCTGTCCTGCCCAGCGGCTCCAGAGGATCCTCCATTTCGTCAGCCGAGGAGCTCTGGACATCGATCGCTGCGGCCCTGCGGTGCTGGCGGAGCTGCTCCAGCGCGGCTTGATCGCGAGTCCGGCGGATCTATTCCGGCTCGATGAGGAGCAGCTTCAGCAGCTGCCCCAGTTCGGCCCGCGCTCAGCGCGCCAGCTGGTGGCGGCCATCAACTCGCGGCGGCAACCGACCCTGGAACGGTTCATCTACGCCTTGGGGATCCGCCACGTTGGCGATCGCACGGCACGCCTGCTGGCTGAGCACTTCGGAACCTTGCAGTCTCTGCGAGATGCCGCAATGGAGTCAATCATCACAGTTGCTGGCATCGGGCCCATCGTGGGGGAGGAGGTGGCGCGATTCTTCGCCAGCACCGGCGGGCGTGAGGTACTCGATCAGCTTGCCCAGGTGGGCGTGCATCCCCACGGTGCCGTGGGATCTGATGGACCGTGGCGGGGCAAGACATTCGTGCTCACCGGCACCCTGAGCAACTGGACCAGAGGCGCCGCGGAAGAGGCCATTCGGGCCCTGGGAGGCACCGCTTCGAGCAGCGTTTCCCGCAAGACCACGGCCGTAGTCGCAGGCGAGGCGGCGGGCTCCAAGTTGCAGGCGGCTGAACGGCTTGGAGTGGAAATCATTGACGAAGATGAGTTCGCCCGCCGGCTGGCCAATCCTGGCGAGGATGAGACCGTCCAAGCAAGGCACGAGGTCAGGTAGGGGCGGTAGGTCCCCCGTTATCCGTACTATCACCTGCCCCGCCCTGCTGCACCATAAGCCGGATCGCGGTGCGAGCAGTGTCCAGCTGCTGGGTTACATCGTGGCCCAGAGCCGCTGCGGCGTCACGGCAGGCGAGCAGTGAGCTTTCCAACTCATCGAGAGCGAGGATTAGGGCGTAGCTCTCGACCCGTTGCACCAGGTCGTCGGGGGCAATGTCCATGTCGACGGCGATGCCCCGCATCAGGGCCGCCCAGCGGTCCCTGGCCTCCTCGAGCTTGCGAGCCGACTCCTCCAGACTTGTCTGCGCCTTGGCGCTGGCCCGGCGCGCGCCGGGAATCGGGCGACTTCGATTTACCGCGACTGCGCCCCGGCGTCCAGCCGTATCGAGAAGTCGGCGGGCGCTCCGGGCTGCGGCAAATGCCTCGGCTGCGGCCGCCAATGCCTTTGGTTTGGGATCGCTATCCGCGTGGTGGTCGCTCATCGGGGACGGGGTGATGACGTCACGGAGGGGATGCTAATAGGGTCCGTCCCGACATCGCCTTAGGTCCCGACTTCGGAGCGATAATGGCCCAGATCGATCGGGCCTTCGGGCAGGACACTGCAGCGAGGTCAGGGGCCTAGGACCGACGTCTATCCGGCCAATCGATCAGTTCGGCACCTGAGATTGGTGCCGAGTTTGGGAGTTGATCGAGGTCGTCGAGGGTACTCCGATAGACTCGGACTGGTGTTGCAAGATGGTGATGGGGTGCCTCGGGCGGGCTCGATAGCCTTAGCCGAGCTCGCCCATGTCAGCAGTCTGGCCCGGCTCGGGTTGACAGCGCCGGAACTGGCCAAACTGGCTGCTCAACTTGAGCTTATCGTGGCCGCCGTGGGGAAGCTCTCGGGTGCCGACATCTCGTCAGTGGAGGCGACTGCGCAGGTGGGCGGACTCCGCAACGTCACCCGCGCCGACGAGGTGGAAGACGGTCTGACTGCTGAGCAGGCTCTGAGCAATGCGCCTGTCCAAGCGGCGGGCTTCCTGCGCGTCCCGGCCATCCAGTGAGCCTGCTCGAGGAGCCTATTCGCGAGCTGGGGCGGCGTCTTCGGGATGGTGAGATCTCAGCTCTTGAACTCACCGAAGAGGCTTTGACTCGGATTGAACAACTTGACGGCAAGTTGGGGGCGTTCCTACGGACCACACCGGAGTCAGCTCGGGCGGCGGCAATGGCCGCCGACCAACGTCTACGCCAGGACCCGGCCGGCTCCCCCATCCTGTGCGGCATCCCCGTCGCCTACAAGGACGTGCTCTGCACGGCTGGGGTGGAGACCACCGCCGGTAGCCAGATCCTTCGCGGTTTCGTGCCCCCATACAGCGCCACCGTGGTGGACCGCCTGTCCGCTTTGGGTGTTGTTCCGCTCGGCAAGCTCAACTGCGACGAATTTGCCATGGGCAGCTCCAATGAGAATTCCGCCTACCAGGCCACGGTTAACCCCTGGGACCAGGAGCGAGTGGCCGGGGGGAGCAGTGGCGGATCGGCCGTAGCGGCGGCGGCCCGTTTGGCCTGCGTCACTCTGGGCAGCGACACCGGTGGGTCGGTCCGGCTGCCGGCTTCGTTCAGTGGCGTGGTCGGGGTCAAGCCCACCTACGGGCGAGTGAGCAGATATGGGCTGATCGCCTTCGCCAGTTCTCTGGATCAGGTCGGTCCGTTGGCGAAGACGGTGGAGGATGCCGCGTTGGTGATGACCGCCATCGCCGGCCACGATGCCCGGGACAGCACCAGTGTGGCGGCACCCGTGGACGGCTTCCTGGGTGATCTTCGAAGCGGGGTCAGGGGCCTTCGACTGGGAATTCCTCGCGAATACCTGGAGGTCGGCCTGGATGCCCAGGTCAGGGCGGTCTTCGAGGAGTCGGTCCGCACTTTGGAGGCGCTCGGTGCGACGACCCAGGAGATCACCCTACCGACCACCGAGTACGCCCTGTCTGCCTACTACGTGATCGCCCCCGCCGAGGTCAGCAGCAACCTGGCGAGGATGGATGGAGTCCGCTTCGGGCCGGGTGCTCCCGACGCGACCACACTTCGCCAGGCCTATGAGGAGGCACGCCACCGAGGCTTCGGCGAGGAGGTGCGTCGGCGGGTGACCTTGGGAACTTACGCCCTTAGCAGTGGGTACTACGACGCTTATTACCTCCAGGCCCAGAAGGTTCGCACCCTGGTGGCTCAGGACTTCGACCGCGCCTTTGCCGAGGTGGATGCGATCATCTCGCCGACGGCTCCCACGACCGCCTTCAGGCTGGGTGAGAGGACAGACGACCCGCTGGCTATGTACGCGACTGACATCCTCACACTGCCCGCCAACCTGGCCGGCATCTCAGGCATCTCCGTTCCTGCCGGCTTTGCCGCCGGGCTGCCCGTCGGGCTCCAGGTGTTAGGCCCCTACTTGGGCGAGGCAACCTGCTTTCGGGTCGCCCAAAGCTTCGAGGACGCTGTCGGCGTCTGGCGCCACATGCCTCCTCTGGCAGTGGCCGCCTCGTGAGCTCAATGGCGTCATCGCCTTGGGAGGTGGTGATCGGGCTCGAGGTCCATGCCCAGCTGCTCACTAAGAGCAAGATGTTCTGCTCCTGCCGGGCCCAGTACCTGGGACTACCGCCCAACAGCAACACCTGCCCCGTCTGCCTGGGCCTACCTGGAGCCCTGCCCGTTATCAATGCCGAGGGCGTCCGGCTCACCCTGCGCACGGCACTGGCGCTCAACTGCGAGATACCAGAATTCACCAAGTTCGATCGCAAGAACTACTTCTATCCCGACCTCCCCAAGGGCTACCAGATTTCCCAGTACGATCTCCCACTCTCGCGCAATGGCTGGTTGGAATTCGAGGTCGAGGGGCGCAAGGTCCGCGGGGGGATCACCCGGGTGCACTTGGAGGAGGACACGGGCACGCTGCACCACTCCGGCGAGATCCAGAGCTCGACGTTTTCGCTGGTTGACCTGAACCGGGCCGGGGTGCCCCTCATGGAGATCGTGGGCGAACCCGACCTGCGTACTCCAGCCGAGGCCAGGGGTTATCTGGTGGCACTCCGGCAGCTGCTTACCTACATCGGTGTCAATGACGGAAACATGGAGGAGGGAAGCCTGCGCTGCGATGCCAACATCTCACTCCGGCCGGTGGGCACGGAGGCTCTGGGGGTCAAGGTCGAGGTCAAGAACATGAACTCCTTCCGGAGCGTCCAGCGCGCCCTGGAGCACGAGCTGGGACGGCAGCGCGAGGTCCTCGACGAGGGAGGCCGTCTGCCCCAGGAGACCCGGGGCTGGAGCGAGTTGGAGCAGCGTACCGTCTCGCAGCGGAGCAAGGAGGAGGCCCAGGAGTATCGCTACTTCCCGGAGCCCGACCTGCCACCGCTGCTCATCTCGCGGGCCCACGTAGACGAGATTCGAGCGGATTTACCAGAACTTCCGACGGCCCGCCGAGCCCGCTTCCAGAGCCAGTACGGGCTCCCCGAGGAGCAAGCCCTCTTGCTGACCGGCCGTCCAGCCGACTCCAGCTACTTTGAGGAGGTGGTGGCGCGGGGGGTGACCCCGCAGCTAGCGGCGAACTGGCAACTAGGCGATCTGCAGGGTCTGTGCAATGGCGCCAACCTTGAAGTCGAGACGTGCAAGATCAGCCCGGTGGCGTTCAGTGACCTGCTCAGGATGGTCCAGAGCCAGGAGGCGACGGCCAAGGTAGCCAAGGAGGTTCTTGGGCGCGCCTTCGCCAGCGGCGAGGAACCAGCCCAACTGATCCACCAGGAAGGGCTAGGCCAGGTCTCCGATGCTAAGGAGATCACCGTGATGGTGGAGCGGGCTCTGGAACAGAACCGCCAGGCTGCTGCCGACTATAAGGCGGGCCAGGACCGCGCCCTCGACCGGCTGGTCGGAGCGGTGATGGCCATGTCCAAGGGTCGGGCCAACGCGGCCATGGTCAACCAGCTCCTGCGCGAGCGCCTGCCCCGCGCGGGGGGCTGACACCTGCCCTCGGCGGGCGAGGCCAGGGACGCCGAGAAAATGGCTTCGACGAATCCGCCCCTGCGTCACGGCGACGAGATTCTCCTGGAGTGCACCGAGATGGCCCATCGCGGCCTGGCCCTAGCTCGGGTGTCCGGCCTTGTGGTGTTCGTCTTCGGAGCCCTTCCCGGCGAGGAGGTTTTGGCCCGGGTCACCAAGATCCACCGGCGGCACGCATTCGCCGACACGGTGCAGGTCCTCCGGTCGTCTCCCCACCGAGTGGAAGCGCCATGTCCCTACTTCGGGAGCTGCGGTGGATGCCAGTTGCAGCACCTGGCCTACCGCTCCCAGCTCGCCACCAAAGAGGCGGTCTTGCGCCGGGCATTGCTCGGCCAGGGCGTCGAGCTGCCAGACAAGCTCGAGAGCGTTGGCGCGGCTGATCCCTGGCGTTACCGTTGGCGCGGGGAGTTCCACCGAAGTGGCGAGGGGCCCGTCCTCGGATTCAAGAGCCGCTCCAGCTACCAAGTGGTGGGTGTCGCCGACTGCCTGATCCATCACCAGACAATTACGGAGGCCCTGCCCGCCGTGGGAGCCGCTCTCGGGGCAGAGGGTCCCCGCCTGCAGACAGTGCAGCTGACAGTCGGCGAGGCAGGCGCGGAGCTCCTCATCAACACTCGGCCGGACGGCTCGGGCGGCGCCAAAGTTGCCGGCACCACTGCGGCTGGCCTCCCCTCTGCGGTGAGCGTCACCGACGAGGCCACGAGCCTGAGCTACCGGGGGCGCGACTTCCGAGTCTTTCCCGACTCCTTCATTCAGGTCAACCAGGGCACTGTGGAACGCCTCTACGAGACGGTCGTGGAATTTCTTGGAGAGGAGATTGCAGGCGCCCACGTGGTGGATGCCTACGGCGGCATCGGCATCCTCAGTCTGCGGCTCGTCGATCTCGGCGCTCAGGTCACAGTGATCGAGTCCAACCCGGTTGCAGCCCGGCTCTGCCAGCTCCACGCGGAGATGTACGCGCCCGGGTATTTGACCACGGTTTGCGGGCCTGTCGAGGTGGAGCTTCCACTTGCCAAAGCGGCCCGCGCCGTGGTTCTGGATCCACCCCGAGCCGGTCTGGCGCCCGAGTTGAGGAGCTGGCTCGCTGCCTCCGGGCCCCCGACGGTGGTCTACCTGAGCTGCGAGGTTTCGGCTTTAGCCCGCGATCTGCGGAGTCTGTGCCAGACAGGCGCCTACAGCGTAGAGAGATTGCGCTTGATCGACATGTTTCCCCAGACCTTTCACTTCGAGACGGTCGTTCTGTTGCGCCGGATGTGACCGCTTCGTCCCCGCTCAATCTCCGATACTGAGTCTCTGAGGGGGAGGAGCCCCCCAATTTCCAGGAATCCTTCCCGCCTATGTCCTCCGTCGAGTTCGCCCACCTCCACAGCCACTCCGAGTATTCGCTGCTGGATGGAGCCGCCCGCGTCAAGGACCTGGCCCAGCGAGCTCACGACCTTGGTCAGAAGGCGATCGCCATCACCGATCACGGCGTGTTGGCGGGAGCCATCGAGTTCTATCAGGCGGCGGGCGACGTGGGCATCACGCCAATCATCGGCTGTGAGGTCTACGTCGCCGCTCGCTCTCACCTGCAGAAGGAAGGCAGGGCCGACCGCGACCCCTTTCACCTGGTCCTCCTGGCCCGCGATCAGCAGGGCTACGCCAACCTGGTCAAGCTGGTCAGCAAGGCTCACCTCGACGGCTTCTACTACAAACCTCGCATCGACCACGAACTCCTGGCGGAGCACGCCGCCGGTCTGATCGGGCTCTCGGGGTGCATTGGTGGCGAGGTGCCTCAGCGCCTCCTGGCAGGCGACCGCGATGGGGCTCTGGCGATCGCCCGAGAGTACTCCCAGATCCTGGGTCCGGACGGCTACTTCCTGGAGATTCAGGACCACGGGATGGAGGAGGAGCGGATTGTTCGCGAGGGCCTCATTGAGATGGCCCGCCAGACCGACCTGCCCCTAGTCGCCACCAATGACTGCCACTACGTCAACCCGGACGATGCCGAGGCACACGACGTGCTCCTCTGCATCCAGACCGGGAGCCGTCTGGAGGACCCCAAGCGCTTGCGCTTCTCCGGGCCCCACTTCTACGTCAGCTCGGCCGAGGAGATGGCCAACAAGTTCAACTATTGCCTGGAGGCGGTCAACAACAGCTGGGCGGTTGCCTCGCGGTGCCGCTTCGAGCCCCTCTTGGACCAGCGGCTTCTGCCCACCTATGACGTGCCTGCCGGCCAGGATGCCGACGGACTTCTGGCGCTGGTCGCCTCCGAGGGATTACGCCAGCGCCTCCACGGCCAGGATCCTCCCGACGAATACCTGGCACGGCTGAGCTATGAGCTGGGTGTGATCCGGGAGACCGGGTTCGCGGGCTACTTTCTGATCGTCTGGGACTTCACTCGAGCCGGTCGAGAGGAGGGGGTCAAGATTGGTCCCGGCCGGGGCTCGTCGGCGGGGAGCCTGGTGGCCTATAGCCTGGGCATCACCAACGTCGACCCACTCCAGTACGGTCTCATCTTCGAGCGCTTCCTCAACCCCGAGAGGGTGTCTATGCCCGACATCGACATCGACTTCGATGTCGCTGGCCGTGCCCGAGTGATCGACTACGTCAACCGCCGCTATGGCACCGATCGGGTGGCCCAGATCGTCACCTATGGCACCATGGCTGCCCGGGCTGCCGTGCGCGACGTGGGTCGAGTTCAGAACGTGCCCCTACCCGACGTCGATCAGCTGGCCAAGCTGATTCCCACCAGACCCGGGGTCACCCTGGATGCCGCCCTTCAGGAGTCGCGGGAGTTGAGGGCAGCCTATGACGGTCAGCCCTGGGCGCAACGCCTGATCGACACGGCTCGGCGTCTGGAGGGGATCTCGCGCAACGCAGGAACCCACGCCGGCGGGGTGGTGATCGCGCCCGGCCCTCTGACCGACTACGTCCCCCTGCAGCGAGCCACCACCAATCGGGAGGCGGTGGTGACCCAATTCGACATGGACGGCGTCCAGAAGATCGGCCTTCTCAAGATGGACTTCCTCGGCCTCGAGAACCTGAGCATCCTTGAGGAGACCCTGGACAACATTGCCAGCCAGCGCGGTAGCCGACCCGATCTCGACGCCATCCCCCTTGACGACGACGCCACCTACGAGCTCCTGGCCCGGGGCGACACTTTGGGCGTCTTCCAACTAGAGCAACAGGGTGGGAGGCGCATCGTCATGGACATGCGGCCCCGCTGCATCGAAGACATGGCCGCCGCCGTAGCCATCAACCGTCCCGGTGTTATTGAAGGCGGCGCCACCGACCTCTATATGAAGCGGCGGCGGGGTGAGGAGCCGATCACCTATCTCCTACCTGAACTGGAGCCAATCCTCAAGGAAACCCACGGGGTGATCATCTATCAAGACCAGGTCATGCAGATCGCTGCCGAGGCCGCCGGATTCAGCTTAGGGGCGGCCGACCTGCTGAGGTCGGCCATGGGCAAGAAGGACAAGGGCAAGATGGCCGCCCAGCGGCAGCGTTTCCTGGAAGGTGCGATGGGCCGCGGGGTGGCCGAGAAAACAGCCGTCGACCTCTTCGACTACATCGACTACTTCGCTGGCTATGGATTCAACAAGGCGCACTCGGTCGCCTACGGTTTGATCAGTTATCAAACCGCTTACTTCAAGGCCCATTACCCACTCGAGTTCATGGCCGCTCTGCTCAACAGCAAGGCCAGCGACTTCGAGCGTCTCAAGCGCGCCATCCAAGACTCACAAGCCCGCGGCATTGTCGTCCACCCACCCGACATCAACCGGTCGCGCGCTGCCTTCAGTGTGATCGTCGCGAGCTCTGGCCAGGATGGTGAGACAGCAGCGAAAGACGAGATTCTCTACGGCCTGCAGCACATCAAGAACGTGGGCGAATCGGCAGCCCAGACGCTGGTTGCCGTGCGCCTGGAGTCGGGGCCTTTCCAATCGTTGATCGACCTCTGCACACGGGTGCGCGGTCATGAGCTGAACCGGCGCGCCCTGGAGGCGTTGATTCGGAGCGGCGCTTGCGATGTGCTTGGCGACCGCGGCCTGCTTCTGGCCCAACTTGACAACGCCATGCGCCGAGCGGAAATCGAGGCTCGCGAGCGCGATTCGGGACAGATCGCTCTCTTCGAGGCGGAGACCGGTGAAGCAGCAACTTCAAAATCCGAGGCACCTCTCTGGGTCGAGCAGTCACTGACCGAGGAGATGCAGCGCGAACGCTTGGCCTGGGAGCGGGAGCACTTGGGCATTTATCTGAGTGAGCACCCGCTGCAGCGGCTCAGCGAGCAGCTGAGCCAGCGCACCGACACGGCCGTCTCCGACCTAGCCAAGCTGGAGGGAAGTCTGGTCCAGGTGGGCGGTTCGGTTCGCGAGTGTCGTCGTGTCCAGAGCCGCCGCGGCGAGGCGATGGCATTCGCTCAGCTGGAGGATCTGAGCGGTGTCTGCGAGGTGGTTGTTTTCCCTTCTCTGTACCAACGCGCCGCCCTCTTGCTGCAGCCGGACGGCGTGGTCGTGATTCGGGGCCGGGTCGAAGTGGGGGCCAGGAGAGGTGCCCCCAGCGCCAACGGAGCGAACACGGCCCCGAACGGCTTGGAGGGCGAGGAGTCGTCTGACCCGGCGTCTGCCGAGGAGCCCGAGGAGGCTCGGGTCATCGCCGAGGAGGTGCTGGCACTAGACGATCCCGCGCTTTCCGACTGGCGCGCCTCGGCGGTGGTCCATATCCGCGCCTACCAGGCAGGCGAGGACGAGCTGCGTCAGCTTTCGCGGCTGCTTCAGGACAACGTGGGCAAGTCGATGGTGGTTCTTCACCTTCGCGATGCCGAAGGCGACCACGAACTGGAGCTGGGCAATGAGCACCTGGTGACGGCTGGCCCGGGGCTGGAGTCGGCCGTGGTCGAGCTCTTCGGCCCCGGCTCATACCAGATCGAGGCCATCCGCACCATGGCCCCACCCCCCCGTTTTCGCGGCCGGAGCCGCTAGATCCGAGTGAGCCCGTTGAGAAGGGTGGGGAAGAGGATCTGCGCCAGGGCGATGTAGACGACGACTGCGATCACCAGGCCGATCGCAGCAGCCATCTCCGCTTGAACCCGAGCGGCGCGCTCGATGGGGGTCACGAAGGTATCGGTGATGCGCTTGATCGAGAAGACGAAGGGGTGCCAGGGGTCCACCCTGAGCGCCCCGATCAGGACCCTGATCAACAGCAGCACCAGGATCACCAAGACGACGGCGCCGATGAATTCGAAGACGATGTTGAAGACGACGTAGATGGGATTGGCAAAGTTGTTGCTGGCCAGCTCGTTGAGCAGCTGGGCCACCGCCAAGACCAGGACCAAGGCCAGGAGTGGGGTGAAGTCGAGACCCGCGATCATTGGCAGCACTCGCCGCAATGGCCGGATAACTGGCATCACGAGAGCCTCGAGCAGATGCCCGACAGGCGTGGCATAGGCCTCCGGGAAGAAGGACATGAAAGCCCAGGCGAGGATGCAGATGGCATAGATGTCGAGCAGGACAGCGACATCGTTAACCAAGACGGCGGCGAGATGCATCGGGCGGAGTATAGATCGGAGGTCGCTGGCGGCTGGGCAGTTGCGAAGGGTGCTCGCGCGGCAGTTCGGCGGCGACCCCCTATGGCTATTCGTGCACCTAGCTGTCGGCCATCGGATCTGGTCCAGCCGCAGTTCGTGGCAGTGGCGCCGAACCGACTCTGGGTGGCCGACCTGACCTATGTGAAGACCCCCGGCTGGGTCTACGTCGCCTTCATCGTGGACGTCTTCTCCCGGTTCGTGGTGGGCTGGCAGGCGTACCGGTCCCTGCGTACCGACCTGGCCCTGGACGCCCTGGAGATGGCTGTCTGGGGCCGCCGCGGCGAGCAGCTGCAGGGACTGGTGCAGCACTCCGACAGGGGC
>Ga0307373_10004770_pt1 | contig 22617 bp, 16 predicted proteins | sample OX2MG_FD_202534 | JGI IMG/M metagenome (GOLD analysis project Ga0307373, IMG submission 202534) | Soil microbial communities from Risofladan, Vaasa, Finland - OX-2 | ecosystem: Environmental > Terrestrial > Soil > Coastal area > Acid sulfate soil | place: Finland: Risofladan, Vaasa | collected... | reverse complement strand
TGACCTCTGCCTGGATGCCGGTTTCATGCTCATAACCGAGAAGATGCAGGGTGCCATGGATAGTGAGATGTGCCCAGTGGGCTTGTGTCTGCTTGGCCTGCTCCCTCGCTTCCCGAATCACCACCGGTGCACATATCACCAGATCTCCCAACAATCCGGTAGCAACACCTGCCGGTAATTGCGCAGGAAATGACAATACATTGGTAGCAGAATCCTTGTGGCGGTAAAGCCGGTTGAGTTCGATACCCTCATCTTCATCGACGATGCGGATCGTTATTTCAGCTGGCTCACGTCTGCCCTCCAGGGCAACGCCTACCCAGCGATTGAAATCAGCTTTGGAAGGCAGAACATCCTCATGCGTGACTATCTGTAAGTTCACGCGTTGTTTGTGCGCCATGTATTTCTATTGCGATGTGTGATAGTTAGCTTTTCGTCTCTTCCGGCAGATCGCGCTGTTCGTAGGCGGCGACGATACGCTGCACCAACGGATGCCGAACCACGTCGGCCGCCGTAAAGAACGTGAAACTCACGCCTGGCATGCCGCGCAATAGTTCAACCGCATCCCGCAACCCGGAACGTCGCGGCCGTGGGATATCCACCTGGGTGATGTCGCCGGTCACCACCGTACGCGAGCCGAAACCGATGCGTGTCAGAAACATTTTCATCTGATCAATGGTGGTGTTCTGAGCCTCATCCAGGATGATAAAGGCTTCATTTAGTGTACGGCCACGCATGAAAGCCAGAGGCGCGACCTCGATGATGCCGCGCTCCAGAAGTTTGCCGACCTGTTCGTAGCCGAGCATCTCATAGAGCGCGTCGTAGATTGGGCGCAGATACGGATCCACCTTCTCAGTGAGGTCGCCAGGCAGAAACCCCAGCCGCTCGCCGGCTTCCACTGCCGGCCTTACCAGCACCAACCGACGCACCTGGTCGCGGTGGAGCGCAGCCACGGCGCTGGCTACTGCGAGATAAGTCTTGCCGGTACCCGCCGGACCGATTCCGAAGGTCAGATCGCATTCCGCAATGTTCTGCAGATAATGCCGCTGGTTGGGACCGCGTCCACGAACCCGTCCTTCCTTGGTGGACACAACGATATCGTCCGGCACATCTGCTTCAGCTTCGTTCTCAAGCAAAGCTGTAATGCCGGATTCCTGCAAACTCACATGTACTGTCTCGCGGCGTAAGCGTTCTTGCGCGGTGGCCGCGTAAAGTTGTTTGAGAATCGCCGCTGCCGCCTGCGCCATTCGCGAGTCGCCGATGACTCGGAACTGGTTACCACGATTGTTGATCTCTACGCCCAAGCGCTGTTCGATTTGGCGTAGATGCTCGTCGAACTGGCCGCAGAGATTAGCCAGCCGTGCATTATCGGCGGGGTCCAGCGCCAGATCGATCGAAACAGGAGTCGTTTCAGCCAAGGTTCTCACCGGCTGCTAGCTGCAGTTTTGAATCAATGGATAGTTGTGTGCGGGTATCCGCCAGTCGGCCACGTAGGGAATTCTGTTTGACGTCGGTGATATTCACCTCCGCAAACTTACCGATGAGTCGTGAATCGCCGGCAAAGTTCACCCAGCGGTTGCACTCGGTCCTGCCCGCAAGCTCGCGCGGATTCTTGGTCGATGGCCGCTCTACCAATACACGCTGAGTGGTGCCTAACAAACGCCGCATATACTCCTGACCAATGTCATGTATACGTGCCTGCAAGATCTCAAGCCGATGCACTTTCCCCTCATGCGGTACGTCATCCGCAAACGATGCTGCCGGCGTGCCGGGACGCCGACTGTAGATGAAGCTGAAAGCCTGATCAAATCCAATATCTTCAATCAAGCGCATGGTCGCCCGGAAATCAGTCTCCGTTTCGCCCGGAAATCCCACGATGATGTCCGTTGACAGGCTGATGCCGGGGCGCACCTTCCGCAGTTTTCTGATCTTAGCCTTGTATTCCAGTACCGTGTGGTTGCGTTTCATGGCGGCAAGGATCCGGTCCGAGCCGCTCTGCACCGGCAGGTGCAGGTAATTGGCGAGCTTTGGTACTTCGGCAAACGCGTCTATCAAGCGGTCAGAAAATTCCATCGGATGCGAAGTGGTGAAACGGATACGTTCGATGCCATCCATGACTGATATATATTCAATTAGCATCGCAAGGTCAGCAATCGTGCCATCGTGTTTGAGTCCTCGGTAACCGTTAACGTTCTGGCCAAGCAGAGTCACTTCCTTGACTCCCTGCTCAGCCAGCTCAGTGATTTCCACCATAACATCGTCAAACGGCCGACTGACTTCCTCACCGCGCGTATACGGCACCACGCAGAAAGTGCAGTATTTGCTGCAGCCCTCCATGATCGAGACAAACGCCGTAGCGCCTTCAGCCCTGGCCGGCGGCAGGCTGTCGAACTTCTCGATCTCCGGGAAGGAAATATCCACCACCGGTCTGTGCGTCCGGCGCGTCTCCTCCAGCATTTCCGGCAGGCGGTGCAGCGTCTGCGGGCCGAATACCAGGTCTACGAAGGGCGCACGCTTAACGATACCCATACCTTCCTGGCTGGCCACGCACCCGCCCACACCGATGATGAGATCAGGATGTTGCAGCTTGAACTCTCGCCAGCGCCCCAGCTGGGAAAACACCTTTTCCTGAGCCTTGTCGCGTACCGAGCAGGTATTGAGCAGGATCACGTCTGCTTCTTCGATTACATTGGTTAATTCGTATGCATGGGAATCCTGCAGCACATCCGCCATCTTCGCGGAATCGTACTCGTTCATCTGGCAACCGAAGGTTTTTATATAAAGTCTCAAGTGATTATTCAAATAATTATCCACACAGCATTGTATGAATCAGGCATTTATCACATTAGCAAAATGCCCGCGATAGACACCCCTGCTATCTACGATAATTTTCGCATTTTCCTGAATTAATTCATAATCGAATTCGTCATGATTTGTCGCCAGTAAAATACAATCGTAACTTGATATATTTTTTTTATTCAAGGGAATACTGGATAAATCAAAACTATAGCCACGAACTTTGGGAAACTCGGGTATATGTGGATCTGAATACTCTACTTGTGCTCCTTTGGTTCGTAAAATATCCATGATACGGACTGAAGGTGATTCGCGCATATCATCTATATTTTTCTTGTAAGCGATGCCCAATACCAGAATACGGCTGCCTTTCATCGCCTTGCCCCGCTGATTCAAGGCCTCCACCACCTTCGACACAACCCAATCTGGCATGGCACTGTTTACCTCGCCGGCGAGTTCGATAAAACGTGTATGTACGCCATATTCGCGAGCCTTCCAGGTTAAGTAGAAGGGATCTATGGGAATGCAATGACCTCCCAGACCTGGTCCAGGGTAATAAGGCACGAAACCAAATGGTTTACTTGCGGCCGCATCGATAACTTCGCGAATATCAATGTCCATGCGGTCAGCAACGATTTTCATTTCATTTACCAGACCAATATTCACTGAGCGGTGAATATTCTCCAGTAATTTGGTCATCTCGGCTGCCCTGGTGGAACTGACGGTTATCACCTTATTAACCACCTGATCATAAAGCGCTACGCCTACTTCGCGGCAAGCCGATGTATAACCACCGCAAACTTTTGGTATATTTGAAGTGGTGAAATTCTGGTTACCCGGATCTTCACGCTCAGGCGAATATATGAGGAATATTTCCTTGCCGACTGCAAGACCACGACGTTCAATCCGTGGTTTTAGTTCCTCGTCTGTGGTTCCAGGGTATGTTGTGCTTTCCAGTGAAACGACTTGACCAGAATGTAAATACGGCACTAACTCGTCCATAGTATTAGTGACAAACGACAGGTCCGGTTCCCGATGTGCATTAAGCGGTGTAGGTACACAGATGATAAGTGCATCTGCAACCTTGGCATGTGCGAAATCAGTCGTGGGTTGAAATCCAGATTTGACAGCCGTAGCAATCCTGCTGGAACTGATGTGTTTGATGTAACTGCGCCCCTGCCCAAGGGATTCCACCTTGACCGGGTCAATATCGAAACCGATTACTTTGTAGCCAACTTCATTGAAGCGCAGCATCAACGGCAAACCTACGTAACCTAGACCTACGATGCCGATCACCGCCTGCCGATTGTGCAGTCGCTCGATTAAAGCTTCTTTCTGGATATTATTAGAATTTTGCATGCCTTCTGGTACCCGTGATTTTGCATATGATAAGCACAACGACCTCTATCACACCTGGATTGTTAGAGTATAGAGCAATGGTTTAAATCGCTCGACCGGAACAAGCCCTATTCTCCTATATAATCATCGCGACGAAGCATGTCTAATATCTTACGAGCAGCCTGGTCTGGTGTATTCAATGTTGTATCAATTACGAGTTCAGGTTTGAGCGGCGCTTCATAAGGATCGCTGATGCCGGTAAATTCCTTGATAATCCCGGCACGGGCTTTAGCATATAACCCTTTGCGGTCACGTTGCTCGCACACCTGGATAGAAGTGGAAACGTATATCTCGAAGAATCCACCCAAAGGTTCTATCATCTGGCGCACATCCCGACGGGTGATGGTATACGGCGCGATGGGTGCGCATATTGCGATACCGCCGTTCTTGGTGATTTCACTGGCCACGTAACCGATACGGCGGATGTTGATATCGCGATGCTCTTTCGAGAATCCCAACTCGCTGGAAAGGTGTTTGCGCATCAAATCCCCATCCAGCATGGTCACCTGACGGCCACCAATCTCCAGCAGCTTGACCATGAGTGCATTGGCGATTGTGGATTTCCCTGATCCTGAAAGACCGGTGAAGAATACCGTGAAACCCTGCTGATGACGCGGCGGATGGGTCTTGCGCAACTCAGTGACCACCTCCGGATAGGAAAACCACTCTGGAATCTCCTGCCCTTTTTGTAGCCGATCACGTAAATCAGTACCGGAAATATTCATGACTGTTTCGCCAGGCTTAAGTTCATCATCAGGTACGTAACCACTTCGCTCCTTCACATACACCATCATCTGGAAAGGCAGCATCTCGATGCCAATCTCATCCTGGTGTTTTTTTAGCAGCTCTTGGGCATCGTAAGGGCCATAAAATAATTTACCCTGGCTGTCCTTACCCGGGCCGGCATGGTCGCGCCCTACAATGAAGTGCGTGCACCCGTGATTCTTGCGGATAATCGCATGCCACACGGCTTCGCGCGGTCCGCCCATGCGCATGGCCAGAGGTAGTAAAGACAACATAGCCGACTGTTCCGGATAACGTTTTATCAGATGTTCATAGCAGCGCACCCGAGTGTAATGGTCGATATCGCCCGGTTTGGTCATGCCGACAGAGGGATGTAGCAGCAGTTTGCCATTCACCTGCTTGGCAGCGCGGTGGGTCAACTCAAGATGGGCACGATGCATCGGATTACGTGTCTGAAATCCGACGACCCGCTGCCAGCCAATTTCTCGGAATATTGCGCGTAGTTCTGCCGGCGTCTTACGCAAATTAGGAAAATCGTAGTGTGTAGGTGGTTCTATACCTGAGAGATCACCTCCCACGTAGACCGGGTTCGATTGGTGCTGCAGGTAAGCAACGCCAGGATGGGATTCATCCTCAGTCCCAAATACCATCCGTGCCTCATGCTTCAAATCCGGTTCCCAAACATCATTCACAGTCATTATCGCTAGTGGCACTCCTTCCGCATCCCGCAATTCGATATTCACCCCATGGCTGAGTTTAGCGGCGAATTCTCGCGTGACATCCAGAGTCACCGGCATCGGCCACAATGCTCCACTCCTAAGCCGCATATCCTCAACTACCCGTTCATAGTCAGTCCTGCCAAGAAATCCCCCCAGCGGGTTAAAGCCACCGTTCAAAAGTAATTCAAGATCACATACTTGGCGCGCGGTTAAATCCCAGAATACATAATGCTTCGCTTCAGCCTTCATGCGATCAGCTTCGGTCTTGGATACATATAAATTATTTGGGACGTTGTTTTTCTGCGTATGTTGCTTGTTCATAATAACCTCAAAGATGATAGCTAGCTGTCACTCATATGCTCATAATAATGCTGATATCCACAGCATACAGACTCATTTTGCAAATTGGTACGATCTACAGGTAAATATCAGTCAACAGGCAGTGCTGCTTATATATGTGACGAGAGCGATAATTACTATCGTGCTCCCTATTAGTACAGATAGTTTACGTTCAAACAGGTACATTCATATGTTGAAGTTTACAAAACCCATATGATGGTATCGTTTTTACATCCAATTACGATCTCAGGCATGATTACCATCGGAAATTGTCCTGTCAAATAATCGTGCATAATCCGTTAATAATTTGCAATTGATATAACGCCTACAATGCAAGGAATTGGCATTATTCCAAAGTGTCCGAAGAATGGCTATCGATTTGTTTTGAATACATCCATTTGAGTGTTTCCATTAGTTTGATACGCGGCGGAACTCTTATCCTGTTTTCTAGCTTTGTGGGTGACCCGACAAGGTGCGGTAGATCGTTTATACGCATTAGATTACTATCTGTGTGAATGCGTAAACGGTAACCCGCTATATCTTCAAGATCGTGTAACAAATCACGTAAACGCACACCTAGCCCGGAACAGACATTGAATGTTTCATCAGATATATCAGATTCCATCAATGCCAGATACACCTCGACCACCCAACGAACATCGGAAAAATCCCGAACAATATCAATATTTCCCAAATATATATCTTGTATACGATTCTGTAATGCGCTTACAATTTTTGGTACAACAAAACTACTGGATTGGCCAATACCTATATAATTAAATGGCCGCACAATTATTATTGGAATCTTTCCATATGCCAGTCTAGCAATATGCTCAACGGCCAATTTGCTGACACTATAGTGATTCGAGGGTAGTGGATAAGTATCCTCATTAATAGGTTTATCAACTGCCGCAGCACCATAAATATTTCCACTGCTTGCTACTAATAGTTTTTTGACGGGTCGCGCACATCTATACAACGCTTCAATCAGGTTCAAGACACCCTTCACATTGGTATCATATATTTCACCTATATCCCCATGTGCAACAAAACTGATTGCAGCAAGGTGGATAACGTAATCAGCGTCTATCTCAGCGACTGCGTCAGTAACCGCTGATTGATCACGCATATCAACCTGATACTCGTGCTTCCGCAGTGGCGAGCCAGATACTAGGCCATATATCTCATAGCCTGTTTTACGTAATAATGTTTCAAGATAGCCCCCCGTAAATCCATGTAGTCCCGTTATTAAAACCTTCATACTAGAATGAGACTGCATGCAAAACTCTCCTCAGATCCGCCTCAACCATCATCCGACAGAGCTGCTCGAGATTTGTTCGCGGGTTCCAGCCAAGTTCTTGGCGTGCTTTCAGAGGATTCCCGATAAGTGAAGAAACTTCAGCTGGTCGATAATAATCAGGATTAATGCGCACAATAGTACGCCGCGTGGTTTGGTCAATCCCGGTTTCCTTGTCCCCCTTACCTTCCCACTTGAGTTCTATTTCTGCTGCTTTACAAGCAAGTGTCACAAAATTACGTACACTCTCGCTCCTGTTAGTCGCCAGCACATAAGTGTCTGGCTCAGAAACCTGTAACATCATGTACATGCCCTCAACATATTCCTTGGCATACCCCCAATCACGTTCTGCATCTAGGTTACCAAGTTGCAATACATCCAGTTTTCCATTCTTAATTCGAGCAAGGCCGTCGGTGATTTTGCGGGTGACAAATTCGCGACCTCGCAGAGGTGATTCATGATTAAACAGAATTCCGCTAGCAGCAAAAATGCCGTAAGACTCACGGTAGTTGATAGTCATCCAATGTGCGTATAATTTGGCGATTCCATACGGACTTCGCGGATAGAATCTAGTGTCCTCGTCCTGTGGAACCGCTTGAACCTTGCCAAACATTTCTGAGCTGGATGCCTGGTAGTACCTAATCTTCTTGTTTACTATGCGAATGGCTTCAAGAAGATTCAGCGGCCCCAATCCGGTGATCTGAGCTGTTGTCATTGGTTGGTCGAAAGATGCACCCACAAAACTTTGTGCAGCAAGGTTATAAACTTCTGTTGCATGCGAAGATTCCAACAACCGAATGCTCGATCCAAGGTCAGTGAGATCATGTTCGACAAGCACGAGGTTGGGATGATTATGGATACCGAGTTCCTGTATGCGCCAATAATTCACGGAACTCGTTCTGCGATATGTGCCGAAGATCCTGTAACCTTTACCCAGAAGAAGTTCTGTCAGATATGCTCCATCCTGCCCTGTGATACCTGTAATAACAGCTGTTTTCATCTGCTGGTTCCCAACCTATCGGTTCGCACCATATCGTGATGCATTTATCGCCCGTAGTTATCTTCAAATCTGACTATATCGTCCTCACCGAGATAATCGCCGGTTTGTACTTCGATAAGCAGCAGATCTTCATTTCCTGGATTGCTAAGGCGATGCTTAGATCCAGCAGGAATGTATGTTGATTGATCGCGCTGCATAACAAATTGCTTATCCCCATTTATGATTTCGGCAGTACCTGAGATTATCACCCAATGTTCACTTCTGTGCTTATGCATCTGGAGGGAAAGTGACGCATGTGATTTAACGACAATTTTCTTCATTTTATAATGTGGACTTTCTGCGAGTACGGTATAAGTCCCCCACGGTCGATATACAATTCGATGCAATATAGCAGCTTCATGGTCTTTTAATTTGAGATTATCAACCACGTCTTTGACCAGCTGTACCTTATCTTCTTTACTTACAAGTAGTGCATCGGGTGTATCTATCACAATAAGGTTGTCTACCCCAACAACTGCAATAACCCGTGAATCACCATGAACATAAGTATTGGTTGTATCTAACAGAATTGCATCACCAACCAGTCGGTTGCCGTTTGCATCAGGAACGACAAGCTCACTCATTGAGCGCCATGAGCCAATATCACTCCAGCCGATTTCACTGGGCATGACTTTGATATTATTGACATGTTCCATGACAGCATAATCTATTGAAATAGTGGGCACACTTGGAAATACTTTATTCTCTATATATATAGCGTCCTTTTGGTTAACCGAAAGCTTCCTGGTCGTATCCCAAGATTCGTGGGTCTTATCAAATACTTCAGTCGCATATTTTCTGATGCCATCAAGAATTACATCCGCACGGAAGCAGAATATTCCTGAGTTCCACAGGTATTCTCCGGATTCATAATATCTCTTAGCTCGTTCGTAATCCGGTTTCTCTATAAAGCGCTTCACATCACAAAGCGTGCCTGGTTTATATGATCCCAAACACTCGATATAGCCATAACCTGTTTCAGGCATACTTGGGACGATGCCAAAAGTTACATAGTTCCCAGCGTCAGCGGCATCGATGACAGTATCAGCAAGTTTCATAAATTCTATTTGGTCTTTTATCAAATGATCTGATGGCAATACCAGCATCACCGCATCGGAGCCATATCGATCTTGGACTAGGAACGCGCTCATGGCGATGGCCGCGGCAGTATTCCGCCCAATGGGTTCCAGAAGAAATGATATTTTAATGTTACTGATTTCAGATGAGATGGCATCAAGTTGCTCTTTGCTTTGAAAGTACAGCTCACAGTTCGTCACAATAACAATATCTTTACTATCTGATATAGCCGCAGCTCGCAAAATCGTATTTTGTAGCAAACTCAGTCCGCCCTGGACTTTGATAAACGGCTTAGGACGGGATTCACGAGATATAGGCCATAATCTCGATCCTGCCCCTCCGGATATTATGACTGGGACGATCATGTAATTCCCATTTTATTCTTATCTTCAACTATACAGGATGCCATGATCATTCTACTGGCTGGAATTTATCTTATCTATAGAAGCAAGCAATTCATCAGTCATTTTCCGCATTAGAGTTTTGTCCCGCCTGGCTTCAACATTCAGCCGCAATACAGGTTCTGTGTTGGATTTTCGCAAATTGAATCTCCAGTTATCTGACTCTACACTCAGGCCATCCGTATGATCCATCAATATTGATAAAGTCTTATATTGACTTTCGATCTCTGAAATGACGCGGTCGGGATCATGTACGATGCGATTTATTTCGCCGCTGACAGGAAATGCGTCTTGCTGACTGGCTATGAGTTTTGACAGGTGATTGCCAGTACGGCTTATGATCTCCGTAACTAGGAGCCAGGGAATCATGCCGCTGTCACAATAATGAAAGTCCCTGAAATAATGGTGAGCGCTCATCTCGCCGCCATAAATTGCATCTTCGGCCCGCATACGCTCCTTCATAAACGCATGACCAGTCTTACTCTGCATCGGAGAACCACCCGCCTGCCTAACCAAATCGATAGTATTCCAGGTCAAACGCGGGTCGTGAATTATTTTCCCGCCAGGATGGCTGGCAAGCAGGGTGCTGGCCAGTAAGCCAACGAGGTAATAACCCTCGACAAATTGACCTGTTTCATCGAAGAAAAAACAGCGGTCGAAATCACCATCCCATGCAATACCTAAATCTGCTTTATGGGTACGTATCGCTTCACTGGTGGAACTCCTGTTTCCCGGAATCATTGGATTCGGCACACCCTGCGGAAATTTCCCATCGACATCATGTTGGAGTTTGATGAATTCAAATGGTAACTTCGCCGCGAGTGCATCCAGTACCGGACCGGCGCAACCGTTACCGGCATTTGTCACGATACGCAGAGGCCTCAGAGCGCTTGTATCTACATAATCCAGCAGATGTTTTATGTAATTCTGGCGAATGCTTAATTCATGAATTTTCCCTTTTTTCTTATTATTCCGCTTGTGCCCAGCCTCGACAAGCTTTTGAATATTCTTAAGACCGCTATCACCGCTGATGGCTTTGGCATCCTCGCGAACTAGCTTCATGCCATTGTGACCGGCAGGATTATGGCTCGCAGTCACCATGATCCCGCCATCCATAGCTTGAGTGAAAGTTGCGAAATATATCTCTTCTGTACCGCATAGCCCTATATCATGAACATCGATGCCGGCATCCAGAAGCCCCGCAGTTAAAGCATTAGACAGCTCTCGGCTGCTCAAGCGAGCATCATGGCCAATTACGATGTTTTTAGGAACGATGTGCTCAGCGTATGCAATGCCTATTGCATACGCAAGTTCTGAATTAAGTTCCTCTGGAACTCGGCCACGTATGTCGTATGCCTTAAACACCATATCTAGACGACTGCGAATATTGGCTAGATAACGTTGTGATTTATTATTTTTTGATGTAGAAACCGTGCTCAATAACCTATTACTCATGATTGATTCTTAATCCAGATATCAGCTTCGATATCCACAAATGGTATTTAAACATGATTAATTTTTGTTGATTCAATCAGACAAAGCACGTAAGCGGTACAGCTGAAATAGTGGATTGTTATGGCTTGACGATGTGCAATCTATTTGGGCGCACAAACTTCTCATTCTTTGTCGAGAGCTGGGGTGCGTATTCTGGAACCAGAGCTCGTAACAAGGACATCGCGTCATCCTCATCACCAGCTTCTACCGCCTGATGAAGCTTGTCGAGATCGGAAATGATGGCCGATAATGGTGTGTGAGTTGAATTAGCCAGAAGCAATTTCGGGTGTGTGGTACCCTGCAATTCCTCTTTTTCGTAAAAAAGTTCTTCATGCATCTTTTCACCAGGACGCAGCCCTGTATAAACTATATCTATATCAATGTTCGGACGGTATCCGGATAGCTCGATTAGTTTCTCTGCTAAATCATGGATACGTATTGGCTTGCCCATATCCAGTACAAAGATATCCCCATTATTTCCAATAGTGGCGGCTTGCAATATCAAGCTTGCGGCTTCTGGAATAGTCATAAAATAGCGGGTGATGTCAGGATGAGTGACAGTCACTGGTCCTCCTGCTTCAATCTGACTCTTGAATAACGGTATCACTGAGCCAGCAGAAGCAAGTACATTGCCAAATCGCGTGATAATAAGTTGCGTCTTCTTATCGTGATTAAGCGACTGACAGTATATCTCTGCGACCCGCTTGGTAGTACCCATAACATTTGTTGGATTAACGGTTTTATCCGTGGATATCAATACAAATTTCATGGCACCGTGTCGAACTGCAGCATCTGCCACATTACAGGTTCCAAATATATTATTTCGGATACCTTCGATGACATTGTTTTCGACTATCGGAACATGTTTATATGCAGCGGCATGAAATATGACTTCGGGTCTCATCTTGGCAAAGAGTTTATCGACGGCATGCTTATCCTGAATATCGCACAATACGCTGCTGTAAATTAATGGCGGCATATTCGTGCTGATTTCCTGGTCGATGTGATAAAGATTACACTCAGAATTATCCACGATAACGAGCAGCGATGGTTCGTGATTGCTCATCTGTCGACAGAGTTCGCCACCGATAGATCCACCACCTCCAGTGACAAGAACGCGCTTACCCCGCAGGAATTCAAAAATGTCATGAGTATCGAGAATGATCGGGTCACGTCCAAGCAGGTCTTCAACCATTACCGGACGTAATCTTGAGACCTCAATCTTGCCATCAGCCAATTCTGCCAATGAGGGGAGTGTACGGCATGGAATTTTCTTTAGATTGCAGATTTGCAGGATTCGATCAATCGTATAACGCGAAGCATTGGGTATAGCTATAAGAACGATATCGATATCGTAAGAACTGATCAAGCGTTCAATATCATTCAAAGTACCACGGACGCGCACGCCATGCAGCTCATTCCCCTGTTTTCCAGCTTCATCATCCACAATTGCAACCGGCAGAAATATGCCATGATGTTGCAAATCGCGGATCAGCGATTCCGCGACAGGACCCGCTCCCACGATCAATGCACGTTTATCAGCATCACTGGTAACCCGAAATCCGAACAACGAATTTTTAATGATACGGTAAATGAAACGGCTGGTTCCCAGGCCCAGGATTAATAACAGCGGATAAAGCAGGAGAACTGATCTGGGAATTACTACCAGGCGGGTAATCAGAAACGCAAGCAGCGTGGTGGCGAGTGCCCCGAATACTACTGCCTTTATGATACGTATGAGGTCAGGTATGGACGCATAACGCCAAATACCGCGGTAGCATCCGAAGAACCAGAACATGCTGGCATACACCGGCAAAGCCACAAGAGAAAGATAAATGACCCCGCGCAGATAAAAATGCGGGATGACAGATAAGTTAAACCGTATCCAGAATGCGACGATAACCGCGACCGGAATCCATACAAGGTCATGCAGAAAGACGACCCAGCGATTGCGTAGAAGCCGCACACCGCCCATACCTATCATCATCATGTTTCTCCCTTTTTTCTGCGCGCTGCAAGCTCGTTTATCTGCAACCCAAACCCAATTAGCACCAGTAAGACAATCCCAAGCCCGATCTTTTGAACGAAATAGACATTTGTCATATTCAGAATAAGAGCCGATGCACTACATCCTAACATGACAGCATATTCGCTCAAAACGGTTCGCCGTTGCCCCCAACCCAGCCGTACTAACCGTTGATAGAAGTGTTCTTGGTGTGCATGCCAGAATAGCTCGCTGTGTATTACCCTGCGCATCAAAGTCCAGCTTGCATCGATGATAAATGGCGAAAACACCACAATACCCACCCATAGCGGGAATATATTATGGTGATTCGCCCAAAGCATTAAAAATGCCGCCAGAAATCCCAGGCTTGCGGCCCCGAGGTCGCCCATGAATATTTTTGCTGGCGGGAAATTCAGGCATAGGAATCCCCCACAGGCTGTTGCGATACCCGCGCTGATCTGGGCGAATTGCACGGCATTAGCCAGCCATCCCAGTATTGCGAATGTTCCGAACCCGATAACCCCCATACCCGCCGCAAGACCATCCATACCATCCATGAAATTATAGAGATTGGTCATCCACACAATGAACAAGATACTAAAAGCAATTCCCACAGCTGCCGATAGATGCATCGACCATCCGGTGAATAACAGATTGTCTACAGTCGTCCCACCGTATACCACCAGCATCGCGGCGACAATATGCAATATTAGCCGCAATAAGACGGGTACTTGATAAATATCATCTAGCAGAGAGATGCTGATGATGATCGCGAATCCGCATAACACGGGAGGCGATGCATACATTGGTTCCATACCACTCATGTGGTATGTCATGAAAGCGGTAACCAGAATTCCTAAAATAATCCCCACGCCGCCTAACCGTGGCAACGGTTTATCATGCAATGAGCGCCTATTTGGCTGATCCAGTACAGCCCATCGTCCACGGTATCGACTGATCATGTAGCTAGCAGCGCAGCTGACCAGGAAACCTGCTGCTACAACCCATGAATGAATAAACATATTCTCCAGCCTTCGGTGATAAGCGGGCTATTACAGCGAATACAAACGAAACGGCTTCGGTGAAAATCCGAAATCACGTCGCGCGGCTGCAATATCAAACACCATGTCCATGTTCATGCGCTGCGCCATTTCCGGTTTCATGTATCGGTAACGTGGGTACATGTTCAGGATTGTCAGCGCCGCGCGGTAAATCCAAGGATGCACAGCGACGAACCGGGGCTGCTTTCCGAGGGAATGAAAAACCTGTTCGACCATCTCACGATAGCTCAATACCTGGCCACCGGCTAGATTGTAAGACTTGGCCTCGGTTAGTGGTTTGTCCAGAACACTGGCACAAGCCCAGGCAAGATCCGCTGCATGCAGGGGCTGGCGCAGGCCCGAAGCCGGTTTCACCACCGGGAAAAATCCGAATCTGGCGATGAAACGCATAATGTGGACAATATTCTTGTCATGCGTCCCATCATAAACAAGCGTGGGCCTGAATAGTGTCCAGCGGAAACCGGCGATTTCCCCGCTCGCTGCCAGCGACCTTTCTGCTTCACGCTGAGCCGCTATGGTGTCGCGTTCGTCCGAAGCACGTGTATCCGCTTTTGTAAAGACACTGGTCGTGCCGATCGCGATCACTCGCCGCACTGCGCTCAGAGCCCCGCCCTGCAATAGGGGTATCAGCGTGGGTAACGGAGCAAGATGGATCAGGATCTCAGCGTCTCTGGCCTCTGGAGGTATCGGCCCGGTAGTAATATCTGTGCACACCCACCCAGCAGATCCGCCATCATGAGGATGCCGGCTTATAGCGATCACTTGATATTCTTGTGCCGCTAGTAGCGGTAGCAGATACCTGCCGACAATGCTGGTCGCGCCGGTTACAAGAATTACCGGCGTAGTCACTGCATGGCCTCTGAATGCCGAAATCGCGTGAAGAGCAGGTTCCAGAATGCTCCCGGAGTCAGCAGCGAGAACCGCGCCCAGATACCGGCCCACACCAGCGCAGTCAGGAGCCAGGAAGCATCCGCCCGATAGAATTTATTGTAGAAACGCCACATGCCACGATGTTTATGCCACAGCACGAACACCGGCCGCCGTCGGCTAGACTGGCCTTGATGATGGATGACTGCCACATCCGGTACGAACAGTATCTTGTAGCCGGCGCGCTGGATACGCATGCAGATATCCAGATCTTCACAATGCAGGAAGTAACCTTCGTCCCATCCGCTCAATCGTATGAAAATATCGCTCCGCAGCAGCAGGCAGGCGCCGGAAACTGCCTCGACTTCCGTTGGGACACTAGGTAATGGTGTTCCCACAAGATCGAACCCACGCACCTCACCTGCCCGGTTTTGATTCATCCCCAGAACCCGCAGAAGACTGCGGCGTGGGTTGGGGAGGTAGCGACGGCAGCCACGCTGCTCGCTACCGTCACTATTCAGGATGAGAGGTCCGAGCATGGCAACCCCGGGTTGCGATACCAATAATGCGGTCATGTACCCAAGCAATCCGGTGGGAAATACGCAATCCGGGTTTATGAACAGCAAAAAAGGCGTCTCGGCCAATGCGGCGCCCTGGTTACAAGCCGCGCCGAAACCGCGATTGCGCTCATTCCGAATTAGATGTATCCGTGAATCTGGTATGTCCAAAAGGATATCCAGGCTGGAATCAACGGACGCGTTGTCCACTACCACGATTTTGGCCACCACCGGGTCCGCGATCAGCGAATCCACAAGTGCGTGCAGATGTCCGTCAGTATTGTAGTTCACAACGACCGCCGTAACAGTCGCCTGCCCCATACTCAGCCCTGAACGAAGTTGCGCATGAAGACGTCCATGATGTTGTTGGTCATGGCGCCCTTGACATGCCTCAGATCATCCTCCCATGCCCGATCGCGCTCAGAATTCATCACCATCTCGTAACTGGGGAAATACTGCACGTTGTCGTGGGCGGCGGCAAAATCCTGGGCCACTGCGCGAAGTGTGGATTTCGAATAAGTATTGGCCAGCACTATATCCTGGCCGGTGAAAGTGGCCTGTAGTGGCACCGGCGAAGTAGTGACTATGATGTGCAGGTCCTTGCGGCCATGGGTAGCAAGCAGTGTATACAGGCTCTCCATATTCTCCATGTTCTGCAGGTAATTTGATGTCATGAACTCATAGCGCCTTGGAAACATACGCTGCATCTCCAAGATGGGCGTGGTATTGAGAAAAACTTCGGCCAGCGTGTCATACCACACTTCCACCAAACCGAGTGTTAAAAACACCACCCGGCAATCGTTGATACGGCGGGTGACTTCACGGATGATGCGACGCCGTTCCAGAGTGCCAATGTGGTCCGTGACCATGAGCGTCGGGTTGATGTGAGGGTCGATGCAGCGTCTAGCGTCCAGATCCACCAGACTCGTTTCCGGAAAAAAGGCCGCCGGATCCAGTGCCCAGCGTAGTTCGTTTAGCATGGAATAGGTGGTGTATTTGTTGGTAAATCCCAGGGCCGTGACCTTTTTGCCGCTCTCCACCGTGAACTTATCGAAATCTTTGGCGGCGCTCTCAACCCGGAAACCACGTGCCTTGAGTGCACTCTCGATACCGCGCGCGAAGCACGATCCCATGGCGAACAGCCGGTCACTTTTGTCTATGTGGAATGTTGGCCTGAGCGCCGGCATGAAGATCGGCCGGTGCAGCCGCTGACAGGCGAAGGGTCCATCCGGGTCCTTGGGGTCAATGCCCGTCTTGTGCCAGCGCGTATATTCATTGGCCCAGGTCTTGATGACATCGGCAGCCGGTTTCAGCGCGGCAATGCGCGCGAGCACGGAACGCAGACGCGGGTGCTTGTGCAGACTCTCTTCCAGATAACCCATATATCATTCTCCGTAATTCTGAGTACCACGCCGGTGTGCGGGTTCAACGGCAGCCGCGTCATGCGTGCCATGGCGGCCTATGGAGGCTATCACTTCAACCAGCCCCTGGCGTACCACAGCCGGGGAATAGCGTTCACGCACTATCCGCCTGCCTGCTGCTGACAGGTGCTGCCACAGATCAGGATCGGTGTACAGGCGCACAACCGCCTCTGCGAACTCTTGCGGGAAATCGGCCAGCAGCAGGTCGCGCTCATGCAGCAGGTGCATGCCTTCGGCAGCAATGGGCGTGGCCACCACCGGTAGCCCAAAGCTGAAGCTCGTGCCGAGCTTGCCCTTGATGCCGGCCCCGAACCTGAGTGGCGCCACCATCAGGCGGCAGTTATTGAAAAAGGGGCTGATGTCTTCTTGGAAACCCGGCACTTTGATGTACTCGCATTCCAATGCCCTGACAGCCGCGGGCGGCTTCGAACCCAGTGCATAAAACCGTACATCCGGCAGCTGCCGGCGGATCAGCGGCAGGATCTCCCTGACAAAGTACATGACGGCATCCGGATTCGCCGGATGCTGGTATCCGCCGATGAACAGGAGATCGCGTCGCGCCTCGAAAGCCGGGCCGGCAGGCTGTTCCTCGAACAGCAGCGGTATCACATGCACATTGGCGCCCGGCGCCTCACCCGCCAGCAGTTCTTTCTCCACGGGATTCAGCACGATGGTGGCATCCGCTCCGCGGATGAGCCTGAGTTCTTCTGTGCGTGTGCGCTCCGCACGTTCTGTCAGCAGGGGATTCTGTTCCAGCTCGGCGTGGCGGCGCTCACGCAAATAATGCAGATCCACAGTGTTATAGATGATGCGCGCAGAAGCAGCGCAGCGCCGCAAGAGATCCAGGTACTGGATAGCCACATATGGGCGATAGAGCATTACAAAATCGTAGTGCCTGGCATTGGTCTCCAGGTATTTTTTCACCGAAGTGTGCTGCGGGGTATGGATGCACTCGATTCCCAGGCGCTGCAGATTGCGGGTATATTCACCGTCGAACAGCAGGTTGTCAGGGATGAAGGTGACCTTATATCCCATTGATCGGAATATCTTCATGTAATGGAAAGCAATCACGGATCCGGCATCATGATCCGGCCGCGGTGGGGTCGCATCCACGATCAACAGCCGCCGACTTGCACCCCGGTCTTTTTCCAGATCCGGTTCGATGCCGTTGCGACGGTGATCCACCAATGTATCCTGCCAGCGTTCCTTGAATTTTTGCAGATTCTCCGTCTGGTATTTCTTGATGCCCATGGACAAGTCGGTGCCAGAAGTGATGCCTTCATGGTGGACTACGACTGAGAGTGGCTGGTACAACACGCGCAGACACTGGCGCCGGATCTGGAACGCCAGGTCCACATCCTCGCAATAGGCTGGTGCATAGTGGGTGTCAAATCCATCCAATGACAGGAACAGCTCCCGGGGAATCATGATGCTGGCGCCCGAGCAGAAATCCACGTCACGGCGATAGTTGTATTCGGACTTGTCGGGGTCATTGAAGCGGCCGTAGTTCCAGGCGGAACCATCGCGCCAAATTATCCCGCCAGCTTCCTGCAACCGTCCGTCCGGATAGACGAGCTTGGAACCCACCAGACCCGCGTCCGCCACTTCCTGGAATGTCTGGTACAGCTCGTCCAGCCAGCCCGTCTTCACTTGCGTGTCATTGTTCAGGAAATAGATAAAGTGACCCTTTGCGACCTCGGCGCCGCGGTTGCACGCGCCGATGAAACCGAGGTTCGTGTGATTGGTGATGACGCGCACGCCTTTGCATTTAGTCAGCATTAATCGCGTCTCGTCCCGGGAACAGTCATCGACCACGATCACTTCAAACGGCGTGCGTGCGCTGGCCGCGGCGATCGAACGCAGACAAGCGAGCGTATGTGCGGCGTGATTGTAGACCGGAATGATCACGCTGACTTCAGGCGTATCCGTCGCCGGTATATGCACTGCAAGTCGGCCATGCGGAGCAGCCAGGAAATCTTGCACGCTGTTAAGTTGTATGTCAGGAGGTAGCCGTGCATCTACATGCATGGATCGTTTGTCCGGCTTGCGCATAACGGCTAGCCAGCTACGCAGAGTATGTCGCAGGCCCCCGGGTAGCGGCAATCGGTAGTAGGCATCACGTGACAGTAGCCTCAGATAGCCTGAATTTACATATCGGATCTGGGCGATCGCCTGCATCGCGACCTTGAGCCCCCGTATGGGTGCACTGATGCGCCAGGATGTGGAACGGTAGATAAGCTGGATTTGATCTTGCAATTGTGCTTTTTCACCCTGTTCTTGCTTGATGTCATTGTCACGCTGAAGTAGCACTTTATTGAGTTCATGGATAGACCGGATTTGATCACCAACCCTAGTCTCCAAATTCTGGATCTGCTCGGAGGCTCGCCGCAGGTCTTGATCCCTATCGACTAGCACTTCGTTGAGCGCATGGATGGTATTGACCTGTTCATCGATCGTTGTTTCCAGGTTCTGTCGTTGTTCGGACGCACGTCGCAGTTCATCATCGCGTTCGTGCAGCACTTCGCTGAGTCCATGAATAGACTGGACTTGCTCGCTGATTGTTGTTTCCAGGTTCTTTCTCTGTTCAGATGCTCGCCGCAGATCTTGCTCACGCTCATGTAACATTTTTCTTAGGGGTTCCTGGGATTGCCGCTCTGACTTCAGGATCGGATCGATATCCCTGGACCAGTTGTCCAGTTCCACCCCCAGTGCGTCAGCCTGCTTCGCAAGCTGACGCTGGTCGCCGCCATGCACCGTGGAAATCAACGCCGCATGCAACTGCAGCACCAACTCGCCCAGCAGCCCCGGGGCTGGCTTGCCTCCCCTGTGATGTTGCAGCCCAGCACTCAGGAATGCCTGTATCTGTTCACCAGGAAGGTGCTTGTCAGCCGGCCATGGCAGACCGAGCGCATCCCATGGCGGACGTGCCGCCGGTCGCCATGCCTTCAGCAGATCCTCGTAATCTATGAATGCACGTCTTTCACCGCGGGACCCCAGTTCGCTGTCCAGCCAATGGCGCAATGTCAGGTAATAACTTTTTGCATGACTGAATCCGTTGCGTGTTGCGAGAGATTCTGCGATAGCGGTGGGATGACGCACGCTGATCAGGAAACGCGGCTGCCAGTCCAGTTCCCGCAATAGCTCAATCCACATAGGCACGAGCCGGGATAACCTGGGGTCCTTCACACACGGCAGTCCGGATGCACTGAAATCGCGCTTCAGAATATCTTTAAGCTGGTCTGAGTATGGCTTGACGTCCGCCGACCGCCACCAGTTATCTGGGAGCCTGCGTGCATCATCCCATGTGTAGCCCATGGCGTTGTACAACGCGTCATGCACAGCATGCAGTTCAGCGTGCTCCCAGAAGCCACTAAGATTGTCTGCCTGCGGCGGCATAAGCCGCTGCCCTAGATCTGCGCCTAGCAGGTTGCACACTCGCGCCACGGCCGATGTGCCGCTGCGATGCATCCCCATCACTAAAATGATTTTCATAGTGTTTGCATTCAGGCTACGCCTCTATATATCTAAGATATATATCTAGACGATGCCCACCTGCTTTGGCTCCCCCAGACGAACGCCCCGGGGGCCGCCGTGCCTGAAGGACTCCTGATACTGCCGCAGCAGCTCGCGCGGCTCCCCGATGGCGTGTGTCACCCCATTATGTATCCATACTATCCGGTTGCACAGGTCAATAATGGTTTCAGGATTGTGAGTGACTATCACCACGGTCTTGTCCGACGCAATCTTCTGTTTCATGGCGAGCGCGGATTTTTCACGGAATCCCGCGTCCCCTACTCCCAGGATCTCATCCACCAGCAAGACATCGGGATCCGCCTGGAATGCCACGGCAAAACCCAGGCGGGCGCGCATGCCCGATGAATAGGTGCGCACCGCTTCATCAATGAATTCCCCGAGCTCCGAGAACTCAATGATATCCTGCATGCGGGCCAGCACTTCCTTCCGTGACAGCCCCATCAAGATGCCGCTCAATATGGCATTCTCCCGTCCCGTAAGGTGTGGTACGAAGCCGGCTTGCAGTGACAACAATGACACCCGATCCGTCCGAGAGATCACCTCGCCGCGATCCGGCGCCATGATGCCAGCCAGCAGCCGCAACAATGTGCTCTTGCCGGCGCCATTGTGTCCGACCACCCCTAGGGTTTCCCCTTGATGGAGGTCAAAACTCACGTCATGCAGCGCCCAGAATTTCTGGCCGCGCATCAATCCGGCACGTCGGGTGTAAGAGACTCCGACATTCTGCAGCTCGATGACTGTTTCGTGGCTCATTGCGTGTCAACCGATCATCAGCTTCACATAGAAACGGTCATATTTCCTGAGTATGGCGCCAGCCACTGTATACAGGACCAGGGACAAGATGATGCACCACATCAAACCGGCCCATTCCGGCCAGGCATTATTCAGGAATATATCCCTATAGGACTCGATCACTTCTACCATGGGATTGATGCGCAAAAACGCCGCCAATCTAGGCGGCAGCGCATCGATTTTAAAAAATATCCCGGACAGGAACATCAAGACGATGATGCCGTTATCCACGATCAACTTGAGTTCCGGGAACAGCGGCACAAGCGCTGCGAAGAACGAAGCAATGGATATAATAACCATGAATTGGATTGCGATGACCACCGGCAATGCCAACCAGGTGATGCCAGCTGCATGGCCGCTAAAACTCAGCAATATGATCAGCAAACCCAGAATAATCGAAAACTTTATGGTGTTAACAACCACCACGATCCAGGGCAGTACGTATTTCGGTATATAGACCTGCTGGATTAGGGCACTGTTCGCCTGAATAGCATTTGAACCGTTGGTCACGGTGCTCGCGAACCATTTCCACGGCACCAGCCCGGTTAACAGAAACGCCAGAAAAGGTACACCCCCGCGTCGCAGGCCGGTGCCGAAGGCGATATAAAACGCCGACATGTACAACAGTGGTTCCAGTACCCACCACAAAAACCCAATGTAGGCGCGCGCGGCTTCGGCTTTGAGCTCAGCCAGGGCTTTATACCAGATGAGTTCGACATACTTCTTCGGAATCATGTTTCTGACGTTCCTGCGATACCCAGTCCATAACGGGTGAAGGCGCTGCTCTTGCCACCGACCATATCACACCAATCCAGATGGGCAAGATACCAATCGATGGTCTTTTCAAGGCCGCTCTCGATATCCTCCAGCGGCTGCCAGCCCAATTCCCGGGTTATGCGGCTGGAGTCAATCGCATACCTCCGATCATGCCCGGGTCTGTCTTTTACGTACTGGATCAATGTCGAGTGCGACCGATGCGTCGCATCCGGCCTTTTATTGTCAAGCAGATGACAGATTGCGTGCACGATATCGATATTCCTGCGTTCACAATTGCCGCCGATATTGTAGGTCTCACCGAC
>Ga0307373_10004767_pt1 | contig 22624 bp, 22 predicted proteins | sample OX2MG_FD_202534 | JGI IMG/M metagenome (GOLD analysis project Ga0307373, IMG submission 202534) | Soil microbial communities from Risofladan, Vaasa, Finland - OX-2 | ecosystem: Environmental > Terrestrial > Soil > Coastal area > Acid sulfate soil | place: Finland: Risofladan, Vaasa | collected... | reverse complement strand
ACCTCCTTCGCGATCTCGCCGAAAATCTTGAAGTCGAACAGACGCGGGTAGGCGGTCGCGCCGGTCACGATCATCTTGGGCCGCTCGCGCCGCGCCATCTCGCGCACCGCGTCGTAATCGATACGCTCGGTTTCGCGGTCGACCAGGTAGTGCACCGGCTTCCAGAAAATCCCGGTGATGCTGACATTCCAGCCGTGCGTCAGATGGCCGCCGTGCGGCAGCGAGAGGCCCATCAGGGTGTCGCCCGGCTTGAGCATCGCGAAGTAGACCGCGAGGTTGGCGGGCGACCCGGAGTAGGGCTGCACGTTGGCGTGCTCGGCGCCGAACAGCGCTTTGGCGCGCTCGATCACGGTCGTTTCGATCTGATCGATATAGCGCTGTCCTTCGTAGTAGCGGCGGCCCGGATAGCCCTCGGAATACTTGTTGGTCAGCACCGAGCCGGTCGCCTCCAGCACCGCGTGGGAGACGTAATTTTCCGACGGGATAAGGCGAATCGATTCGAGCTGATAGCGCTCTTCGTCTTTGATCAGATTGTAGATCTCGGGGTCGACCCGTTTGAGTTCGTCCACCAAACCCTCCAAAGCTCGCAGATGAAAGCGTAGCGCCGCGCCCACCATGAGGCCAGAGGGTGCTCTCCAGACCGGCGAGATGCGATCAGCCGTCGCTTACCGCCAATCGAGCGGAAGTGACCTTGTGATCGATACTACGAGCTTAACTGGCCCATTTGACAGTTGGATAAGTCAAGTGCTAGCTGACAGCCAACTCAGCCACCAGACGTTGCTTGAACCCTAAAGTACGGGGGTGCAATCGTGAACAAAGTCTCATTGCGGTTGCTTGCTGTTCTCCTTCCCGTGGCGATAAGCGTCGTCCTTCTGCTGTCGCCCGCCGTGCCGAATGGTCGTGCTCAGCAGCCCGCCGCGACACCTACCGTGCATGCGCACATATTGCTACCCGTCAATCCGCCCGCAGGCTGGACGGCGCAAAGATGGGCGGATTTTAGGCAACAGTGTCAGGAGGTCGCAAACAAGAGCGCCTCGCACATTCCGCTGACACGCGACGAGTTCGAAATGGGGGACACTTGTCACGCGTATGGCCCTCCAGCGCCAGGGGTGACCGAAGCGCCGCCCCTTCCGCAGCGCAGTTTCCACAATTCTCCCATGCCCACCCCCGCGCCAACGCCGCAGCCCCACTCGGCCAACAATGCCGGTGCTGACCCGCCTGCGGGACCTTTCGGAACGCCCATCACCGGCGCTGGACTGGACGCGTGTAATGACGGGCAACCGCCTGACGTGGCCGCCGACGTTTCTCCAACCCAAGTGGTCGAACTTACGAACGCCGCAGGCATTTGGGTTTCAGATAAGCAGGGCGATGTTGCCCCAGGATACCCGATCCCTCTCGCAACCTTTTGGGCACCCGAGTCCATTCCAAACGGCAATGACCTGACAGACACGCAAATCGCTTACGATCCATTCGCTCAGAGGTGGTTAGCGACCACGCTGTCCGACGTCGGGCTGGAAAATGGCGACCTCTATTTCGCCTTGAGCCAAACCTCTGACGCTACGGGGCAATGGCACTTCTACAAGATTTCAGACGTCTGCTCTAGCACGCAGAACGGCACCTATCCGCTTCCTGACCAGCCCGCCGTGGGTTACAACCAAAGTTGGGCCGCTGTTGAGCTTCAATGTAACGGTCCAGGGGGCACGGGTACCGGTTCGGACCAGCTTATTCTTATACCTAATAGTTTCTTGACTATGGCTAACCCGCCGACCAACCTCACATATTCCCAACTGACTCCGCCATTCAACGGCGCGCGTCCAGCGAGGGACATTTCAGGCAAGGGAACTCAGAACCTTTTCCTAGCAGGTTCGGTTGTCCCAGCATCAAGCACCCTGTACCCGTTTGTCAGGGTCACAAGCGTCGACGCGAACGGTAATTTCATCAATCCCGGCCCAAACGGCAGTCCCACGGACAGCCCCGGCGATGGCGTGCCGGGCACGTTCGGAAGCTTTGCGCTCGCCCAACACGACTCGTGCGGCGCGGGCTCAAACTGCGCCGTATCGCTTCAGGACGCAAGAATTTCAAGTGTCGTCCTCCAGGCAGGAAACGACGGACATTACTACCTGTTGACCTCGTTCCACGCCGGCGATCAGCCGGGCACGGCATCACAGGCAATCGTCTTCATCGGCCAGGTAGATTCTTTTGCTACCACGAATAACTGGACTGGATGGTACTGGTACGGTCCGACCTGGTGGGCCGCGTATCCGACTATCACGATGGACAACGATCTGGACATCACTTCTACCTTCACAACCTTCCAGCTCAACTCAAACATCTACCCGAATTGGGCCACCAACAAAGGTTTCGCTGCGAACCAGAATCCACCCGCTCTCGGAACGGGAATTATTGGAAATGACAGCAGGGGAGCCTACAGCGGCTGCTCCACAAGGACCTCCCAACGTTGGGGTGACTATGTGTCCACCGTCTGGGACCCGAACCTTCCCAGCCCCAACGAGAGCAGCGGCTTCTGGACCGTTCAGGAATATTCCAACGGGGGCGGGACCCAGACCGGTTCGAACGAATCGACGCAGATTACCAAGCTTGCAGATCCGACACCGTTCTTCGTCGGATACAGCATCCCCACAGGCACCGACGGAACAGTCGGCGAAAATGAGTGCAAGCCGAATACGGGGTGCGGGCTCATCTACACTGCCCCATCGACCGCTCAATTCGGCGATCTCCTGGTCGCGCCGATCGCAGTCGGCGGAGTTCAGAATAAGAGTATCCTCACACTGCCCACAGGCTGGACGCTGCTGGCGATGGTAAACCACAACGGTGACTACGCCCTTCAGTCATACGACAGCACTTATGGACTCGCGATTACAGGTTTCGTGGCCGCGTATATATATGGCAGCCAGCCCAACGATTCGGGCACGTACCACTTGGGCATCGCGAATACCGGTTGGGAAACTACCGGTTTCATGGTTGCGTACAGAGGCGCGAGTACGACCATTCCGGGCAACTATCTGCTTTATGGCAGAAAGTACGGAAGCCCTTTCGCCTCAATCGACACCTTGCAGCTATCGTCGGCTAACAACGATTCCCCCGCGGGTGAGACGACGCTCCTAAATCTATTTGCTGCGGAGTGCGTCTTTATTCCCTCAGGCTATGAGGATCCGGATCCGCGTGCCATCTTCGGTACGCCCAGCGGATCGCCGATGGTCACCGCGGAGACTCCTCTAACCCCAGATCTTATTTGGCTTGCGGCCGATGTGGCAGTGCCGACTGCCGGGGGAACCTATGGCGCATACACGAGCGCGCTGACGACCAATAATCAGTATTTCTGCGGCAGCTTCTTCGGTTTCGCTCATCAACTGGTGATTCCGGAGTAGCTCGAAATAGCCGCCATCCCGCTGGAGAGGTTCGGCAGTTTGCGGGTTTGATTTGAACCCGCATCGGGCGGTTCAAGCAGCGTCACTTACTGCAAATCGGCCGGCGTGACGCGCTTGATCCATTCGCGATAGCTGCCCTGGTATCCGATCGCGCGCTGGCGCTCCTTAACCCGCGCGCGGATTTGCGCGATCGCTTCGGCAGCCAACGGCGCGCGCGCGTCGACCGACTCCGCGATAATCGCCCCCTCGCGCGCCGCGGCCTCTCGCGCCGGCCCCGCCAGCGAGACCTTGTCTTCTGTCAGTCCGAGGTAACTCTCCGCGACGTGAATGCCGATGCCGGTGCCGCTTTCGAGCGAATCCTTGATATTGCCCTTGCCGGTCAGCACGTTGCCGGCCGCAAACACCGCCGTCCGCCCCTCCATCAGCAGGCCGACTTCCTGCTTGAGGTACTGATAAATCTCGCCCCGCTGCGGGATGCCGGGGATCTGCTCCGGGATGCTGCCGATCGAGCTGACGAAGAACGGCGCGCGTACCTCCTGCTCGCTGCCCGGGACGACGTTGGCGCGGCCCTCGACGATTTCGGTGCGGCTGAGCCGGACCCCTATCATGCGGCCATCCTCGACGATCAGGCCGGTCGGCACGCTGCGTTCCTGGAACTCGAACAGGAACTTGCGCTGAGCCTTCTCGAGAATTTTGGCGCGCGCCTGGCGCATCACCTCGGCCCGCTTGGGATTGGCGTCGGGCGCGATGTCCGAGAGCGGCATATCGAGCACCCGGCGCCGATAGTAGAGCTTGCAGGGGGTCACGCCGAGGTCGGCCCATTTGAGCCCGTGGCTGGCGAGCACCGGCTCGATTCCCTCGCGCTCGATCCGCAGCATATCTTCCTTGATGCCGCGCGCCGCCAGCGCCTTGAGCGCGGTTTCGATCTGCAGCACCTTGACCACGTCGATCGAGGCGAGGCCGCCGCCGAACACGCCGACGCCGGGCGCGACGTCATAGCGCGGTCCGTTGTAGGTCGCCTCCTGGTAATGGTTGAACCAGTAAATGAGCGGGTTCTGGTAGACCAGGCCGCGGTCGACGTATTGGTCGGCGCCCTCAATCGGAAACGGACGATCGCGCCAGGCGCCGTTGCATAGCACCACGGCGCTTAGCCCCCAGCGTTCGCGCAGTTCATCGAAGTCGAGGTCGCGGCCCATCCGGGTCATCGGCAGAAACTCGATCAGCGGATGGTCGAGCTTGGCGTTGATCTTTTCGTACTCGTCGCGGCGCTGCTTGACGTGCCAGCGCGGGAGCCCATCCTCGATTTTTCCGTAGGGGCGCGGGTTCTGCTCGATCACGATCACCAGCGAGCCGCGCGCGGCGAGGATGCCGGCGATTTCCGAGCCGGAGGTCGCGGCCCCGATAATGGCTACTGCGTGGGGCATGGCGGAGTCTTGAGCCTGGGTCATCAGCGGGTCCTAACCAGTTTGAGATTTGGCGGCGCGGCGTCCCGATACAGAGAGCAGCGCTAACGGCCGTTTCTGGTCCGCGTCAGTATATCGGAAATTACCCGCGGCATGCGCGCGACGCGCCGATCTTGCGCGTGGCGGAGTCGCGTGGTTTTCTAATCGGGTAATGAGTTTCGCGCGCACGCTCCCCGGCTGGCGAGGAATCGCGGCGTGGTGGCTCGCGATCGTGGCGAGCGCCGCGATCGTCGCGACCGCGGCGATTGCCCGGGCCGACGAGGTCACGCTTGGCGAGGAGCATCAGATGAGCTTCCCGGCCCATCAGTCCTTCCTGCTGACCGAGGATGCGCTGCGCGGCGACGGGGTGCTGTTCGACACCAACCCGGACGACCTGGGGCTGGTGACGCTGTGGAACAAAATCGATATCCCGGTCGGAATAATCGCCAGCCTGGCCGGCAACCTGCCGCGCTACCGCTACGAAGTGCAGGTCGTTCCGGAGGGCAGCAGCCGCAGCAAGATCGTGGTGAATGTCCGCGGTCAGAACGTCACCGAAGCGCAGCTCGAGGAGTACAGGGCGAGCCACAAGCTCCATCTTTTCGCCCAGGTCGATAAGCTCGCGCGCGACTATCCGCCACCGGCCGAGACGCCCACGGCGGGCGGGGTGAATTTCGCGCTGCTGCCGAACGAAGACTTGAAGGGGCTGGCGCAGCGGGTTACCGGCAACGCCGGCAACTGGCAGATTATCGCCCACGACAACGGCCTGAAATCGCCCACCGACGTCGCGCCGTTCCAGACCATCTGGGTGAGAAACGGGCTGGTGAAACAGGCGAAAGGGTCGACTGCCGGTTCTGCGCCGGGACAATAGCCCGCCGGCGGTCAGCACCCGGAGACCGAGCCGGTTATGCGCTGGTTGCTGAAAGCTTAATTGCGGGCCGCTGGAAGGTCGTCGCCGTCATATTCGGGGCACAGCCCCGAGGGACTGATCGCTGCCACCACCGTCAGGAATTGTTCGAATGTCATCTGGAGGTTTGAGAACCCCCCTTGGCAAAAGACCCATCCGTAATAGTCGAGAATCTCATCGGGAATCATCGCCGGCAGCCGTGGCAGCGTCGAGACCATCGGAAACGGCCGCGGACCCCCCGAGATGAGCGCGTCCGCACGCTCGCCGACTCGTCGAGTGTCTTCGGCGACGTGATCCTCTTCCCGTAAGGGGACGACTTTGCCTCTCATGTTTCGGGCCATAAGCGGCGCCTCCAGGTACGCCAGCCGTTCCCTCCCCGATGCTCTCAATATTGTAAATTCGGGGACAGTTCCGTCAAGTATACCCGTCCGACGAGAGAAGATTAAGCTAGGCAAAGGCAGCAAAATATCCAGAGTCCTATCTTAGAGATGATTAACGTGCTTTAAGCAAGTTCCGTTTTGGCGCTCACTGCCTGATAGCGGTCCTGCAGGAGTCGCACGCTTCCCTACCGAACTATGTCAAGGGACGAAGAATAAACGAAATAATCTTCAGCAACCTGCCGCCGCGCCGATCGTTTGACTAACCGGATGGTGTGGTCTTTAGTGTCGCTGACAACCGGCCGCGCTCGAAACGCGGCGCTGGCAGCCAAGAGGAAATATCGATGGCTCGAATGGTGAAGCACGAAAAAAGCACCCCCTACGAGATCGCGGCGGGGGCCGAGCTCCCGGTCTATATCTGCGCCTGCGGCCTCTCCGGTAACAAGCCCTTCTGCGACGGCTCACACAAGAAGACTCGTGATGAGGGCGCCGCCGAGGTCTACGTTTACGATGAGAACGGCCGGGTGCGGATCAGCAATCAGTACTGAGATCGCCGTTGATTGAGTCTTCCGGCGCGGTTGAGGGCGCCGCTGCCCGCGCCGCCGGAAGTTCCCGGCTGATTTGCCTGGCGGCGCCGCGCCTGGCCCTGCCGATCCTGCTGGCGATAGGCCTGGCGCTGTTCGTCGTCAACCTCGGCGGCTACCCGTTCTACACCAAGGGCGAGCCGCGCGAGGCGCTGACCGTGGTCGCGATGGTGCACGGCCGCGGGCTTATCCTGCCGCTGCGCGGCGGCGTCGAGGTGCCCTCCAAACCGCCGTTGATGCATTGGGTGGCGGCGCTTGCCTCGCTGGCGGCGGGCGGCGTCAGCGAGGGCACCGTCAGGCTGCCGTCGGCGCTGTTCGCAATCGCCGGCGTCCTGCTCGGCTATCTCTATCTTCGCGTCCTGTTCGACGATCAGAGCGCGTTCCTGGCCGCGCTGATTCTGGCCACCAGCTTCCAATATCTTCAGGCCGGCACGGGGGCCCGGGTCGATATGACCCTGACCTTCTTTATGGAGGTCGCGTACTTCGAGATCCTGATGATCGCCGAGGGGCTCAGCCGTCGCTGGCCGGTGCTATGGGTCGCGCTGGCGATGGCGGTGCTCAGCAAGGGACCGGTCGGAGCCGTGCTGCCCGGGCTCACTGCGCTGGTCTGGATCGCCTACCAGCGGCGCTGGGACGTGATCGGCGCGCTGCGTATCCCGCTCGGCCTGCCGATCGTGATCGCGATCGACGGCGGATGGTATCTCGGCGCGGCGATCGTCCGCGGCCAGGCCTTCGTCCACAAGCAGTTGCTGGCGGAGAATCTGTACCGACTGTTCCACAGCGGTTCCTTTCATGAGGGCCATGCGCATCCCTTTTACTATTTGCTGTTGGCGCTGATGGCGGGCTTCCTGCCGTGGACCCTGGCCGCACCGGCGGTCGCGCCCACGCATCTTTGCCCGCCCGGCCGCTCCGCCCTGGCCCGCATCCAGTATCTGCTCGCGTGGTGCCTCGTCGTGCTGGCGGTCTACAGCCTGGCGCAAAGCAAGCGCGGCGTTTACCTGCTGGCGATGTACCCGGCGCTGGCCGCGCTGTTCGGCGTCGCGCTGGCGGGCGCCGCGGCGTATCCCGCAACCGTCGGCCGCCGGGTGGCGCTGGTGTCGCGCACGATGGGACTCGCGATCTTGATAGCGGCGGCTTTCGGAGCCGTCGCGCTGGTGATGCTCGCGAAGCGGCCGGAGCCGCTCGCGCAGTTGCTGCGACTTTTCGGATGGACCACGGCGGATCTGATGCCGGCGCTGATTCGCGCGGCTGCGCGTTACCGGATAGTCGCCGGCGCGCTCGTGACCGGGGCGGCCGCGGCCGGGATTTGGCTGTTATGGCCGCGATCGTGCGCCGACCGGATGGTGGTGGCGATCGCCGCCGGCATCGCCTGCCTGGTGGTCGCCGTCAACCTGGTCGTGGTACCCGCGATCGCGGCAACCACCTCGCTGCGCGATTTCACGCGCGCGGCGATGCCGGTTATCGGCGATGCGCCCGCCGCCTACTTCGGCGGACTCGATTACGAGGTCGCCTTCTACAGCGGACGGACGATTCCGGTGTTCGGCCCGGCCGAGCGTCACCCACGCTTTCTGTTCTGCTGGCAGAGCATCTACGATTCGCTGCCGCCGCGCGCGCGCGCACACTACGCGATCGTGCTGACCAGTAATCCAACCGAACTCGACGGGGCGGGGCGGATGCTGTTGCTGCGGCGCGAGCAGCGAGCGCCCGCCGCCAAAGCCGGCTAGCCGCTTCAGGACAGCGCCGCGCGCCGCTTGGTTGCGACCGCGCGCGCCAGCTTCGGCATCACGCTCGCCGCGCCGCCGCGCAGGCTCACGTCGCACAGCGGCGTGAGGTCCGATTCGTAGAGATTGACTTCGATCAGACGCCCGCCGCGCTCCTTGATCTGCAGCGCGAAACCCGCCGCCGGATAGACCGTCGCCGAGGTGCCGGCGACGATCACCAGGTCGGCCAGCGCCGCCCGCTCGGTGCACAGCGCCATCACGTCGGCCGGGATCGGCTCGCCGAAGGCCACCGTATCGCTCTTCAAAAGGCCGCCGCAGCCGGTGCAGTGGGGCGGCAGTTGCTCGAGGTTCACCTCCGCCCATCGCGACCGCGACCCGCATCCCAGGCAGCGGATTAGCGTCCAGTTGCCATGAATCTCGGCCAGTTGATGCTGCCCGGCCTGGCGATGCAGGTCGTCGATATTCTGTGTGATGACGAATTGCAGCACGCCGAGCGTTTCGAGCTCGACCATCGCCAGGTGCCCCGGGTTCGGTTGCGCGGCGCGCAGCGGCGCGTACAGCTCGTCATTCTGCCGCGCCAGCCGCTGCTCCCACGCCCGTTTCGGGTCGGCCATGAAAATCTGGAAGCCGTTCATCGGCGGCTCGCCGTACTTGGTCCACAGCCCGCCCGGGCCGCGAAACGGCGGGATACCGCTTTCGACCGACATCCCGGCCCCGGTCAGCGCGATTGCGTAATCGGCTTCCAGGATTAGGTCGGCGGCCTCCAGGATCTGAAGCTCGCTCGCCGCGGCGCCGTGCTCGCTCATGGTGGCTTCCTCCGTTGCGTTTCCTTTCTTATCCGCTCTTTCGATAGCGGAAAAGTTCTGCGGGCCAAATCGATTAACAGCGTAGTCTTCAAAACCGTTTTCTAACTGAAATGGCAATTGATAAAGTACAAGATCTGTCCCCGATGGAACTAACACTTGCAAACCCTGACTGGTCGATGATCGGACGAATTCGCGGTGGCTGATACAGACCCGACGATCGCTGCGGAGCAGAGCGGGGCGCCGCAGGCGGTGGTGGTGCCGCTCACGCGGGCGACGATCTTTCTGGTCGTGACGATCGATGCGCAGGCCGCGAGCCTGGCGGCCGTCAGATCGCTGTGCGGAGAGCTTCCGAAGCTGCTGCGCGCGGTGGGCTTCCGCGATTTGGACGGTAAGCTGTCGTGCGTGATCGGCTTCGGCTCCGAGGCCTGGGATCGGTTGTTCGGGCCGCCGCGGCCGGCCGAGCTTCATCCGTTCCGCGAGTTCCGCGCCGGCGCGCGCCACGCCGTTGCCACCCCGGGCGATATCCTTTTTCATATCCGCGCCGAGCGCGAGGACCTGTGCTTCGAGTTGGCGACGCAGATCATGACCAGCTTGGGGAGCGCGGTTGCTCCGGCCGACGAGGTTCACGGCTTCCGCTACTTCGATGATCGCGATCTGCTCGGTTTCGTCGATGGTACGGAAAATCCCACCGACCAGGCCGCGATCGACGCCGCCCTGGTCGGCGCGGAAGATTCCGCGTTTGCCGGCGGCAGCTACGTCATCGTTCAGAAATATCTGCACGACCTGGCCGGATGGAACGCGCTGCCGACGGAAGCCCAGGAGCGGATCATCGGTCGCACCAAACTCGCCGATATCGAGTTGGACGACGCCATCAAGCCGACTTCCGCCCACAACGCGCTGAACACCATCGTCGAGGACGGCAAGGAGATCAAAATCCTCCGCGAGAACATGGTCTTCGGCCAGCCCGGCCACGGCGAGTTCGGCACCTACTTTATCGGCTACTCGCGCTCGCCCCGAACCATCGAACAGATGATGGAGAACATGTTCGTGGGACGGCCGCCCGGCAACTACGATCGCATTTTGGACTTCAGCCAGGCCGTCACCGGCGGCCTGTTTTTTGCGCCGTCGCTGTCGTTCCTCGAATCCGTGACGACCAATCAACCGGCGGCGGCGATTCCCACCGCGGCCGCCGCGGAGAGCGAATCCTCGTCCTCTGCTCCGCCGGCCGGCGACGGTTCGCTTGGCATCGGCTCCCTCAAAGGAGAATCCCGGCATGAATAACCTGCATCGCGAGCTCGCTCCGATCTCTGATGGCGCATGGTCGCAAATCGAGGAGGAAGCCTCGCGGACGCTCAAGCGCTACCTCGCCGGACGACGCGTGGTCGACCTGAAAGGACCCGACGGCGTCGGCCTGGCGGCGGTCGGCACCGGCCATCTGAACAATGTCGAGGCGCCCGGCGAAGGCATCATCGCCCGGCAGCGCGAGGTCAAGGCGCTGGTCGAGCTGCGGGTGCCGTTCCAGTTGGATCGCCAGGCGGTCGACGATGTCGAGCGGGGCGCCAACGACTCGGAGTGGCAGCCGCTGAAAGACGCCGCCAAGCGCATCGCCTTTGCCGAAGACCGCGCCATCTTCGACGGCTATCCCGCGGCCGGTATCCAGGGAATTCGCCGCGGCACCAGCAATCCCGTGGCGGCGCTGCCCGGCGACGTACTCAAGTATCCCGACGCGATCGCCGAGGCGCTGAGCCGGCTGCGGCTGGGCGGCGTCAACGGTCCCTATTCGGTGGTGATGGGCGCGGATGCATACACGGCGCTGAGCGAGGCCAGCGATCACGGTTATCCGGTGATTCAGCACATCCAGCGCCTGGTCAACGAGGAGATTATCTGGGCCCCGGCCATCGCCGGAGCCTTTGTCCTGACCACCCGCGGCGGGGACTTCGAGTTGCACCTGGGCCAGGATGTCTCGATCGGTTACTCGAACCATTCGGACAAGAGCGTGGCGCTATATCTGCAGGAAACGCTTACCTTCCTGCTGCTTACCTCGGAAGCGGCGGTGGCGCTGAGAGCAGCCGCGAAGCGGTGAGGCGCGCGCCACTGATCGCCGGGTGAATGCCGACGAAATCCGCGTCGTCGCCGCTGACGATGAGCATCTGCGGCAGCAGGCCGTCGCCATCCGCCGGCGCGTCTTCATCGAGGAGCAAGGCGTACCCGAAGCGATCGAGATGGACGCGGATGACGCGCGCGCCTTCCACGTCGTGGCGATACGCGGTGCGCAGGCGGTCGGATGCGCGCGGATGGTGCCGCATCGCGACTACGTGAAGATCGGCCGGATGGCGGTCGAGCGCGAATGGCGCGGACGAGGCGTCGGCCGCCGTTTATTGGATACGATGCTGCAGCAGGCGCGGGCGCTCGGCTACCGGCGCGCCATCCTGCACGCGCAGCTTCATGCCGAGGGCTTCTATCTGAAGGCTGGATTCGGACCGCTAGGCGACGTCTTCGACGAGGCCGGCATCGCGCATCGGCGCATGGAGCGCGAGCTCTAGCGCAGGTGTCCGCCGCGGGTCGCGCTTACTGCGGCAGGCAGCGGCTTGCGAAGGCGGCGATTTCGCGGGCCAGCGACTCCGGCTGTTCCAGCAACACGTGATGATGGGCGCGGGGAATCGTCTGCAGCTCGACCAGCGGATTCGATTCCACCGCGTGTGCGGCCGCCGCCGCGGTCATAATCCGGCTGCGCTCGCCGCGCACCAGCAGCGTCGGGACCCGCAGCCGCGCGATCGTCGCCAGCGCGTCGAGGCCGTCGCCGCCGAAGAAACTCTCGCGATCGAAGCGCAGCGTCCAGCGCCCGTCCGCCGTCGGGGCAAGGCTTTGTTCGGCGATCGAGGCCAGCAGCGCCGGGGCGATCTCGCCTTCGCTCGGCATCAACCGGAAGCGCGCCTTGGCGGTCGCGAGGTCGGGGTAGGTGACGACCGGGAGCGAGCGCAGCCGCCTGAGAAAGCGATCGCGCACATCGCTCGAGCTCAGCGCCGCATCGACTATTACCAACCCGCGCGCCCGCCCGGGGAACAACTCGGCGAAGGCCAGCGCGCAGAGTCCGCCCATGCTATGGCCGACCACGATCGGCGCCGGCGCCGCGCAGGCTTCGAGCAGCGCCGCCAGGTCGCCCGCGTAGTCTTGCGGATGGTAGGCGGGCGGACGCACCCAGTCGCTTTGGCCGTGACCCCGCGAATCGAGCGCCAGCACGCGAAACTCGGCTCCCAGAGCCGCCACCACCGGCTCCCACCAGCGCGCGATGGCGGTATTCCCGTGCATCAGGACCAGTGTCCGGGACCGCTCCGGATTCCATTCCAGGTAGTGGAGGCGCGGGTTGTGGCCGACAAAGCGGCTCTCGGCCGGGCTCATCGCGCCGGCACCGCGCGAGCCGGGATACGCGAGGATGCAGACGCTTTGCAAGGCGCGGCTTTCATGCCACCATTTTGAACGTAATCGATGCGCGCTGCCATGCGACCGTTCTACCTGTCAAAGCTCGCCGCGGCCATGCTGTTGGCGATGGCGATGCTCGTCCCGCGGCTGGCGCGTGCGGACGACGTCAATACCGCCAAGGCGCGTTCGCTGGTCAATGCGGCGATCAACATGACCGATAGCGATCAGGCGGTGAAGCTGCTGTGGCAGGCGACCGATATCGATCCCACCTTCGAGGAAGCCTACGTCTACCTCGGACTCTATTACAATTCGCGATCGGATTTCGGCAAGGTCATCGAAGTTTACCAGAAGCTGGTCAAGTACGAGCCGAAACAGCCGACCATCTATCTCAATATCGGCGAAGCCTACATGTCATTCACGCCGCCCAAGCTCGACCAGGCGCTGGGCTACTATCGCAAGGCCTATGCGATCGATCCGACTTCTTCGTTCGCGGCGCTCAGAATCGGCGAGATTCTCGCCCAGCAGGGTAATCGCAGCGAAGCGCTCAAGTTCCTGCGCCAGGCCAGTTCCGACAGCGCGCGCAATCCGACCGCCGCGGCCGAAGCCAACAAGCTGATCGCGCAGATGGGCCCGTCCTAGAAAGAGTTCTTGTTCCCCTCCCCTTGTCCAAGGGGAGGGTCAGGGTGGGGTCATGAGCCCGCACGGTGATTGACCTTTGAAAGAGGCTTCTCCCACAAAGTGATTCAGATAGACCTCTCCCGCCGCTCGCGATGCTCGCGGCGACCTCTCCTTGGACAAGGAGAGGCGATAAACCTTAGTGCGCGGGGCGGCGGGTCACGGCTGCCGGGCGGCGGTCGTGCCCGGCGGGGTAACACTCCGGGGATTGTAAAGCCGATCGAAATCGCGCTGCTGCGCGGGTGTCAGCGTCGCGCGGATATCGTTGAAGGCGTTCGAGAACGCCTGCTGTTGTTGGCTCTGGAACTGATCGCGAAGCTGGTCGATCCGGGTGCGGGTAGTATCGAGGATCTCACCGATGCGGCTTTTCTGCGCCTCCGTCAGATGCAGCTCGCGGCCCATCCGCTCAACGATGCCGGTAGCCGGGACCCGTAATAGTTGCAGACGGTAGGCGATGGTGCTGGCGGCGAAACCTACCAGCAGCCCGGCGGCGACGGCGCTCAGCACCGTCCACCAGTTTCGATTACCCGGCAAGGTCGTCGAAGAACGAAAGCGGCGCTTCCTGGACCGTCGAAACGGAGCTCGATGCCTGGCTGCTGCTCAACGCCTCGCTGAGACTTTCGCGCGGCGGCATGGCCGCGAGGTAGGCGATTACGCTGGCGGCGACCAGCATCGAAAGCGCCGTCCAGACCGTGGCGCGCGATTCGGCAACGCGAGCGGCGGCGGCACGGCGGCGCATGCGCACCGGGCGTGGACGATCTGTGCCGCCGACTGTCGCATCGATCGCGGCGGGCTCGGAATGCAGAACCGGCGCGGTCAGCGCGAACAGCCGGAAGGCCTGCTCGCACAGCCCGCAGTGCTGCAGATGGTCGGCCAGCTCATCCGCCAGCAGCGGCGCGAGGCGCCGGCGCCAGAAGTTCGGAAATTCCTTTCTGGTTTGAAAGCAGTTCACTTGAAGACCCTGAAGCGGCGCGCCCCCAGCATCCGGCTCGCCTGCTTGCGTAGCGCCTGGCGCGCCCGAAAGGCGCGGATTTTTACCTTGGATTCACTCCAGCCCATGGTCTCGGCGATCTCCTGCACCCCCATCTCTTCGCTGTCCTTGAGCACCAGGACCAGGCGATCTTCGGGACGCAGACAGTCTAACAGACGATGCGCCAGCGCGTGGGCCTCGCGCCGTTCCTCGGCCTCCGCGGCCAACTCCTCGGGCGAGGCGTGGCTCACCAGCTCGATCCAATCGACTTCGCCGCCGGTAAAATCGGCCACCAGCTCTTCGGGTTTGCGGCGCCGCCGACGCAATTCGTCATAACAGGCATTCACCGCGATGGTTCGTATCCAGGCCGCGAACGGCATCTCGGCGCGATAGCCCGCCAGCCCGGCGAAGGCGCGCAGAAAGCATTCCTGGGTCAGGTCGCGCACCAATTCGGGATCGGCGAAAAAGCGCCGGCATAGATGTTCGATGCGGCGGCGATGGCGGCTGGCGAGCTCGGCGAACGCAGCGGTCTCACCGGCGCGGACCTCGGCGACCAGATCCTCGTCCGGGCGGATTTGCTCGGCGCGGTCGAATTCAGCGGTCGCAGCTATCCCTGTCATCTCTGGATCGGAAATACGTAACCGCTCGCTCACGGTTACAGACAACCTGCGCCGCCGTAGTGAGTCAATCCCGGTCGCTAGGCGGCGCAGGCAGGCCGGCGCGCGCGAGATCGTCGGGGGTATCGAGGTCGAGTCCGATACCGGGGTCATCGATATCGAGGTAGGCGACGCGGTTCGGATCGCGATTGACGACCTGCCTGGCGCCGACGCTATCTGAAGCCAACAATAGCTCATCAAAGATTGATTTGGCGAAGATTACCGGATGGCCGCGACGTCCGCCCGAGCGGGCAATCAGGATCTGCATTCGATCGGACTGCGACTCATAGCGTTGGACCATCTCACGAAACGTGGCGGGTCGCACCAGGGGATGGTCGGTGAGATGAACCAGGACCGCGTCGGCGGCACCGCCTACTGCCCGAATCCCGACCTTGAGCGAAGATAGCTGGCCGCGCGACCAATCGCGATTCTCGACCGTCGCGATCCGCGGGTCGGCCGGGATTTTCGGCCGCACCAGGTCCGACCATGCGCCGACCACGATAACCAGGCGCGCCACCGCCTCGAGCATCGCCGCGCTGGCCTGTTCGAGAAACGTCCGGTTGCCGATTTTGAGTAGCGGCTTGGGATAGCCCATGCGGCGCGATTCGCCGGCCGCCAGCAGGATACCCTCGAAGCGCACTGGCCGTCCGTCGACCCGAAACAGCGCCTACTTTGCGGCGCGGTCGTTTGAGTCGTGAAGTGCGGCCACGGCGGCCGCTGGACGCGGGCGGGCGGCGGAGCGGTTTCCCTCGGAGCGCTTCAGCTGTCCGAGCTTGCTGCCGAGATTGAAATCGTCGTGGATCCGGGTGCGCCGTTCGCGAATCACCTCGCCGATAATCGAAACCGCGATCTCTTCGGGCGTTTCCGAGCCGATATCGATTCCAAGCGGCCCATGAATCTGTTCGAGCAGGGCGCCGCTGATGCCGTCGGCGGCGATTCGCTCGAGGGTGGTTTTGACCCGCCGGCGCGAGCCGATCATCCCGATGAAGATGCGCGGATCGCGCTCCGCCTGGCGCAGCGCGGCGCGTACCACTTCATCGTCAAAGGCGTGGCCGCGGGTGACCGAGATCACGTAGCAGTGGCGGTCGAGCCATAACGAATCAATCGCCGCCCGAAACGGCCGCACCATGATTTCGTCGGCGTTCGGGAAGCGTTCGCGGTTGGCGAACTGGGCCCGGTCGTCGATTACCGTCACATGGAAGCCCAGCATCGAACCCAGCGCCGCGAGCGGCTGCGCAATATGGCCGGCGCCGGCGATAATCAGCCGTTGTGCGCCGGAGATCGGATCGACGAACAGCCGCGGCGATCCGTTGGGATCGATCCGGGTGGTCCGGCGCAGCGTGCCGCCCGGTTCGAGCTCGAGCAACCCGGCGATGGCATCGGTCACCTGTTCGTTGATCTGGTCAAGCGCCGCGCCTTGCAATCCCAGCAGCGGCGGAGAATCCGGCGGTGCGGTCGGATCGAGCACGGTACGCGCGCCGAGCGGCGCCCGTTCGGGCGTGCCCGGGTCGACGATACTCAACAGCGCGCCGGGCAGATTGCGGCGCGCCGAATCGGCGAGCTTGCGGGCCATCGGCAGGTCGCGGTCGGGCGACCACAGCTCGATAAAGACGTCCATGATGCCGCCGCAGGTGCCGATCTCCTGCTGCTCGAAGTCGCCGGTCAAATCGACTTCGGCCAGCCGCGCGCCCTCGCCGTCGTCGAGCAGCAGGCGCGCCTTGCGAAACACCTCGGCCTCGCCGCAGCCGCCGCCGATGGTGCCGAATTGACCGTCCTTCCTGACGATCATTTTGGCGCCGACCTCGCGCGGCGTGGAGCCGCGCACGTTGACCACCGTGGCCAGCGCGAAATGCTGCCCGCGTTCGAGCGTACGCACTGCCTCGGGCCAAATCTGTTCGGGTCCAGCCATCGGATTACCCCCTCAGCTTATCAAAAGCGGGTGACCCGGAAAACGCCGCCCGCGGCCACTGCTGCCGCGGCCGCGGTTACGCGTTTAATTGAGCATCGCGCGCAACTGGGCCAGCGATGCGAGGCAGGTCGGCTCGCCGGGAGCCAGCGCCAGGGCCTGCTCGAATTCCGCAATCGCCCGCATCACCATCCCTTTGGCAGCGTATATCCGGCCCAGGTTCATGTAGGGGAAATGTCGCGGTTCGTAGCGCGGTGCAGCCTTGGCCTTCTCCAGCCATGCGATCGCCTCGTCGAGCTGGCCTTTGCCAAGCAAGTAGGCGCCGATGTCGTTGTAGGGATTGCCGAAGTCAGGGTCGACTTCGATCGCGCGCTTGCATTGCGCGATCGCTTCGTCAACGCGGCCGAGGAAATGGTAGGCCCAGCCACGAAAGGTGAAAGCTTCGGCGGTGGGGTGGAGCTCGATCGAGCGGGTGTAGAGCTCGATGGCGCGGCTGAAATCGCCCGCCGCCTGATGTGCGACGCCTTCATTCCACAGTTCAATCGCCTGGCGTTTGATGAGGGTGTCGTCCATAAGACGATCCGATATTGCGAAGCCCGATGGCCGTCAAGCGCGCGAGGCGTGGGCATAACCCACGCCTCGCATCGGCAGAGCTCAAGGTGCGATGCGTTTCGCGGTCAGTGGCTCATGGTGTGCGCGATTTGAATCATGGCGGGTCCGACGATCACCATGATCATCGCGGGCAAGACCAGCAGGATCAGCGGGAACAGGATCTTGATGGTGGTCTTCTGCGCCGCTTCCTCGGCGCGCAACCGGCGCCGGGAACGCAGCGTGTCGGAAATCGCACGTAGCGCCGGAGCCATCTGCGCGCCGAGCTGCTCGCTCTGGATAAGGGTTGCGGCCAGCGGTTTGATGTCATCGACGGCGGTACGCTCGGCCAGATTGCGCAGCGCATTGCCGAGCGAGATACCCGCGGTGATTTCGCCTGAGACCACGGAGAGTTCCTTGCCAATCGCCTGGTGCTGGCGTTCAGTCTCATTGCCGACGATCTTGATCGCTTCGTGGATGCCCAGCCCGGCCTCAACGCAGACCACCAGCAGATCGAGCACGTCGCTGATCTGGCGGGCAATTTCCTGCTTCCGCTGGCGAGCACGCCGACCGATGATGATGCTGGGTGCGACGGCGCCGAGGATACCGGCGCAGAGCGAGTAAAAGACCGTGCTGGCGAGCGGCAGACCCATCAGCGTGGCCAGCAGCAGAATCAAGGCCGCGGAGCCGAGCGCCATGATTACCCGGGTGGCGTGGAAGGTCTGCAGCGCGCTGGATCTGGCATAGCCGGCCTGCACCAGGGTCTGCGACAGTTTTTCGCCCTTGGCACTCTCCGGACTCGGCGCCGGGACGCGGCGCATGATCCAGTCGAACATCGATCGCGCCATGCTGTCGGAATCGAAATCGTCGTCTCCGTAAGTGCTGTGCTCCATCCGCAGGCGGATCGCGAGATCCGCAAAGCGTTCGTCGAGCACCCGGTGACCGCCGTACATGGCGACGTAGATACCCACCACGGCGACGCCGAGCAGGCAGAAAAAAATCGCGCTAATCAACAGTGGGCTTGCCATGGTATCAGCCTTATCCTCAGTAGGTTGGGCGCAGCAGCCGCCGGATTATAATGAACGCCGCCAGATCGAGCCCCATTGCGACCTTGAGCAGCTTGATGCCGCTCGGATCGTGAAACAGCGTATGAGTATAGGAAGGTTGCAGCACGCTGAACGCCCCGAGCATCACCACCGGCAACAGACCGACGATTATGCCGCTCATCCGCGACTGTGCGGTCAGGGAATAAATCTGAGCTTGCAGATGCTGGCGCGTGCGGACGATTTCGGACAGGCGCTGGATTATGTGGGCCAGCGAGCTGCCGACCTCGGCCTGCACCTTGACTGCCACCACCAGCAGACGCAGGTCGTCCTCGGGCACGCGGGTGAGCAAATCCTCGAGCGCCCGCGTCAGTGGCAGGCCGATACGGGTCTGTTCGAGCACGGTGCGGAACTCGCCGCCGAGGGGGTCGGCAAACTCCTGCACCACCACCTGCATCCCGCGCATCAGCGAGTGGCCCGCTTCGAGCGACGACTTCAGCAGATCGAGCGCATAGGGAAGCTGCTGTGCGAAGGCTTTCAGGCGCCGCTTTCGGCGCAGCTGGATGTAGAACACGGGGAGCGCCGCCGCGATCCCGCCGGCCACCAGCGAGATCAGCATATCGCCCGAAAACAACAGTTGTTCGCTCGCCACTCCAGCGCCGAACAGCAGGACGACGATCAGCAGGAAATCCGACAAGCGCATGTAGATGCCGGCTTGCCAAAGGTCGTTCTCGACCCGATGGAGCAGGTTCAGGCGGTAGAACCAGGTGAGCAGTTCGCGGCGCGGCGTCCGACGACGGCTCACTATCGACTCGTCTTCAGTGAGGTCGATGCCATGAGTCAAACGTTGCAGATTCTGGTAGGCGCGGTCCGGAACCGTCTCGCGCTGACGCGCGAGCATCAGCCCGGTGCCGAACACCGTGGCGAACACCAACAGGCAAAGTGCCAGATCCATAGATGATTACCTCTGAACCGAGCGCAGCGGACGCGCATCGCCGAATTTGAAGCCCGCCAGCTCGATGCGTTCGGTGTAGGTCGAGCGAATGCCGGTGGAGCGGAACTGGCCGAGCACCTTGCCGTTGGGGCTGAGGCCGGTGCGATGGAACTCGTACAGATCCTGCAGCATGATGGTGTCGCCTTCCATGCCGGCCACTTCCGAAATCTTCAAGACCTTGCGCGAGCCGTCGGACAGGCGCGACACGTGGACGAAGATATTGACCGCCGCGGCGATCTGCTGGCGCATGGCGCGCTGCGGAATCGAGAACCCCGACAGCAGCATCATCATCTCCAGGCGTCCGACCGCTTCGCGCGCGCTGTTGGCGTGAATGGTCGACAGCGAGCCGTCATGGCCGGTCGACATCGCCTGCAGCATGTCGAACACCTCGCCACCGCGCACCTCGCCGACGATGATGCGGTCGGGGCGCATACGCAGGGTGTTGCGGAGCAACTCGCGCGGCGTGACCTCGCCCTTGCCCTCGAGGTTCGACGGCCGGCTCTCGAGTCGGACCACGTGCGGCTGCTGCAGCGAGATTTCAGCCGAGTCTTCGATCGTCACGATCCGTTCGTCCTCGGGCACGAACGCGGAGAGGCAGTTCAACAGCGTCGTTTTGCCCGAGCCGGTGCCGCCAGAGACGATGATATTGAGGCGTGCCCGTACCAGCGCGCGCAGCAGCGTGACCATCTCGGGCGTCAGGCTTTCACGCTCCAGCAATCCCTCGATGTCAAAGCGGCGGCGGCCGAAGCGCCGGATCGAGAGCGCCGGACCGTCGAGCGCCAGCGGCGGAATGATCGCGTTGACGCGCGAGCCGTCGGGCAGGCGCGCATCGACCATCGGCGAGGCTTCGTCCACGCGCCGGCCGACCCGCGATACTATTCGGTCAATGATCAGCATCAGATGCTGGTTATCGTGGAAGGTGATATCGGTGCCGTGCAGCTTGCCGCGCTTCTCGACGTAGACCTGGTTGGGCCCGTTGACCAGGATATCGGTGATTTCGTCGTCGTGGAGCAGCGGCTCGAGGGGGCCAAGACCCAGCAGTTCGTTCTTGATCTCCTCGACCAGGCGCGCCCGATCCACATCGGTGAGCAACCGCCCCTGAGCGTCGAGCGTTTCGTTGATGGCGGTCGTCACCTTGCTCTCGACCATCGCCGGCTCGAGGCTCTCGAGCTTGGCGACGTCGAGCGATTCGAACAGCCGGTTGTGAACCTTGATCTTGAGATCATGCGAAGAATCGGTCAGATCGTCGTGGGCTCGCCACGGTGTGCCACCGATCAACGAGGAAGCGCGGTCGCGGTTGGGAGTGTTCTGTGAAATGCGTTCAGCTAGTCTCATGGCTTATCCTCTTAGCCTCGGGTGGCGACTGCCGAAAACAGCCGCGCGATCAGTCCCGCCTCCGGTTGGACCGGCGCTTCGGGTCCGGCCAGGCGATGCGCGAGTTCGTCAACCGCGCGTGCCAGCGGGCCATTGGGCGCCACCTTCCAGAGGTCTTCGCCGCTCAATTGCACCCGCTCCAGCGTCTTGTCGTCGCGCGGAATGCGCGCATAAACCGGGCGCGCCAGGGTGTGAGCGATCTGTTTTTCGGTGATCGGATGATGCGCATCGAAGCGGTTCAGGATAAACCGCAGCTCGGCGTCCTTGATGCCGAGCTTGCCGAACAGGTCGATAAAGCGCCACGCGCAACGGGTCGCCCCGATCGACTGATCGAGGACGTACAACACGTCCGAAGAGCGCTCCCACGCCGCCACCGAATTTTCGTCCACATGCGTTCCGCAATCGACGATCACGAAGTCGAACAGATGACGCATCAGATCGAGGATCGAGCCAATCAGCACGTCGGAGACAATCTCCGCGTCCTCGATCCGCTTGGGCGCGGCCAGCAGATAGACTCCCGAATCGTGCTTGGTGAGCGCGGATTCGAGCTGAATCGAGTCAAGCTTTTTTTCCAGGCGCGCGAGCGGCAGCACCGTGCGATCGGGCTCCAGGCTGAGATAGACCGAGAGGCCGCCCGACTGTAGCGCGAGGTCGACCAGCGCGACCCGCTTGTCCATGGTCTTGTGCAGCGCCAGCGCCAGGTTGGCAGCCAGGCTGGTGGCGCCGACCCCGCCGATCAGGCTGGTGGTTGAAATGACCACGCCGCCCTCGCGGCGTTCGGCGCGCCGCCGGGTCTCGCTAATCTTGAGCAGGGCGCGGACCACGTCTTCCTGCACCAGCGGCAGAAACAGCAGCTCGTCGGCGCCGGCCCTCAATACCCGCCGCATCAGCCCCGGCGAGCGTTCGCCGAGGATCGCGAACACCAATGGGCGCGGGGTGCTGTCGGCCTGCGCCTGCAGGAAGGTGAGCGACGCCTCCTCGTTGCCGTTGAAAATGACCATCACTACGTCGGGCGGCGTCAACAGCCCGTCGCCGTTGCCTAGCCGCTCGACCTCTGGCAGCCCTTCGGTGATCGCCAACGGGGGATCGTCGAGCGTCCCGATTACGCCTTTGACTTCGGCGCGCCGCTCCTCGCTCTCGCCGATCAGCCTGACGCTGAGCGCTGCGTGACGCCCTTCCGTGTTATTTCCTAGTACTGCCACTGATGGTTCCTCTTTTGTTGCGTCCTCCACTCAGAACCGCGGCCGGCTGGCGTCGGTCGGATAGACGCGTTGGGTGCGGATCTCAGCGGCTGTAAGCGGACCGCGTTCGGTCGGCAGCGAAACCTCGCCGTTGCTCGGCAGGGGCGCTACGATCTGCGGTGTCACGCTCATCACCAGGTCGGTTTTCTGATCGTTATACGTAGTGTGGCGGAACAGGCCGCCGGCGTACGGGATGTCGCCCAGATACGGAACCTTGTCCACCGACGTAGTTTTGTTATTCAGCAGCAGGCCGGCGATGATCAGGGTCTGCATGTTACGCAGCCGCACGAAGGTCTCGGCGCGGCGCGTCACGAAGGCCGGCACCGTGAAGCCGAACAGCTGCACGCCGTGCGCATAGTCGGGTTCCGAAACCTCCGGCTTGACGGCCAGCTCGATCTCGTCGCCGTCGACCACGGTCGGCACGAATATCACTGAGGTGCCGAACTGCTTGAAGACGATCGAAGTGTTGAGCGCCTGGGCAACAACGATCGGAATCTCGCCGCCCGACAGGAACTGGGCCTTCTCACCCGAGTT
>Ga0307373_10004764_pt1 | contig 22640 bp, 2 predicted proteins | sample OX2MG_FD_202534 | JGI IMG/M metagenome (GOLD analysis project Ga0307373, IMG submission 202534) | Soil microbial communities from Risofladan, Vaasa, Finland - OX-2 | ecosystem: Environmental > Terrestrial > Soil > Coastal area > Acid sulfate soil | place: Finland: Risofladan, Vaasa | collected... | reverse complement strand
GTCGCCCGCGCCCTGGTTCTTGACGGTCCAGGTCATGGGGATGACCTGTCCTGGATCGGCGGCCGACGGGGCGCTGGCGGAGGCCACGATCAGGTCGGCCGGCTGCGACGAGACGACCGTCGTGTTCGCCGCGTCGGCCGTGTTGTTCGCCTTGTCGAGCTCGAACACCTGGTTGGTGCTGTCGGTGACGACGAACACGTGGAACGTGCCGCTCAGGCCGTCGGGCAACGTGAAATTGGCGATCTGCACGTAAGAAGCCCCCGCCGCCAGGACGCCGCTGTGCGTGATGTCGCCGAGCTTGAGGTCCGTGCTGGTGTCGAGCGTGGTTCCGGCGGCGAGATAAACGCTGTCGGTCCAGGTCATGGGGTTCGCCGGGTCGTGCGGATCGCTCACCGCGCCGGCGATCGACGGCCGCGGCGGGGTGGCCGTCGAGCCGGCGTTGGTCACGGTGTAGTTGACCGTCAGCGTGTGGCTGGCCAGCGCCGTGGCCGGCGCGGTGACCGACACGGTCAGGTCCGGCGGCGGCGTGAGATGAACGTCGGTCGAGAGCGTCGAGCTTTGGATGTCGTTGGCCGTGGCGCCCGCCTCGTACAATGCGCCGCCGGCGTCGCTTTGGACGATGAAATAGTATTGGCCGCTGATGCCCACCGGCAGCGTGACGGTCTCGCCGTCGGTGTAGCCGTCGCCCGGCTGCAGAGCGCCCTGATGGTCGAACGTGCCCAGCAGGATGGCCGAGGCGCCGAGCGACTGGGTCGTGGACAAATAGACCTTGTCTTGCCACGCCGCGGCGTTGGTGGCGCCCGCCGCCTGATTGACGACCGACCAGCTCACGTTCGCCGGCTGCCCCGAGAACGCCTGACTCGGGGCGCCGACGGTGGTCGTCACCAGGTCGGGCGTGGGCGATTGCGAAACGGTGAACGCCGCGCTGCGCAGCAGGTTGTCGAGGTAGCTCGATTCGCGCACCGGCCCAGGATCGAGAAACTTGTCGAGAATCAAATTGCTGTAAATTTCGTCGGTGAGCACGTACACGTACCAGGTGCCCGAGGCGGCAAACGGCAGCGTCACATTCACGGTCTGCGAGTAGCTCTGATTCGGCCCCAGCGCGGTCACGTTCGGCGGAAACACCGGGAAGACGGGTTGCTCCAAGAACACGCCCGCGTTGGTCAGGCTGTCGGGCGACAACTGCAGGTTGGGCAACTGCGACATCAATACCACATCAGTCCAAACTGGGACTTGCGTCGGGGCATTGCCCTGGTTGGTCACCGTGTACGTCACCGGCACGGTCGTGCCGGACAGCACACCGCTGCCGGGCGGCGTGACGCTGGTCACCACGAGGTCGGGTAGCGGCGTGACCGCGACGCTGATCGTGCCGGGGCTGGCCGCCGTGTCGTCGGCGGCGTTGGGACCCTCGTTCACCCCGCCGTCGGAATCGGCCTGGACGATGACGTAATAGGTTCCGGCCGCGCCTGGGTAGTACACCTGTTGGGTGCGCGTCACCGACTGGCCCGGATCGATCGAGTCGTTGTATGTGAATTGGCCTAGGTAAATAGCGTTGGAGTCGAGCGTGCTGTTGGTCGAAATCCAAACCCGGTCGTTCCATGGGCCTTTGGCCGTGGCGGCGCCATTGTTCTGGTCGGTCCAGGAAACATCAAATGCCTGGCCGGTCAGGCCGCTGGCGGGCACGGTGATGTTCGTCGGCACGAGATTTGGCAGGTTCGGCACTGCCAGCGCGATCGGCTGGCTGGCGACGTTGTTGGTCTCGTTGGTTTCGATCACCTGGTTGCCGCTGTCGACGAACACGTAAAGGTATTCCGTGCCGCCGGCGCTGGCCGCGTTGAGTGGAATGGTCACTTGCGCCGTCTGCGTGTAACTGGCGTTGGCCGCGATCGGCTCGATGCTCGCTTCGTTGACCGTCGTGAGCCGCGTGGCGCTGCCATCGAACGTGCTCTTGGTCGAGAGGTAGATCGAGTCGCTGAAGGGCGCCTGGATCGGCAGCGTGCTGGTGGTATTGACGGTCCACGAGACGCTGACCGTATCGCCGAAGTTGGCGCTGGCCGGGGTGGTGAAAGTGGCGGCGGCCAGATCGACGCTGGCCACCTCCACCGGCAACGCCAACACGTCGTTGGTCAGGTCGCTTTCGGCCTGCTTGCCGTTTGCGTTGGTGACGATCAGGAGGTACGTGTCGCCGGCGGCGGCGTTGGGAACGGTGATCGGCTGGCTTTGCGTGTAGCCGGCCCCGGCGGCCAGCGGCGAGCTGGCGCCCACGGGAAAACTCCCCACCGATGTCGCCGAGCCGTCCAGAAAATTCTTGGTCGAGAAATACACCGCGTCGGTCCAGGAAGCGTCGGCCGCGGAGTTTCCCTGGTTGGTCACCGTCCACGACACGGGGATCGTCGCCCCGACCGCCGCGATGCTCGCTGCCGAAGTCGACGTGACGGCCAGGTCGGCGCCGCTGACCGCGATCGGCACGGAATAGACGTTGTTGTTGTCGTTGCCCCCGTCGCTTTCGGGCTGGCCGCCATTGACGTTGGTGACGAACAGCAGGTACCGCCCGCCGATGTTGGAACTGGGCAGGGTGATCGTTTCGGTGTCGGTGTAGCTGTTGCCCGATGACCCACCGGCCGGCAGGCCGGAATGGCCGCTCTCGTCGAACGTGCCCAGCCGCGTGGCCGTGCCGTCGAGCACCGGCACGTTCGAGACGTAAACCGCGTCTTGCCAGGTGGCCGGAGCGAGTACGCTCCCCTGGTTGGCCACCGTCCACGAGACCTTGAAGGGGTCGCCCAGCGTGGCCGAAAGAGGCGCGACAGCGGCGGTCACGGCCAAGTCGGGCGCGGCCAGCATGATCGGCAGGGCGAAAACGTCGTTGTTCGGGTCGCTCTCGGGCTGGTTGTCGAAGGCGTTGGTGACGAACAGCAGGTACTGCCCGCCGAGGGTGAAATTGGGAATGGTGATGTTTTCAGCGTCGGTGTAGCTGGCGCCGGCGGCCAGGCCCGCGTGGCCCCCCTCGTCGAAGTAGGTGATCTGCTGGGCCGAGTTGTCGAGCGTTGGCCGGCTGGAGATATAAACGGCGTCGTACCAGTGGGCGGGGGCCTCGAAGGAACTATCGTCGTTGACGGTCCAGGTGACGGGGATCGTTTGGCCCAGCGCGGCCGAGATTCCGCTCGTGGCGCCTTCGGCCGTGGCGGCGGTCACGGTCAGGTCGGGCTCGGAAATCGTGACGGCCGCCGAGGCCGCCACGTCGTTGGTGTAATCGGTCTCGCTCTGGGCATGATTGGCGTTGGTCTGGACGAAGAAATAGACCTGGCCGGTGGGCAGGTTCGACCCGAGCGTGAAGTTGGCGCTGCCGTCGTAGCTGGCGCCTGGCGCCAGCGGACTGGAGCCCGAGGGGGGCGCGCCGATCTCGCCCAGGAACTGGGCCGAACTGTCGAACGTGGCCTTCGTCGACAAATAGACGTCGTCGACCCAGGTGGCGTTCGCCGCCAGCGTGCCGGCGTTGGTGACCGTCCAGGTCACGTTTACGCCGCCGCCCAGCACGGCGGGCGAGGGAGTCGACGTCACTTGCACGTTGCCGGCCACCAGGTCGGCGTTGGGAACGATCAAGTGGATCGGCGCGGCATCGACGTTGTTCAGCCGGTTCGAGTCGCCCTGGCCGTAGTAACTGTACACGTCGGCCACGACGACGAGGTACACGTCGCCGGTGCGCGCGGACGAGGGGATGGTGACGGTCTGCGTGTCGGTGTAAGTGCCGCCGGCCGACAGGCCGTTGGGCGCTTCGGAAAAGGAGCCCAGGTACGTGTTGCCTTGGCCCGGCTCCGGCGAGAGATAAACATAGTCTTCCCAGCCGTGGGGCGCCGGCACGCCGGCCAGGTTCTGAACCGTCCAGGTTACCTGCACATTGCCGTTGAGCAAGGCCGTGGCCGGCGCGGTGACGCTGGTCACCGCCAGGTCGGCGACCTGAACGGTGATGGGCACGGCCAGCACGTCGTTGACGTCGTTGGCCGCGTCGGTCTCGGATTGCGCGAGGTTGCTGGCGTCGTTGGTGACCAGAAGCAGGTAACCGCCGCCGGGCGTGACTGAGGCCGGAATCGTAACATTCTGGTTGAAGGTGTAGCTTGCGCCCGCGGCCAGCGACTTGGCATTGCCCTGGGTGTCCAAGCGCACGGCGCTGGAATCGAGCGTCGGCTTGTAGGAGAAATAGACCGCGTCGGCCCACGCGGCCGAGGCCGTGTCTCCGCCCGAATTGGTCACGGTGAACGAGACGGGAAAACTTTGGCCCTCGACGGCCGCGGCCGGCGTCGACGGATTGCTCACACCCAAATCGACGTTGGGCGCGGTGAGCGTGAGCGGCACGGAGAACACGTTGTTGGTGTCGCCCGCGACGCCCCCCGCGCCGTCGCTTTCGCCCAGCTCGCGATAGTAGGCGTTGGCCACGAACAGCAGGTAATAGCCGCCCGGCGAGGCATCGGCGCCCAACGACGCCAGATCCATGCGGACAGTGTCGTCGATCGTGTAACTCGAATTCGCGGCCAGCGGCGAGTATTGCACGTTCGGGTAGCCGACGACCGAGTAATAATAGAACGACTGCAAGTATTGCGCGCTGGAGTCGTAGGTCGGCTTCTTGGAGATGAACAGCTCGTCGCCCCAAGTGCCGCCGGCGGTGACGCCGCCGACGTTTTCGACCGTGTAAGAAACGCTGAGCGACACGCCATTGCCAACCACCGCCGTGGCGTTCGGGCCGCCGTTCACCGTGGCCGTCGTGACCTTCAAGTCGGCCGATTGCACGGTGATTTGCGGGCTGGACCCGATGTTGTTGGCGTCGGTGAGGCCGGAGTTCTGGTCGTCCGACTCGGTGAGGTTGGCGTCATGGTTGGCAAAGACGAGCAGGTAATAGGTCCCGGCGACCGTCGATTCTGGAACCGTCACCGTTTGCGTGTCGGTGTACGTGCCGTTGACGGCGATTCCCGAGGTCCCGCCCGACTCGCTGAAGTAGGTTATTTGGGTGGCCGTCGAACGGTTGTAGGTCGGTTGGCTGGAAAGATAGACGTAGTCGTACCAATTGCCGGTGGCCGCCGCCTGCCCCTGGTTGGTCACGGTCCAGGTGAGCTTGACGGCGCCGTTGGACGTGGCGGTGTTCGTCGGGTCGTTGACCAGCGACACGCTGGTCATGGCCAGGTCGGCCAGCGGCGTGGCGCCGACCGTCACCGCCAACGACGTCACGTCGTTCGTGGCATCGGTTTCGGATTGGAAGTGGTTGTCGTTGGTGACGAAAAGCAGGAAGCCGGCGCCGGTAAAGGTCGATGGAACGGTCACCGATTGGCTGAACGTGTAGTTGGCGCCCGCGGCCAGGGTGCGATCGGCGGGGAAGCTGCCCAACTGGATCGCGCTGGAGTCGAGCGTGGAACTGGTCGAAAGGTAAACGGCGTCGTTCCAATAGTACGAGCCGGCCAGGTCCGAACCCGAATTGGTGACGGTGAACGAGACGTTCACGCTTTGTCCCGAAGTCAACGACGTGCTCGCGGCCGAGGGACCGCTCGCCACCAGGTCGACGTTGGGCGACGAGGTGCTGATCGACACGGCTTTCACGTCATTGGCGTCGGGGCCGCTGCCGGTCGCGTCGATTTCGGGCTGGGCGCCGTCGGCGTTGGTGACGAACAAGAAATAGCGCGGACCGGCCGTTTCGGGCGGCAAATAGACGTTCTGATTGACCGTATAAGTTCCGCCTGGCGCCAACGGCGCGGTCGTGCCATTGAGCTTCCACACGAATTGGGCGGTCGAGTCGAGCGTTTGGCTGCTGGAGACATAGAGCCAGTCTTGCCAGGTCTGACTCGCCGTGTCGCTCCCTTGGTTGGTCACCGTGTAGCTGATGGGGATGGCGGCGCCGTTGCCGGCCACGATGGTCGTGGTCGGCGCGCTGGCGGCCGTCACCTGTAAATCGACGTTGGGCGTGGCGAACGTGATCGGCACGGCCTTGACGTCGTTGGCGTCGGGCACGTAGGGCGAGTAGTAGTATTGCTTGGGCAGGGCGTCCTGCTCGAGTTGGCGGCCGTCGGCGTTGGCCACGAACAGCAGGTACATTTGCCCGGCCGCCTGGCTGGGTAATGTTACGTTCTGGCTCACCGTGTAACTTCCGCCCGGCTTCAGCTCGTCCGGGCCGCTGGTGAGCGTGGTCACCAGCTTCGCGTCGCCATCGAACGTCGAATGATCGGAGAGATAAAGCGTGTCGGTCCAAGTGCCGCTGGCATACACGCTCCCCTGGTTCGTCACCGTGTAGCTCACGGCGACCGTGTTGCTCTGGCCGGCGACGGCCGTGGCGGGTGCGACGGCCGCCGTCACGGCCAGGTCGGCGGCGGCCAACGTCACCGGCAGGGCCAGCACGTCGTTCGCGTCGGGACCACCCGAAATCTGGTCCGTCTCGGCTTGCGTTTGATTGCCGTTGGTCACGAACAACAAGTAGCCGGCACCTGTCGGCAGATTGTCGTAGGTATTCAGGTTGACGGTCTGGTGGACCGTGTAGCTCGCGCCCTGGGCCAGCGGAACGACGGGCGCCGAGAAACTCCCCAGATTCACGGCGCTGGAGTCGTAAGTCGGCTTTTGCGAGAAGTAGACGTAGTCGGTCCAGCCGGCGCCCGCCGCGTCACTGCCCGCGTTGGTGACGGTAAACGAGACGGGCACGTCGTCGCCAAGATTCAAGACGCTCCCCGGCAAAGGCAGCGTGGCGGTCGCGACCGTGGTGGCGGCGGTCGCGACGTTGTTGGCCTGGTTGTTGTCGACCTGGTTGCCCGACACATAAGCGGTGGCGCTCGCCGTGCCGGGTGTCGTGAGCGTGGCGGTGATCGTCAACGTCGCACTGGCCCCGGCGGCGAGACTGCCGATCTGAGCGCTGGCTGTACCGCCGGCGAACGTGACGTTGACGCCCGGTACGCTCGCGCTCGCCGACACGTAGACGGCGCCCGGCGGCAAAACGTCGTTGACGACCACGCCGGTGGCGCCGTTCGTCGGGTCGTCGTTCTTGACCACGATGGTGTAGGTCTTTTCCTGGCCGACGATCGTGAGGCCGGCCGAGGCCGTCTGCGTGACCGACAGATCGACCGCCGGCGTGCCCGTTCCATTGACCAAGGTGGACGCGCCGGCCGAGTTGTTCGACTGGTCGGCATCGGTCTGATCGGCTTCGACCGTGGCGGTGTTGGTGAGCAGACCCGCCGCGGCCGGCGTGACAGTCACGGTGAGCGTGGCGCTGGCGCCCGCCGCGAGCGTCGCCAACGAATCGGTGACGAGGCCGCCGCTTTCGGTGGGGCTGCCGCCCAGGCTGTCGCTGGCGGAGACGAACGTGGCGCCGGGCGGCAGCACGTCGTTGATGACGACGTTCGTGGCCGTCAGATTGGTCCAGGTGGGGGCGTTGCTCGTCGCGTCGCCGAGGGCGCCATCGTGCGCGCCGGCGGTCTTGTCCGCGGCCGTCGCCCCGGCGCCGTCGTCGAGCGGCCAGTAGCCGATCAGGCCCGGTTCGTTGCCCGTCAAGACCTGGTTCATGTCGCCCTGAATTTCGGCCTGCGTGCGCTGAACGTCGTAAAACCGCACGTCGGCCAGCAGGCCGTGGTAATAGCGGGCATAGTACGGATCGCTCGCGTAGCCGACGCCGAATGTCAGGTTGCCCAGGTTCGTGGGCCAAGTGGTGTTGCTGCTGTTGAACGCCTGGACGCCGTTGACGTAGCCTTGCACGCTGTTCGCGCTGGAATCCCAGGTGAGCGTGACCTGCACCCAAGTTCCGGCGGCAAGCGATGACGTCAACTTGAAGGCGCTGGCGCCGCTGGTGCCCGAGTCGTTCGCCGTGTCGTCGCCGACACCGGCGTACAGCGAGGTCCCATTCTCCTCGAAGCGGATGCCCTGGTTGCCCCCCGCGCCGTTGGAGGCCACGGGCGCCGTGGTGAGCACGTTTTGATAGCTCGACACGGTGGCGGGGTTCATCCAGAACGAGATCGTCCCCTGCGTGGGCCGCGCTCCCAGGTTGCCGACCTGAACCGAATCGCTCGAACCGTTGAACGCCAGCGCCGTTGCTTCCGGCGGCTGGGTGGCGCCGCTGGGCGCGTCGTTGTTCGTGACCACGACCGTGTACGTCTCGTTCTGTCCAATGCTCGCCGCGGCCGGTGAGGCGGCGTTGCTGATCGACAGGCCGCCCGACGTGAGATGAAGCGCGTCGATGGCCGCTGAAACCGTTGACGTCGCCACGAGGTTCGCCGGGTTCGTATCGGTCTGGTCCGCCGCGGCACAGGCCGTGGCGGTCAGCGTTCCCGCCACCGTGGGTGTGATGGTGAACGTGAGCACCGGGGCCGCGCCGGCGGCCAGGCTGGCGATCGTCGTGCTGATCAGGTTTCCGGTCAACGAGAAACCGCCGCCTGAAACGAAGACGGCGCCGGCCGGCAAAAGCGCATCGACGACGACGTTCGTGGCCGCTTGGGACCCGGTGTTGAGGACGTCGATGTAGTACGTCAGTTCCTTTCCGACGACCGCCGGCACCGGGGGAGCTCCGGTATTCAGCAGGACGGTGAGATCGACTTGGCCACTCGCCGAGCCCGACACCGGGGTGCCCAGGGTCGACGTGGCGTTCGCTTGCGCGGCGTCGGCCTGGTCCCCCTCGACCGTGGCCGTGTTGACCAGCAGGCCCTTGGCATTGGCCGTGACCGTCATGGTGAGCGTGGCACTGGCGCCGTGCGCCAGCGTCGGGAACGTGGCGCTGGCCAGGCCGCCGGACTGGCTCACGTCGACCCCAGACACGCTCGTGCTGGCTGAGACGAACGTTGCCCCGGCGGGCAAGAGGTCGTTGACCACCACGTTCGTGGCGTCGTTGGCCGGGTCGTTGTTGGTGACGGTGAGCGTGTAGACCTGGTTTGAGCCGACGGACACGCTGGCGTTGGCCGCCGATTGAGCGATCGTCAGGCCGATCGGACTGGCCGGCGGGATGACTTGCAGGTCGACCTGGGGCAGCTTGAGCGTGACCGGCACGGCCTTGACGTCGTTGGCGTCGGGACCGCTAGCCGTCGCGTCCAACTCCGCTTGGCCGCGATCGGCGTTCGCGACGAACAACAGGTACTTGTCCGTGGTCCCGATGTCGCCCAGCGTGACGTCCGTATTTGCCGTATAGCTCGCGCCGGCCGCCAAGGGGCCGGCGCCGGACCTGAGCGTGGTGACGTACTTCTGATTGGCGTCGCTCGTGTCGTACGTCGGCTTGTCGGATACATAGAGCTGGTCGTACCAGGTCTGGTCGGCGTCCGCGGTCATGCTGGTGTTCGTCACGGTGTAGCTGACGGGAAACGCCGCGCCGTTGCCGACCACGACCGTGACCGGGGCGCTGGCCGCCGAGATCGACAGATCGGGGGCGTCGAGCGTGATGGCCACGGCCTTGACGTCGTTGGCGTCGGGCACGGTGGCGCCGTCGCTCTGGGGCTGCCCGCCGCTGCCGAAGTAATAATCGGTCACGAACAAGAGGTACTGGCCGCCCGTGGCGAACTGCGGCACGTTGATCGTCTCGCCGTCGGTGTAGGTCGCGCCGGTCGCCAGTCCCGCATGGCCCGACTCGCTGAAGTTTCGAATGAACACCGCGCTGGAGTCGAAGGTGGGCTTCGTGGAAACATAAACCGAGTCGTACCAGGAAGCGCTCGAGGGGACCGCGGTGTCGGGCGAGACGTTCGTCACGGTCCAGGAGACGGCGACCGGCGCTCCCTCGGTGATCGCCGCCGTGGGCGCGGTGGCGCTCGTCACCGACAAGTCGGGCGCGGCCAGCGTGACTTGCACGGCCTTGACGTCGTTGGCGTCGGGCACGGCGCCGCCGTCGCTCTGCGGCTGCCCGGCGCTTCCGTAATAGTCGTCGGTCACGAACAACACGTAGGCCGTGCCCACGGGGAATTGTGGCACGCTGATCGGCTGGCTGTCGGTGTAGCTCGCGCCGGCCGCCAGCCCAGTGTGGCCGCTTTCGCTGAAGTTGCTGATGAGTACCGCGCTGGAATCGAACGTCGGCTTGCTCGAGACATAAACCGAGTCGTACCAGTTGGCCGGCGCCCGCGTGTCGGGCGAAAGGTTCGTCACTGTCCAGGAAACGTCGATCTGCGATCCTTCGTCGATTGCCGCGGTGGGCGCGGTGGCGCTCGTCACCGACAAGTCGGGCGCGGCCAGCGTGACTTGCACGGCCTTGACGTCGTTGGCGTCGGGCACCGTGGCGCCGTCGCTCTGCGGCTGATATGCGTTGCCGTAGTAGTCATCGGTTACGAACAAGAGGTACTGGCTGCCCGTGGGAAACTGTGGGACGCTGATCTGCTGGCTGTCGGTGTATGTGCCGCCGGCCGCCAGACCAACGTGGCTGCTTTCACTGAAGTTGTTGATGAGTACCGCGCTGGAATCGAACGTCGGCTTGCTGGAAACGTAAACCGAGTCGTACCACGCGGCCGGGGCGGGCGTGTCGGTCGAGAGATTCCGCACGGTCCACGAGACGTTGGCGGAACCACCTTCGACGATCGGCGAGCCCGTGGGCACGGTCGCCTGCGTCAGCGACAGATCGGGCGCGGCCAGCGTGACTTGCACGGCCTTGACGTCGTTGGCGTCGGGCAAGAGTCCCGTCGTGTCGGACTGCGGCTGGCTGCGTTCGAGACTGCCGTAATAGTAAGACTTGCCCAGATCGGTGACGAACAACAAGTAAGCCGTGCCCGTGGGGAATTGCGGCACGCTGATCGGCTGGCTGTCGGTGTACGTGCCGCCGGCCGCCAGCCCGGCGTGGCTGCTCTCGTCGAAGGACGCCACGTAAGTGGTGCTGTCGTCGAAGAAGGGCTGGTCGGAAACGAACACCGAGTCTTGCCAATTCGCCGGCGCGGCGACGGTCGCGGAGACGTTTCTCACCGTCCAGGAGACGCTCGTCTGGCCCCCCTCGACCACGGGTGCACTGGTGGGCGCGGTGGCCTGGGTCACCGAGAGATCCGGCGCCGAAAGCGTGAGCGGCACGGCGCTGACGTCGTTGGCGTAATTCGTTTCGCCCTGGGTCCGGCCGTCGTTGGCGACGAACAGCAGATAGTGCTGGCCCGTCGTGGGCGCGGGAACCGTGATGTTGGCCGTTTGCGTGTACGTGCCGGCGCCGGCGGCCAGCGGCGCGTCGGCCGCCGCCGAAACGCTGGTCAGCCGCACGGCGGTGTCGTCGAGCGTGGGGCTGTCTGACAAGTAGACGGCGTCGCTCCAGGCGCCGGCGGCCGCCTCGGAACCGGTGTTGGTCACCGTCCAACTCACCGGAATCGTCGCGCCTTCGATGGCCGCGCCGGAAGCCGGTCCTTGGCCGCTGATGGTCAGGTCGACCTGGGGCAACGTGAGTGTGATCGCCTGTGTCGCCACGTTGTCGGACTTCGCCGTCTCCGACTGGGCGCCGGACTGGTTACTGACGAAGACCAATTGCGCGTTGCCCGTCGGCAGGTTGGGCACGGTGGCGGCGGCGTTGACGGTGTAGTTGGCGCCGGCGGCCAGGGGGCCGCGTCGTGTGGAATAGAGGTTCGTCGCGTCGCCGCTGACGTTGGGATCGTTGGCCAAAAGAACGCTGTCTTGCCAGGCACTTCCAGCGGCGTCGGTGCCGTTGTTGGTCACGGTCCACGAAAGGTCGAGCGATTGGCCGTTGCCCACTTCCACGGTGGCCGGCGTCGCCTGGGCCGCCGAGATCACCAGATTGGCCGCCGGTGCGGTGAGCGTGATCGGCGTCGAACCAACGTTGTTCGTCAGTTCGGTTTCTTGCTGCTCGTTGCGGGCGCCGGCGCCCGCGTTGGTGTCGACGAGCAGGAATGCGCCGCCCGCCGCCGTGTCGGGGATGGTCACCGTATCGCTGACCGTGTAGCTGGCGCCGGGTGCCAGGCTCCGCGGCACGTCATTGGTGCCGCCGTACTGGCCGATGATGTCGAGTCGCTGAGAGCCGGCGCCGACCATCTGGCTGCCGGAGAGATAGATCGCGTCTTGCCAACTGCCGCGGGCCGTGTCGCCGCCGGCGTTTTGCACGGTGTAGGTGACCGTCACCGACTGGCCATCGCCGACGACCGCCGAGCCGGCGTTGGCGCTGACGTCGGTCACCTTCAGGTCGACGTTGGGCGCGGCGACCGTGATGGGCACGGCCACTGTGTTGTTGACCTTGTTCGATTCCGCTTGCACGTCGTGTTCGTCGGTTTCGAAGATCAGAAATTCCGTGCCCGTGGCCGAGGCCGGAATGGTGACGTTGGCCCGCTGCGTGTAGCCGGCGCCGGCAGCCAGCGGCAGTCCGGTCAGTCCGCTGGCCGAAGGGGGCGACAACTCGTCCAATAGCGTGGCCGTCGAGTCGAGCGTGTCTTGGCTCGACAGGTAGACCGCGTCGGTCCACTGGGCGGCGGCGGCGACGCTCCCTTCATTGGTCACGGTAAAAGCGACCGCCACGCGTTGACCGTTGCCCTCGACCGCCGTCTGCCGCGACGTGGCGCCGTTGACGGTAACGCCGGAAACCGTCAGATCCACGTTGCCCGGCGACGTCACTGTGATCGGCTGCGAGGCCAAAGCGAAAACGTCGTTGGTGTCGTTGGCCTGGTCGCTCTCGCCCTGGTTGGCGTCGCTGTTGGCGGCGACGATCAGGTAGTACTGCCCGGCGGCCAGGTCGGGCACCGCGAGCGAGTCGTGCGATGTGTAGCTGGCGCCGGCGGCGAGCGGACCGGCCGGCGCGGCGCGCGTATCGAGCTTGCGAGCGCTGGAATCGAGCGTTTGTTTGGTCGAAACGTAAACGGCGTCGTTCCAGCCCGCCAGGGCCGCGTCGCTCCCCTGGTTTTTCACCGTCCACGAGACATTGAGCGTTTGGCCGTCACCCCCCACGACCGTCGAGCTTGCGACGGTCGCCCCACTGACCGCCAGATCGACGTTGGGCGCGCTGAGCGTGATCGGCAACGGATTGGCCGCGTTGGTGTCGTTGGTGGTGTCGCTCTCGGCCAGCGCGCCGTTGTCGTTCGTCTGAATGACGAGAAAGTAGGATCCGGGAGCGGCTTCGGGAATGGTGACGACGCGCGTGACGTCGTAGGCGGCGCCCACGGCCAGCGGCGAATGGAAGGCCTCGTTCAGCGAATCGATCTGGACGCTGTTCTTGTCGAGTCCATTGACGTCCGAGAGATAAATGGCGTCGCTCCAGTCGCCGATCGCGGCGGCCGCCCCCTGGTTCGCCACCGTCCAAGTAATCGAGATCTTGGCCGTGTCGCCTTCGACCGCCATACTCGGCGCCGTGGCCGCGGTAATCAGCAAATCGGGCTGGCTGGTCAGAAGCGCCCGTTCCTCGAGCCGTTCCAGACGTAGAACGGAATTCATTCCGTTTCCCTGGAACCAGCCGAGCAAGCGGGCTGACCAGTTACGGCCCTGCCGCCGGCCACCTTGCTTCTCGCCGCGTCGGCGTGAAGGACGGTTGTGCCCAATGGAAAAAGGCGACATCGAGCGAACTCCTTGTAACGGATTTCGTCAGCAGTTTGGCCGGGGCATCGCCAACGTTGAGCCAGCGGCGAAATCCGCCTCTGGCGCGCTTTGCCACATCACGGACAGTATATGCGCGAAGCCGGCGGTGAGTTACGGAAAAATGGGAAAAGATCGTCGTTTCCTCGTTCCACGTGGGGCAGGTTTCCAACCTGCCATGAAAAATGGTCAAGGTACATGGCAGGTTGGAAACCTGCCCCACGTCTCGGTTGGTGGCGGACCATGAATAATCCTGGCCTTCGTCCGAAGACCGAGGAAAAACAGGGGGCTAACGCCGGGGCAGCGGGTCGGCTCGCCAATCAACAGGGGGCTAACGCCCTCCGCTCGCCTGAGCGGCGTCGCCGACGCGCAGGAGATAGATCGAACCGTTACTCAACGCGACAGCCAAATGGCGGCCCTCGGGACTGAACGCCAGGTGCTTGAAGTGATTGCCGGCCGGAACGAGCGGATACGATTGCTCAAGTTCGCGCTTCTCGACGTTCCAGAGCCGCACGTTCCCGTCGGCGTAGGCGGCGGCCAACACGTCGCCGCCGGGCGCGACGGCCCATGGCGGTGAGCGCCCCGAAGCTCGCATCAGCCGCCAGCGTGCCCTGTACTCGGCCCGTCGGGGCTTCGCGCCATTGGATCGTGCCATCGGCGCCGGCCACGGCCAGCGTGCGGCCATCGCCGAGAAAATCTATCGCGACCACCTTGTCGAGCAAACCGCCCGCCGTGCCCAGTTTTTCGCCGGTTTCCATGTCCCAGAAGTTGACCGTCTTGTCGTGGCCTCCGCTGGCCAGTGTCCGGCCGTCGGGGCTGAAGGCCACGGCGGAGACCTGGTCGGAATGTCCCTCAAGCTTCCAGCGCTCCGTGCCGGAGGCCGGGTCCCAAACGTGGACCAACCGATCGTGCGTGCCGACCGCCAGGTTCCGGCCGTCGGAGCTGAAAGCGAGCGAAGCGGGGACCGCGCAACCGCCCGGCAATGACAACAGTTCTTCGCCCGTTTCGGCGTTCCAGATTTGCACCGAGTACCAGGAACCCTTGCTGCCGCCGTCGTGGTGCGTGACCGAGGCCAGCAAGTCCCCGTCGGCGGAGGCCGCCACCGCCTGGACCAGACCGGGAAGCCCATTGGGGTCCCGCCGGGGCTTGAGCATCTTGACCGAATCCAGCGTTTCCAGGTCCCACACGCGCACGGTGTGGTCGTAACTGCCGGAGATCAGCTGGCGTCCGCCGCCGGTGAACGCGAGCGACGAAACGGCGGCGGTGTGGCCACTGCCGTCGGGCACGCGCATGCGGCCCTGTTCCACATCGTACATGAAAACGCGGCCTGGATTCTCGCCCCAGCTCTGCCCGCCCGTGCCGATGGCCAGCGTCGTTCCGTCGCGGTGGTAGACGCATGAAAGCGCGGTCGAATGCCCCGCGAGCAGGAGCGTCGAGCGGTGCGTCCCATCGTTCGCGTCCCAGAAGTCGACGAACGCTTGATACCCGTCCCACGCCATGCCCCCCGCCGCGAGCGTTTGGCCATCGGGACTATATGCCGCCGTGGAGACCGCTCTTAATGGGTGGCGAATGAATCTTCGCTTCTCCTTGCCGCTGTCGACGTCCCAGGCCACGACGACCGAACTGTGCCCTGGGGCGGCAAGCGAATGACCGTCGGGGCTGAAAACCACGTCGCTTCGGACGTCGATGCCGGGCTCGAGCGGCTCGAGCTTGCTCCAATCGTCGCAGTTCCACCGATGGATCGCGTCTTGGCGAGCCCTTACTAGCATTTTGCCGTTGGGACTGAAGGCCATGTTCCCCCTGCCTGCGCCATCGTCGGCCAATTCTCGCTCGACGGCGCCGGTCGCGGGGTTGCAGATTTTGATGGTGGGGTTCGCGACGTTGGGATCCGCGGAGACCGCGAGCAACGTTCCCTCGGGGTTGTACACCAGGCCGCCCCACGGCACGGAGAAGTCGCCGGCCAACGTGGCGCGCTCTTGCCCGGCCTCTAAATCCCAGAGCTTGACCTGGCCATCGGCACCGCAGCTCGCCAGGGTGTTCTGCTTGGGATGAAACGCGATCCCCAGCACGAAGCCGCGTTGCGCCTGGAGCGCGTGGACGACTTCGAACGTGGTCGCGTCGCAAATGCTGATCGATCCCTCTTCAAACCCCGAAAACGCGATGCGCGTGCCGTCGGGGCTGAAGACCACGCGGTCAATTTGCCGGCACCAGCGGGTCAAACGTGAATCGCCAAGCTCGGCCACGATCGGCACCGCGTCGGCGATCTGGGGCAGTGCGTGACCCTTGGCGCGCAGTGGGAACGCGTCGAGCGGACTATTAGCGCTCGCCGCGGGGGCGTCGACGCCGCTATCCGTGGAGTCGGTATCACCGGAAGCGGGTCGGCTCGCCGAATCACCAGGGAGCTTACGCCCCCCGCTCGCCTGAGCCGTGGCGAGACGAAGCAGGTTGATGGTGCCGTCGGCCATGGCGGCCGCCAGGTAGCGGCCTTCGGGGGAAAACACCAGGCGGAACACTTGTCTTTGACCGGCGGCAAGGGGAAAGCTCCGCTCAACTTTGCGGCGTTCGATGTCCCACACCCGGATCGTGCTGTCGGCGTGGGCTGTGGCCAGCCACTCGCCGCCGGGCGGCACGGCCAGCGCCGTCAACTCGCCCGCGGCTTCTTCCACGCGCAATGCCGCCAGCGATTCGCCCGAGGGCACAGCCCGCAGCCTGACGGACCCGTCGGCCGAGCCGACCGCGAGCGTAGCGTCATCGACAAAGTCGAGCGCGACGACGTCGCCGCCCGGCCCCGCGAACGTCCCCGACTCCCCTCGCGACTCGGGATCCCATAGGTTGACGACGCCGCTCCCCTTGCCGCCGGACGCCAAGAGGCGACCGTCGGGGCTGAAGGCCACGACGCGCGTTTCGTCGGCCCGGCCGGTCAGTTTCCACCGCTCCTTGCCGCTCGCGACGTCCCAGACTCGCAGCAGATGGTCGCGGCCGCCGACGGCCAGCAGGCGGCTGTCCGGGCTGAAGGCCATCGAGCCGTGGGAGAAGCAGGCGCCGGGCAGCAGCAAGGGTTCTCCCGGCGTGGCGACGTCCCACAGACGGACCTCCTTGTCGCCCCCCACGCTGCCGGCGAGCCATTGTCCGTCGGGCGAAGCGGCCACGCCCATGATCGTATTATCGAATAACCGTTGATCATCGTGCGGCACGACGAATGTGCGCGTCACCTCCAGCGTTTCCATATCCCAGAGATTGATCTTGCCGTCATAGCCGCCGGAAGCAAGCCAGTCGCCGCCGGCGCCGAAGGCCAGGCCGCTCACCGGCGCCGCATGGCCGGCGGCCGGGACGAGCAGCCGGCCGTCGCCGGCGTCGAGGATGACCGTCCGGTTCACCTGGTGGGGCTGTTCAAACTGGCTGCCGAATTCGGCGTCGGCCTTCGGCGCACCGGCCCCGTAGCCGCGGGTGGCCAGGGCCAGATGCCGGTCGGGACTGAACGCCAGACTGTTGACATTCTGCCCCGCGACCCAGATGGCGGGCCGCGCCGCGCCACTGGCGGCGTCCCAACGATGCAGAAAGCCGCCTGCACCCGAGGGTTGATACCCTCCGGCGGCGAGCGTCTGGCCGTCGAGGCTGAAAGCGAGGCTGGTGCACCATGCCCCCGCCGGCGTGGGATCAGGCGGCGCGAACTCTCGCAACAACTGTCCGGTCTCGCTGTCCCAGACGCCGACCCACTGCCCCATGCCACCCACGGCGATGATTTTTTCGCGCGGATGAAAGGCCAGCGCGTGCGGGCCACCGCGGTGATCAAAGACCAACGGCTCTTTTTCCTCGCTTAACGACCAGACGCGTACGCTGTGATCCGGTCCGCTGCAAGAGGCGAGCTGAAGCCCATCGGCGCTGGACGCAATGGCCGCAATGGGGCCCGTGTGGCCTTTCAGTTCCCGCGCCAGCCGGCCGCTCTCGACGTTGTAAAGCTGGATCGCCGCGCCGGTTGCGACGGCCAACTGCGCGCCGTCTCGGACAAACGCCATCGCCCCCTCGACTTCGGCGAGGCCTCCGGGCAACGCAAGCCGCTCTTCACCGGTGGCCACGTCGTGGAGTTTGACCTCGGAGGGGCTGCCGCTGGCGACGATCGTTCCATCGGGATGAAACGCCAAGGCGGTGACCCTCGACGAATGGCCGCGCAGTGTGCGCAAGACTTCCAAGGTCTTGGTGTCGTAGAGCACGACCAATTTGTCGAGGCCGGCCGCGGCCAGAATGGCGCCGTCGGGGCTGTACGCCACGCGAGTCAATTCCCAGCGATGACCCAACCGCGGGTCGCCCAAGCGCGCCACCAGCGGAGCTTTGGAGGGGACCTGATCGAGCAAGAAACCGAAGGAGCGCAGCGCTCGACGGTCGAGCGGATTGGCTGCCGGGGCGTCAGTCGCGTGTTGATCTGCATCGGGGCCGCCGGTGGAATCGAGACGTAGCATCTCGATCGTGCCGTCGGCCATGGCGGCCGCCAGGTAGCGGCCTTCGGGGGTAAACGCCAGACGGAACACTTGCCTTTGACCAGCGGAGAGCGGAAAGCTCCGCGCAACCTTGCGGCGCTGAATGTCCCACACCCGAACCGTACTGTCTGCGTGGGCCGTTGCCAGCCGCTGGCCGCCGCGCGGCACGGCCAGCGCCGTCAACTCGCCCGCGGCTTCTTCCGGGCGCAATGCCGCCGGCGACTCGCCCGACGGTACGGCCCGCAATTTGACAGTACCGTTGGCCGAGCCGACCGCGAGCATGTTGTTGTCGACAAAGGCCAGCGCGACGACATCGCCGCCAGGCCCCGCGAAGGTCCCGATTTCATCGCCCGGCTGGGCATCCCATAGGTTAACGACGCCGTTTCCCTTGCCGCCCGACGCCAACAGGCGTCCGTCGGGGCTGAAGGCGACGACCCGCGTTTCGTCGGCCCGGCCGGTAAGCTGCCACCGCTGGGTGCCGCTCGCGACGTCCCACACGCGCAGCAGATGGTCGCGGCCGCCCACGGCCAACAGCCGGCTGTCCGGGCTGAAATCCAACGAGCCGTGGGCGAAGCAGGCGCCTTCAAACACCAAGGGCTCCCCTCGCGTCGCGACCTCCCACACACGGACCTCCTTGTCGCCCACGCTGCCGGCGAGCCATTGTCCGTCGGGCGAAGCGGCCACGGCCTGGATGGTGTTGCTAAAGAGCCGTAGATCATCGTGCGGCACGGCAAAGGTGCGCGTCATCTCAAGCTTCTCAATGTCCCAGAGATGGATCTTGCCGTCGTAGCCGCTGGAGGCGAGCCACTCGCCGCCGGGGCCGAAGGCCAGGCCGCTCACCGGTGCCGAATGGCCGGCGGCCGGAACCAGCAGCCGGCCGTCGCCGGTATCGAGGATGAACGCGCGGCACACCTGGTGCGTTTCTTCCCATTGGCGATCGAAATAGTCCTCGCCATGGAAGGCGCCGGCGCCGTAGCCGTCGGCCGCCACCGCTAACTGCCCGCCATCGGGACTGAACATGCATGAATTGGCCGACCAGCCAGGCAGCCAGACGGTCGATCGTGAGGTGCCGCTGTCCACGTCCCAGCGGTCGACGCACCCGCCCGCGCCGCTGGGCTGACCGCCGCCGGCTGCCAGCGTCTTGCCGTCGGGGCTGAAGGCGAGGCAGTTGGCCACGCCCCGCGGATGGAATTCTTGCAGAAACCGCCCCGTCTCGGCGTCGTACCCGTAGACAGGCGCCCAGCCGCCCACGGCGATTTTCTTGCCGTCGGGATAAAACGCCACCGCGCGAGGGTCGGGACATTCGGCCCTTCCCTCAAAGACGAACGGGGCTTTTTTGTCGGTCAGCGGCCAGATCCGAATCGTCCGATCGTTGCGAGCGCATGAAGCAAGCCGGCCCCCGTCGGGGCTGAGGGAGAGCCCACAGACGCTTCCCGTGTGGCCCTTGAGCTCCTCGGCCAGCTCGCACGTCGCGACACTGTAGAGCTTGATCGTCGAGTTGCTTCCGACGGCCAACTGAGTTCCGTCACGGACAAACACCATCGACCGCACATCGACGACGTTGCCGGGCACGGAGAGTCGTTCTTCTCCCGAGTCGACGTTCCAGAGCTTGACCTCGCCGCTGCCGCCGCTGGCGAGGATCTTTCCGCCGGGGTGAAATGCCAGGGCAAGGATCGGCGAGCTATGGCCGCGCAGAGTGCGCAGGATTCGCCACGACGTGGTGTCGTGGAGCACGATCAGCTTGTCGGCGCCGGCCGCGGCCAAGATCGTGCCTTCAGGGCTGTAGGCCACGGAAGTGACGTGCCAGCGATGACCCAGCCGCGGGTCGCCCAACCGCGCCACAAGCGGAACTTCGGCCGGGAGCTCGTCGAGCAAGACGCCGAAGGAGCGCAGCGCTCGGGTGTCGAGTGGATTGGGCGCGGCGGCGTCCGCCGCGGCGTCGTTGCCAAGCGGCTGCCGGACGTCAACAGCGGGACCACCAGGGGGCTCACGCCGGGGCACCTGCGCAGTGGGTCGGCTCGCCTGGTCGTCGCTGACTACAAAGTCTTGGTCTGGCTGCAATGGAATCTTGGCAGCGACACTTCCATCCTTGTTGCGAATGACGATCACGATCCCCGCCAGAATCAGCGCGGCCGCGGCCGAGATTGCCCAGGTCCGCCACCAACCACCCCTGTTCCCTGTCCCTTGTTCCCTGTTCCCTTGGTTCGTCCCCGCCTCGATTCTCTCGATCTCCTCGAACACCGCCTGGGCCGAAGCGGGACGCGCGGCGCGGTCCTTGGCCAAGAGCGACAGGATCAAATTCGACAGGCCGGCCGGCAGGTCAGGGTTGATTTCACGCGGCGGCCTGGGACGCGCGGTCGAAATCGCCACCAGCGTGCTCACGGCGTCCGTGCCGTGAAACGGGAGCTGGCCCGTCGTCATCCGGTACAGCACGCAACCCAGGCTGAACAGATCGCAACGCTCGTCGAGGGTCCGTCCCTGGGCCTGTTCGGGCGCCATGTAGGCGGGCGTGCCCACGATCTGGCCCTGCTGCGTCAACTGCGGCGCGTCGTCGGTGGCGTCGACGGTTATGGCACGCGCCAAGCCGAAGTCGAGCAGCTTGACCCGTCCGCCGGCGCCTTCGAGCCAGACGTTCGATGGTTTGACGTCGCGGTGAACCAGGCCGCGCTGGTGCGCGGCGGCCAGCCCGGCGGCCATTTCGCGGCCGATCCGCAATACCTCGGCAAGCGGCAGCTGGGAGGAAGAAGGACGCGGAGAGGGGGAGAGGGGGAGAGGGGGAGAGGGGGAGACTCCGATCACCGCGTCACCGTGTCTCCGTGTCTCCGCGTCCTGCCGCCTCAGCCGGTCGTCGAGCGTTTCGCCCTTCAACAGCGGCATGGCCAAGAACGGCAGGCCACGGTCCTCGCCGACCTGGTGGACCGTGACGATGTGATCGTGCTCCAGCGCGGCGGTCGACTGTGCCTCATGGAGGAACCGTTGGCGGGCAGATTCGTCGGCGGCCAATGCCGGCTTCATCACTTTCAGCGCGACGCGTCGCCGAAGTTTGGGATCCTCGGCCTCGAAGACCAGGCCCATTCCGCCCGCTCCCAGGCGTCTCAGCACACGGTAACCGCCTAGCCGCCCCAGTTCGTCCGGCATCTCAGGCGGGGCCAGGAAATCCGCGGCGTCCGACGCCTCGCGCGGCGGCGTGCCGCTTCCGCTGGTACTCAGGGCCGCGGTGGTCTCCGCCAATGGGCCGTGCCGCAGCCGTCCCCATGCCGACAGTCGCTCCATCAGGTTCGCGACCAACGGATCGCCGACCGGCACGTCGGGCGCCGTGGTTTGGAAACTCCGCAGGATCGTATCGGCGGCCAGGCGTGATTCGACCACGTCCGCGCAACGCTCGCAATGCTCGAGGTGCTCCGCGAGCCGCTCCAGCTCAGCCTCCGTATCCAGGCTGGTGACAAGGAGCTCCAGTTCGTTTCGATCAGGACATTCGACGATGGATGACACGGCTGGTTCCTCTCGGTGGCTGGGGCAGAGCGTCAGCGATGCCCCGGTGGCTGTCGGGCCGGCGCATCGCTGACGCTCTGCCACCAGCCACCACTTTCTCGTGGCAGAACGTCTCGTTGATGGTGCGAATTCAAGCTACAACCAAGGATATGCGCCGGGGGGCCGGTTCGTTACAGACTTTTGGCACGGTGGCACGCGGGCGGGTTTGGCCCTCATTCCATCAGGCCGCTCAACTCCTGTCGTAAACGGGTCAGCACACGGAATTTAGCCACCCGCACGGCACCGGGAGTCATACCCAACTCGTTTCCCACGTCGGCGGTCGAGCGTTCGTTGACGACGGTCTCCCAGCATGCCTTCCAGGTAGCTTCCGCGAAGTCGGTGCGCATCAACTCCAAAGCACGCTGGACGACGTAACGCCGGTACTCGGCTTCACCAAAGTCGTCGTCGGTTCGCGGGTCGGGCAGCGCAGCGAGCTCCGCCGGCGCCGTCGCGGCGGGCTGGACGGTGCGCCGGCGGGCGTTTTCACGCCACTTGTTCAGCGTCACTGTCCGTAGCCACGAGCGAAAACTCCGCTGAGGATCGTATTCGAATTCCGGCAGCTTCTCCAACAGCAGCGCGAACACGTCCTGCACCAGGTCGGCCGCGTCCTGATCGCGCAAGCCGAAGCGCCGAGCCCAATGATAGACCAAGGGCGTATAAAGCCTGACCAGCCGCGACCAGGCTGCGTCTTCGGCGCCGTGGCGCAACCTCTCCAACAGACTGACCGGGGTCGTGTGCATGGCGGGAACCGTGAGATTTGTCGGCGGCCGCGTCTGCGCCTCGGAACGTGCCGCGCCGGAACCATTCTGGACGATCCACCGCGAGACCGCAAACCCACAGGGCGACTTTTCCCACAACACATACCCGCTCTTGGGTCGCCGATTCAAAGCGGTTGATCACCATTCCCACTCGTCCTCGTCCCAGCGAGCACTCGTCGAGTCGCCGTCGAGCAGCGCGTCGTCGCCGTGGCGAGCCATCGCGGCGAACGCCGCTTCCCATCCGGCGCGTGGCCTGTCTCGCCGGGATACGACAAGCGACCCTTCGTACTACTAACGTTCTATTTCTTTGTTGCCCGCGAAGATTTTATGCCGCGAGTTGGGCCAGTTTGGCCGTGTCGGCCTGCTTTGCGACCAACAGTGCTGCGATGGCCGATCGTCCCTTCTCGGT
>Ga0307373_10004763_pt1 | contig 22643 bp, 20 predicted proteins | sample OX2MG_FD_202534 | JGI IMG/M metagenome (GOLD analysis project Ga0307373, IMG submission 202534) | Soil microbial communities from Risofladan, Vaasa, Finland - OX-2 | ecosystem: Environmental > Terrestrial > Soil > Coastal area > Acid sulfate soil | place: Finland: Risofladan, Vaasa | collected... | reverse complement strand
CCGTCCGTGGGGCGAAAGACCAGCGTCGATCAACGCGGTGCTCGTGATCGTCTTGAAGGTCGATCCTGGTGGAAACGTCCCATCAAGAGCTTGGTCAAAACCATCCGAGCTCGGATCGCTCACCGAGGCGAGCACCTGTCCAGTCGACGCGCGGACCGCGACGAGAGCGGGATTCTTCGGTTCACCAGCAAGTGCGAGCTCGGCCGCTTTTTGGACTGCCGGGTCGATGCTCGTCTCGAGGGCTTTGCCAGGCTTCGGAGCGATGGTGGTGAGCGTCGCCGTTGTGGCGCCGTTTGCGTCGACGACGCTGATGGTTGCACCGGCCACGCCCGCGAGCTGGCTCTCGTAGACCTGTTCGAGACCGGTCTGGACGACCACGCTGCTCGCGTCATACGGCGCGCCGAGCTCGTGGAGCTCTTGGGCGGTGATCGGGCCAACGCTGCCAACGAGATGTGCCGAAAGTCCGGGCGTTATCGCGGCGCGCGCCGACGTGGCTTGAAAAACCGCGCCCGGGATCGGATAAAGCGTGGGCTTGAACTGGAGGTAGTGAGCTCTTGTAACAGTGAAGACCGGCTCGAAGTACGTCGGGTTCACCTTTGCTGCGATTAGAGCGTTGTTCACCGGTTGCGTCGATGCGCCTGCGGAGATCAGCGCCGCGGCAAGCGATGTTGGGTCGGTCACGTAATGACCCTCGACCCCGATGATCACCATTGCGTCTTCTGTCGTGAGCGGTACACCGCCGGCACCGAGGATCGGAGCACGCGGTGGCCAAGTCGTCGCCACCGCAAAATGAGCCTTGCTTGAGAGCGCCTGATCGATAGTTGCGGGAGACCATTCGACCAACCAGCGAGCGGATTGTTCTTTCAGATGCAGCGTGGTGTGCACGGTCCACGACCCAATGCCGGCGAGATGGAACCGCTCCGTAATCTGAGCGGTTGCGGTCTGGCCCTGTTCGTTGACCGGACCGGCGACGTAGTTGGCTTTCGATACCCCGAGATCCGCCAGCGCTGTCGCGTTGATGTTCGCAAAGTTAGCTGGAGGGCGGTCGACGAGGCGGCTCATCGCTTCCCAATTGCGTTGCGTCCAGCTTGCGAGGAAAGACCGCACTGTCGCTTGGGGGCTGACAGCTGACGAGCTCCCACATCCAGCGAGCAGACTGCCGAACATCAGTCCGGCGACGACAAATGTGACATTTGATGATGTCCGCCCGCGACGCGGCAGTGAGCCAAAGCGCATTGATGACAGGGTGCGACCAACTCCGAACGCCGGGCCGATTCGGAGCGGCTCCTTTGCCCCATCAAGCCGCCTCGGATACGCGGGCAGCCTGGGTCGTGTTCTCCTTTTCCATGCAGCAGGCGATGAGTCGATCCTCTCGGGGGATGGCGCTACGCGGGCCTGAGTCGTTGTCGTCGAAGATCAGCCCTTGCGGAAATGCTCGCTTGAGATCACCAGCACACGCGGTGTGATTACTGAGCGAGCCGCGCAGCATGTAAATCGCGGCCGGCGGCTTCGCTGCTACCGGGGTGACGGGCGTCACCCACCCGAGCCTGCCCGCACGCGCCCGGTAATCGATATTCACATGGCCGTCCTCGCCTGAAGGAAAGGCCGTCAGCTACCATGAAGGCGACAAACGAGGGAGGCCGAATGCACAAGGGAGTATCGACCCGAGTTCCCGTCCGGCTTGCCGCCCAGGCCCTCATCGTGAGTGCGCTCGTCATCGCTGGCGCAACTCCCGCCTTCGCCGCACGGCCCGTCCACGGCGGTGGAGGGGGAGGCAGTGCTGGATCGAACACGACAGGATTCGATGTCTCCTACCCCGAGTGCGGCACCACCCTCCCGACGCCCACTGCCTTTGGCATTGTCGGCGTCAATGGCGGGCTCGCCAACGACCTCAACTCCTGCCTCGGACCCTCGTCCTCCTATCCGAGCTACACCGAGAGCGAGCTGTACTGGGCAGTGAGCACCGCGGTCGGTGGAACGAGCCAGCCGAATACCTCGCTCTATGTCAACACCGCTGATCCCGGGAACATCTACAACGGCAAGCCGATCGCCGATTGGCCAACGTCGGCGATCGGCACCGATCCTTACGGGATCTGCGCGACGACAACCGTGACGACGCGTGGCCATAGCTATGTCGTCGGAGAGAACTCCGATGCCTGCGCGTGGCAGTACGGCTACAACAAGGCAGGCCAAGACGCCCAATGGCTCACGAGCGCAGCCGGTGCCATCAATGCCCAACAGACCACGACCACCGTGCCCGCTACACCCGGGAGCTATCCATGGTGGCTCGACGTCGAGACCGCAAACACCTGGCAGTCCGACACGGCAATGAACGTCGCCGACCTCCAGGGAATGATCGCCGCGTTCGAAGCTGCCGGGGTGACGAACGTCGGGGCGTACTCAACTTCCTCGCAGTGGGACTCCATCACCGGTGGCACGACATCCTCGGCATCCGGGTCACTCTACGCGATCCCAAATTGGATTCCCGGCGCCACAACGCTCGCCGCGGCACAGTCGAATTGCAGCCAGCCGTCCTTCACCGGTGGCAGCGTCGCCATCACGCAATGGACTGGAAGTCCCGATAACGATTACGCCTGCTAGTCGCGAACGGCGTGGCTCGAGTGCGCGCCCTTGTCGCATCTTGAGAACCAGGCCGAGCCAGGCTTGGCGATGAGATATCCTCCCTTCCGGGTCGGCCCGCGGCGAAGCAGCCTTTCAATGTTCGAAGGCTCGACCCAGTTACCCGGGGAGACGCCGTCCCAAACGTGTCTTTCGTGCAGGTGCGGGTTGGAGGGAGCAAGCGATGCTCGCTCGTTGGAAGGCCGTAGCTGGCGCTGTTGCGCTTCTCGCCGGGCTCGCCGTCGCCGGCACTGCGTCGGCGGCACCGGCGCCGTCCGCCAGTCAGCCGGGACCGGGTTCTGCACCTCCTCCTCCCCCCGAAGCACCGGCGTGTGGCGTCCCGGCGCCAGGGCAGGTCACCTGCCACGCGATCGAGCTGCTCTACCCCGGGCATAACTGGCATCCCGGGCCCGCTGTTGGGCCCGGCCCTGGCAGCGGCGGCAGCGCCGTTCCGCTCCCGCCCGGCTCGGGCTACTACCCCGGAGACCTGCAGAGCGCTTACGGGCTGGCGAGCGCTGCTTCGAGCTTCGGCCCGAGCCTGAGCGCGCCGACCATCGCCGTCGTCGACGCCTACGACGACCCGAATGCAGCCTCTGACCTCGCCGCCTACCGGGCGAGCCTGAGCGGGGTCACCGATCCGAGCACCGGTCTTTCCGACGCGGCGATTCCGCCGCTTTGCACGACATCAACGACGGGCTGCGTGAGCTTGAAGAAGGTGAACCAGTCCGGCGGGACCAGCTACCCGAAGGGCGATACCGGCTGGGCGGAGGAGATCTCGGTCGACTTGGACATGATCTCGGCGATCTGTCCGAGCTGCAACATCGAGCTCGTGGAGGCGTCCTCCAACAGCTTCAGCAACCTCGCGGCTGCCGTCTCCTACGCGAAGAGCCTCCACCCAGCCGCCATCGCCAACAGCTACGGCGGCGGAGAGTTCAGCTCGGAGACCTCCGACAACGGCACCTACTCGGGAGCGACGGGAACGGCGATGACCGCGGCCACCGGCGACAGCGGCTACGGGGTGGAGTTCCCCGCTGCCTCGCCCGGGCTCACCGCGGTCGGTGGCACCTCCCTCACCTATACCGGCACGGGCACGGGCACGGGCACGGGCACCGGCCTGGTCTGGAATGCGCAGAGCGCGTGGTCGGGCGCCGGCAGCGGCTGTTCCTCTTATGAGTCCATGCCCGCCTGGCAGAACGACCAGGGCGTCTACAGCCTCTCGGCGGACTGCGCCGGTCGCCAGGTCGGCGACGTGTCCGCCGTTGCCGACCCGTCGACGGGAGTGGCGGTCTATGACACCTACAGCGAGCCTGGCTGGATGGTCTTTGGAGGCACGAGCGTCTCCGCCCAGATCATCGGGGCCACCTACGGCCTCGCCGCCGGCGCCGGCACGCTCCAGGCCAACCCGAGCGCGCTCTATCCCGACCTGACCACCGCGAGCACCGGCCCAACGCCCGGGCTTGTCCCGGTGACCTCGGGCGCCAATGCGAGCTGCGGTGACTACCTCTGTAACGCGGCGGACTCGCTCTCCGGCGGCTACAACGGCCCCACCGGCCTCGGGACCCCGCACGGCGTCAGTGCCTTTTCGACGGCGCCAGCCACCTCGGGATCGCTGAGCCTTAGCCCGACGAGCGAGAGCCTTGTCGCCGGTACGACGGCAGGTCCGTTCAACATTGATCTCAGCGCCCCGGCGCCGAGCGGCGGGCTGAGCGTCAGCCTCGCGACGAGCTCCTCCTCGGGAGGGTTCTCGACGTCTTCATCGGGTCCGTTCAGCTCTCCGACGACCGTTACCGTCGCTGCCGGCTCGACGACGAGCACGGCCCTCTACTACTCCGACACCAAGGCGGGCAGTCCCACCGTCACCGCCTCGGCGAGCGGATGGGCGAGCGCCACGCTGTCGGTGAGCGTCACGGCCGGCGCGCTCACCACGATCGCCGTGTCACCTTCGTCGGCGAGCGTCGCTGAAGGCGGCACCCAGATCTTCAGCGCCACCGGACTCGACGCCTACGGCAACCTGGTGAGCGTCGATCCGAGCTGGGCCACGACCGTCTCCGGCGCGAGCATCAGTCCCAGCACGGGCAGCTCGACGACCTTCACCGCTGGCCAGAGCTCGGGCAGTGGGAACGTGACCGCGACGGCCGACGGCCTGTCCGGCTTCGCCTCGGTCACGGTCACTTCGCTGTCGTCGATGGTCGTCACGGTCGCTGCCGGCAAGCTCGTCAAGAAAGGGCCCAACTACCAGGTACCGCTGACCGCCACCGCTGACACCTCCTCGGCCGCTCCCCTCAGCGGCGCCAGCACGTCGCTTCAGGTGTTCTCGGGCTCGACGTGCTCGGGCACGGTAGTGGCGAGCGGTACGGGGACCACGGGAGCGAATGGGCAGGTGGGCTTCACCTTCAGCACCCGCAAGATCGGCCCGTGGTGTGCTCTCGCCAACGTGAGCGCTGCCGGTTACAGCACGGGAAGCGGCCAGACCACCTTCAGCACATAGCTTGGGCACCAGGAAAAGCTGGAGATGCTTCACCGGCGCCTGCTCGCGCGCTCAAGCGGCCTGCCGAAACGGCGTCGTACGAATCGGGCTTCGCTTCGAGCCTTTTCAGGCCCGTCGGTTTGTCCTCCTGCCGTCTATCGTTACGCCGCGACACGGCGCGGTCACGACCCGAGCATTGACCCGTGGCGAACCTCGCTCTCAGGGTCCCAGGAGGCAGAAGCGGAAAGGCGGGACATCTTGGGAATAACTGACTGTCGGAGGCTCGGCATGCTCGTTGGTGCCTCGCTCCTCGGAGCCTCGGGGGTCTTTGTCGCGAGCGGTGCTGCGCTTGCGGCCACCCCGCTGTTGTCCGGCCCTCCGCCAGCGCTTGGCCTCCTCACCACCGGTTCCGGGGCTTGAGCCAAGCCGATATCGACCGCGAAACGGCTACCGCAAGTGCCCCTGGGTCACCCGGGTCGGGTCGATCCAAACCAAATCGCTACAGAAAGGGTCAAATGGCTCTCATTCTGGCGCAGGGGCGCGCCTAGGATCACGTCGACAGAAGCGTCGAGGTCGTAGGCCTGTTTCGTTTGCCTTGCCTGCGGGAACTACGCCCAAGGAAAGGAACAAGAATGAGACTTTATAAGCGTTGGTTGCTGGCAGCGGCCGTTCCGGTTATCTCTGCCATCGGATTCGCAACACCCGCCTTCGCTGGGAACGCTGGGGGTGGCACCGGTTACGGTACCCAGCCCGGTTATTCGACAGCCCAGACCAACAGTTCAGGCTGCGCGGGTGCTGGATCGTTCGGGGCCTTCGGCACGGACTTCAACTTTGGCAACAGCACGTCGGGCCAAGTTCCCTACCCGGGCAATGCCACGAATGGAAACGGTGCCGACGGTCAGCTGACCGGCTCCAACAACTCGAACCTTTGCGGAAACCCCCAGGGCACCCCGTAGGGGCGGGATGATGTCGCTTGTCCCAGCCAGTCGCTAGTGCTTTGTCCGCGACTGGCTGGGAGACCAGCGCCCCCACCGACAGGTGGCTCCTGACCAAGGCATAGGCCCAGAGCTTTCGGGGGTTCCTCGTGGTTTGCGACTGGGTGGAGATCGCTTCTTCTGAGCCGCCGTTGCCTGGCCACTCGCCGAGCCGCCAGCCGCCCCGATCAGACGGTTTCGCGAGCGTCTCGGCGACGCCATTCACGTCTCTTTTGTACCCCGGCATCACCTTTCCAAGGTGAGGGTTTCGGTATCTTGGGGCGCACATCCGTGGTGCATGTGGTGCAAAAATCCGTGGTACGTGCACCACGAAAAACGCACACAGTATTGGCACGAACGCGATGTCGCGACCAGCTTGAGCCCGTCCGGGAGCTGAGGGCTCGGCCTGAGGTACGTTGGGTGAAAAGACTGCCCGACGCCAGGTCGGCGCTCCCACGACGTGGAGGAAGCGGGAAGGACGGGGCAATCAGAACTTCCAGCCGAAAGCGCACCGTGGTCGGCGGACTGCTGCTCTCTGCCGCACTGCTCTTCGGGGTCGTCGGCTCAGGCGTCACGACCGCGGGCGCTGCCGGGGCTCCGCCCACCGTCGCCAACGCCACAGTCTCGGCGATCGGCACGACGGCGGCGATGCTGAGCGGCTCACTCGATCCGGACGGCGCCGACACGCAAGCTTGGTTCGAGTACGGGCTGACCCCCGCCTTCGGCTCATTGACGCCCGCCCAGGATGTCGGCTCCGGCATAGCCCCGGTGACGATCTCGGCGAGCCTGAGCGGGCTCGCTCCCGGCACGACGTATTACGTCCGGCTCGACGCACAGAACGCCAACGGGACCGCCGACGGGCCGGTCAGCCCGCTCACCACGAGCGGACAGACGCCCCCGCCGCCCACCAGCCCGCCGCTGCCGCCGCCCACCAGCCCGCTGCCGCCGATAAAGGGCTCACCGCCGACTACCAGCCCACCGGCTACGGGGGGACGCCTCACGATGATGAAGGTCCGGGACAACCGCGTCGGTGCCGCCCTCACCGCAGTCTCCTGCCCCGTGGCTTCAGCCTGCTGGGCAGTCGGGGGAATCGAATCCCGATCTTTCTCATCGGGCCACCTTGCCATCGACCGATACCAAGCGGGCTCCTGGGTCTCGGTGCCCGCACCAGCGCTGCCCGGCTCCGGGCTGTCCGGCATCGACTGCACGAGCACCGCGTCCTGTTGGGCGGTCGGTGCTGTCGAGGTCGCTGGCGGGTCGTACCCGATAGCCCTGCACTACAACGGTCGCACTTGGGCAACGGTCCCGATCCCCACACCGCCGGGAACCTTCGCTGCGAACTATCTATCCGCTGTCGACTGCACGAGCACCGCGTCCTGTTGGGCGGTCGGTGGAATCGACGGCGCGACATCTAAGGGAGCGCCGCTCGTCGAGCACTGGAATGGGCTCAGGTGGTCGGTCGAGCCTTCGCCGAACCCGAGCAACGACAGCTTGCTCTCTGCCGTCAGCTGCAGCTCTAGCAATTCGTGCTGGGCAGTCGGCGTAGCGGACGACGCCAGCTCTATCGCGGGTGTCGCGAAACCGCTTCTGGTGCACTGGAACGGCCAGTCGTGGTCCCGGGCGGCAGTTGCCGCCCCTGCGGACGCGGGGCCACTCTCTAGCGTTTCGTGCAGGTGGGTAACGGCTTGCTTCGCGGTCAACAGTTCGGTGCTTTTCCGCCTGAGCGGCGGTGTGTGGCGATCAGGCTTTTCGCCAGGAGCGATCGACGCAGTGTCCTGCTCGACCCCAAGCCGCTGCTGGGGCGTCGGGAGCGAAGGCGCGGAGTACTGGAACGGCACCCGCTGGCTCCGCGCTACGGTGCCAAATCCACCACCGTCTCAAGTGTGGATGCTCAACGCGATCACCTGCGGCACCGGCCCAGCTTGCGTGGCGGTCGGCACGCGGATTCCCGCCCCTATCAGAACTGGCATCTACAGCTCCCGTGTCCTTGCCGAGAAAACGTCGGCCCCGTAGACCGAAGAAGGCGTCACCGCGACGTTGCGCTTTCCACGCTTGCGCGAACGCGTTGCCATGCGGGGGAGTGTGCGCCTTCGTCCTCCGCGCGAACCTCCGCGAAACCCTCCGCGCGCACCTCCGCGGACGGATTTATTTGGCCCGTCAGAGCGTCCTGCGCTCGGGTACCTCCGCGCGGAGTTCTTTCGGCTCCTCCGCGGAGCTGGTCAACGTGCGCTTCGATCCTCCGCGAAAGGCGCCGGGGCGAGAAGTCCCCCCGAGTTCTTGATGGCGCGGAGCTACACCATTCTTCGCGGTCCAGGTCGTGGCGCATCACCATGCCGGTGAGTATGCGGAATCGATGTCCGCGAAAAGGTCCGCGGAGTTGTCCGCGGAAAGGTCCGCGAAAACGTCCGCGGCGCTGGTAGGCGGGACATTCTGCGCGTCGCAGAATTTTTTGAGGATGGCAGATGTCGTCCGTCGCTCTCTCGTTCGCGCTCACCGTCGTCGACATGCCAATCAACCTCCGCGACGGAGCATGACGGAGGGGTGTCGACGCGAACGTCGACGCGATCGTCGACGCGAGCGTCGACGGCGCAGCTCAACGCACTAAAAGAAAAAAATGGCAATGCGTCAGCTGGTCGACCCAAACCGGACACCAGTCGTGGGCCGGCCCTGCCACCCGAGGGCAGCAGGGCCGTTGTTCAGAGCTTCCCGATTAGGCGATGGTGGGACTACAACGCCTCACGACGTACCACGGAGCCGTCGTCCTGCACACCAAAGAGGTGGTCACATCGTGGACACACCCATGATGGCCTTGGCTGACGTAGTGAGTTCAGGCTCATCACGTTGGGCCGGAATTGAAGGTCCTCGTCATGGCAGTCGAGGCACTTCGGGCTGATATTGCTCACGAGACTGCCCGCCGAAAGCGAGACCCGATCACGGGCGAACTTCTTCGCTACGCGTTGGAGGCTGGCTCGCCAAGGAGTGGATCCCCGGGGCACTGGGCTCTTTCCGACCACTGGAACGGCGGGAGACGGCGATCCGTCAGCCTCGGCCGGCAACGGATTCATGCGGATCCCACACGTACGAGGTCAAGGTTTCTCGGCTCAAAGCTCCCTGCTGACAACTACCGCCGAGCCACGAACACGATTAGCAGCACAATGAGAATGAGTAAGATTGCCCCGCCGCCGATGTACATGCGTATCGACTATCCGGTGGCGAGGTATCGAACCATTTTTCCGGCGCCGTGCACGTTCACGGCGCACACTCCTTAGGTCCCGCCGCGGGCACAATGGTGTCCTCCAGGTCGACACCGAAGGACTCCTCGCGGCGAGCTTTGTCCACCGGACGTCGCGTGCCGCTGACCCCCAGCTCCACACCCACGTCCTCGTTGCCAACAAGGTCCGCGCGGCAGACGGTGCTTGGCTTGCCCTCGACGGCCGTGAGCTGTTCGCGACCCAGAAAGCCACCGGGATGCTCTACAAGGCGGCACTGCGAGCGGAACTGACCGAACGGCTCGGCGTGTCCTGGTCCGCTGTCGACGACAACGGTGCCGCGGAGATCGAGGGCGTGCCGCCGCTCCTGATCGACTATTGGTCCGCGCGTCGACATGAGCTGAAGGCGCTCGGTGACGAACTGATCGCAAGCAGGTCCGCGGAGTTGGGACGGTCGCTCTTCCGAGATCGCCCGCGAGTTCGCGCACGAGACGGCAGAACGCGGCGTCGACCTGGCGCACTCGGCAGGGTTCGAAGCAGAGGCGCGCATTATGGAAGGCAAGATCTGGCGGTCGATCTGTGAGGTCGCCGAGACACTCGACGCCGAGCCAGTCGTGGTCGGCGCCCGAGGGTTGTCCCGTGTTCAGTCAGCGCTCCTTGGTGGCGTGTCCTCCGCCGTTGTCGTTCATGCCCAATCACCGATCGGTGCTCGTTATCCCGACCCACCATGGCCATCCTTGAAAGGGACCTTTGACCCTAGGAACCAGGGCCAGTGGAAACGCAACATTGAAAGATGCAGCGGGAAGTGCCCTCTGCCCGGGATCGAAATTGGAGGTACCAAGACATGTCTTACACAAGCAGAATCGGGCGAGCCAGCTGGCGACAGCGCGTTAAGCCACTGGTTGCAGGGGCCGTCCTCGCTTGCACCGCGACGACAGCGGTACTTATTTCCGCTCCACCAAGCGGAGCAGCATCAAAGGTGACGATCACCTATCTCACTCACTGGGGGCCAACGCAAGTGAACATGCTGAAGGCCGACGCTGCTGCCTTTCACCGGGCCAATCCAAACATCACGGTGAACATCCAAGCAGTGCCGTTCGGGAATCTGCTGTCCACGCTCACCACCCAAGGGCCGTCTGGAAACGGATGGACGATCGCGAGCATCTACGACCTGTGGCTGCCACAGATCGTCGCCGGAGGTCTCGCCAAGCAAGCGCCATCCGCCGTCACCTCGGACGTGAAGGCGCACTGGCCGTCGAATCTCGTCGCCGACGTCACGAAGAAGGGCGCGATTCGCGGATACCCAAATGAGGTCGACCTCTACGCGCTCAACTACAACAAGTCACTGTTCGCCGCGGCAGGTATCTCCAAGCCGCCTGCGACCTGGAGCGCTCTTGTTGCTGACGCGAAGAAGCTCACGAACGCTCAGACGGGTCAACAGGGGTTCGGGGTCATCACGAGCTGGGCAGCCGGTGTCGTTCACCCGTGGCTCTCGCTCGTGAATTCGAACGGCGGGTCTTTGCTCACCGGGACAAAACCAAACCTCACGAGTTCAAAGGTCATGGCTGCGGCGAATCTGTATGCCCAGCTTGTCAAGGCAGGATCAACGGTCGCGACCATGAGTAGCGCAAATGCGAACACCACTGGCCCGTACCTCGACAACTTCACCTCGGGTAAGACCGCCATGATCATCATGGCCAACTGGTGGGAGTCCTCGCTCAAGCAGGCGATGGGAACCAAGTTCTCCAGCGTCGGCGTCGCGCCAATACCGGTTGGTCCGAGTGGCTCGAAGTCGTCGAGCGTCTCGTACTCGTGGCTGACCATCGTCAACGGGAAGGCGAATGGCGCGAAGCAAACAGCCGCTTGGAAGTTTGACCAATGGCTCAACGGTCCGACGAGTGGAAAGAAGGGCTCCTCGGGGATGGGTGACGCATTGCTCTCGCTCGGCATCATCCCGAGCCGTACGAGTGACGTTGCCGCCCACAGGGCCCAGCTCAATGACCCGTTCCTCAAGGTCTATGTGGCCCAGCTCAAGAACGCGACACCATTCCCGACAGTGCTCGGAGGCCAACAGATGACTGACGCGATCCAGACAGCGATCGAATCGATCGTGTTCGGAAGGGCCTCGGCATCCTCGGTCATGAAGTCGACACAGGGCCAAGTCGCCTCGATCCTGAAAAGCGCGAACGGCTGATCAGGATCGATAACGGTGTTTGCTTCCGTCCAATCGCCAGCGCTCGCCCCCGCCCACCGACGTTACGTCGGCGGGCGGGGGATGCGGCGCTCGCGACGACTCCGGCAAGGGAGATGGGCTGCCATCCTGCTCTCTCCCACGATGGCCATCGTTGTCTGCTTCATTTTCGCGCCGATCGGATTGACCTTTTGGATCAGTCTGCATGACTGGTCAATGTTGACCCCAATCACCCAGATGAAATGGGTCGGGCTCAGCAACTACCGACAGATCTTCGATGATCCGATCTTTCGGTCAGCCTTGGTCAATACCGCGATCTACGTCGGTCTCGTGGTCGCGCTCACTGTTCCCCTCGCCACGATGATCGGGATGCTGCTCTACTTCCCAAAACACCGAGGACGCGGTATCGCACGCACCGCCTTGTTCTCTACGTATGTCATCCCAACGGTCGCCGTAGCGATCGTATGGGGAGCCCTCTATGGGCCCTCGTCGGGGCCGTTTGCCGCCATGTTGAAGGCAGTCGGCATTCCCGCTCCCGCATTCTTGTCATCGCCGTCGACCGCGCTCGTCTCGCTTGTGGCCTTCAACATTTGGCAGATGCTCGGTTATTACACCGTGTTGGTCATCGCAGGGCTCACCCAAATTCCTGGAGAGCTCTACGAGGTCGCGCGTGTCGACGGAGCAGGATTCATCCGTCAGACCTTCAGCATCACCTTGCCCCTCTTGCGCCGCACAATCACCTTTGTCGTCCTCATCGCCCTCATCAACGCTGTCCAGGTATTCGACCCTGTGTACCTTTTGACCCAAGGTGGGCCGATCAATTCGACGAACGTGATCTCCTACGACATACAGCGAACGGCATTCCAATATGGCCTTGCGGGCCAAGCGAGCGCGATGGCGTTCTCGCTCCTCGTCCTTCTCGTTGCTATTGCCGGCATTTTGCTCGGCCTTCTCCGAAGGCGGTCGTCATGAGCGGGCTCATTACAACTTCGATGCCTGGCGCAATGTCGGCAAAAGAGCCACGTCCCGTTCAGGCTGCGAAGAGGCGGCACGTCTTCCGGTTCTCAAAGCTGTTCATCAGTGTCGCAATCGGCCTCGTGATCCTGCTCCCGCTCTTTCCGCTCTACTGGCTCGTGATCTCAAGCCTGAAGAATCCGCAGGACTTCTTGAAGTCGCCCCCGACATGGTTTCCCGCCCACCCGACCATCAGCCCGTTCAAAGAAGCATTCAACGCGATCCCTTTCGCCCATGCGTTCCTGAATAGCTTCTTCCTAGCTGGCACCGCCACGATCTCGGTAGTTGTCACGTCGATGATGGCGGGTTACGTCTTCGCGAAGTACCGCTTTCGCGGGCGCGATGTCCTGTTCTGGGTGATCGTCGCCACCATGTTCATGCCGCCGATCGTGACGCTCGTTCCTTTGTACTGGATGATCTCGCGCCTCGGCCTGTCCGACTCCTACCTTGGCGTACTGCTCCCATGGCTTGCGAACGCTTTCGGGGTGTTCTTGATGCGACAGTTCATGGCCGACGTGCCTGACGAGCTCATCGACGCGGCGCGCGTCGATGGCGCGAGTGAACTACGCATCCTCTGGCGGGTCGTCGCTCCACTGATGCGACCGGCGATCGTGACCCTTGGGGTGTTTGCGTTCGTCTACTACTGGAACAACTTTCTCTGGCCCCTCACCGTGCTGCAATCATCAACGAAGTACCCAGTGGTCCTTGCGCTCGCACAGTTGCTTTCGTTCAACATGAGCGCCCAGTACCAAAACGTCGTGCTCGCGGGCGCATTGGTCGCGAGCCTCCCAACCATCATCGTGTTCCTTTTCGCACAACGGGTGTTCGTCCAAGGCATCGCGAAGACTGGAGTGAAGGGATGAGCGCCGCGGTGAGCTGGCGGGTCGGCATCGATCTCGGTGGGACCCATCTCCGCCTACTTGGCGAGAGCGACAACGGAGAGCGAACCGGAGTCGCTTGCGTGCCGACACCGCGCGGATACGACGATCTGCTCAGCCGGGTCGCATCGATGCTCGCCTCATCGCTCAATGGGCCCGTCTCCGCGATTGGCTGCGGGATCTGCGGGACCTCCGACGACGAGCAGGCAGTTTTTGTTCCCGCGCTTCCCTGGATCGAGGGGCGTCCCATCGGGAAGGATCTCTCGGCGCTCGCGAACGCCCCGGTTCTCCTCGGTATGGACGGCCACTACACGTTGCTCTCCGAGATGACCGAAGGGGCAGCGAAAACCTGTGGCTCGGCTGTTCTCGTCGCCGGAGGGACCGGTATCGGGGGGGCGATCATGTTGGGCCGAAAGATTTGGCGGGGCGCGCGAGGTAGCGCCGGATCCTTCGGGTGGCTGTGTGCTCGCGGGGGAACGGACGATCGCGAGCACGGCCCGTACGAACAGATTGCCTCGGGTGCTGCGCTCTCGAAAGTCGCCGACGAGTACCGCGCCGGCTGGAAGGGAGAGGAGCTCGTCGCCGCGGCACGCGCCGGGGACGCAGGTGCGGTGGCGTTGACGAATCGATTCGGCAAGGAGTTCGGCCGTGGTCTCGCCGCACTGGCAAGCGTGCTGGACCCGGAAATGATCATCGTCGGGGGAGGCCTGTCGGAGGCAATGGACGTGCTCGGTGCGGCAATCGAGGAGGCGATGCGCGACTGCGCATCGCCCAATGGACGACAGGTCGCTATCCGTCGTGCGGCACTCGGATCCCACGCCGGAGTCATTGGTGCGTTGGTTGCGACCAAGGCCGGCGCGGAGGTCTGGCTGTGATCAGCAACGATCGCTCGCCGAAACCGGCGATCAGATTGACGACAACTGTGGAAAGGAAGACGTGATGGCAAAGACGTATTCAAGTCGGGTCATCGAGCTACTTGAAGGGCTCGTCGCGACCCAGGGCGCGGTGCTTGACACCGTTGCACAACATTGTGGCCAAACGCTGTCGTCTGGCGGGCTCGTTCATCTCTTCGGGAGTGGTCACTCGGTCATCCCGACGCTCGACGCGTTCCCGCGTTATGGCAGCTTCATCGGATTTCATCCCCTCACCGATCCGCACCTCATGTGGCACAACGTGCTTGGTCCAGGCGGCGTGCGTGAGTTGCAATGGCTCGAGCGAGCCGAGCACTACATCCCGAAGTTCCTCGATCACGAGTCGTTGAATGCCGGCGATGTGCTCGTCGTCTACTCGCACGGCGGGAGGAATGCCGCGGGCATCGAGTCGGCGATGTACGCGCGCGAGCGCGGATTGTTCACGGTCGCGGTCACCTCACTCGCTAACCGCGAGCGCCCGCGTGAGCATTCGAGCGGCAAGCACCTCTCTGAGGTCTGTGACCTGACCATCGACACTGGGGTCCCAGTCGAAGACGCCGTCATCACCGTCGACGGATGGGAACGACCGCTCGGCGGTGCGTCGACGGTGGTCGCTTGTGTGGTGAGCCACGAGATCGTCACCCGTACGGCCGAAGCCCTCGCCAAGCGAGGCATCACCTTGCCAACCTTCGTCTCACCGACGGTACCGGGGGCGTCACTTGAGTCAAACGAGGAAGTCTTCATCGCTCATCGTCGTCGTCTGCACGCAGCGGAGGGAAAGACACTGCAATGAAAGAACACTGCAATGAGTAGCACGAGCTCGGCGAAGGCAACCGTGCTCGATGTGAAGGCCGTTTTCGACGGAACTAAATTCGTCCCGGGTCGCATCGCGTTGAGAGGCGGTCGCGTCGTCGAAACGGGCATCCAACCCCCGGGCGCGAGTCTCTTCGCAGCCCCCGGTCTCGTTGACCTGCAGGTTAACGGCATCACCGGCGTCGACTTCCTCAGTGCGTCGGTCAACGAGGTCGTTGCTGCTTCTCGCGCCCTTCTCGCCTTCGGCGTCACCGCGTTCCAACCGACGCTCATCAGCGCTCCCGAGGAGCAGATCTGCCGTGCCCTCGAGACAATTGCACAGGCGGCCCAACTCACCGACGGAGCGAGGATCCTTCCTGTCCACCTCGAAGGACCATTCCTTTCACCAAAATGGCCTGGCGCCCACGACCCCCGCTATCTGCGCGCACCGGACCACCACCTTCTCGACCGATTCCTTGCGACGGGTCCCGTCGGATACATGACCCTCGCTCCCGAGCTGCCTGGGGGTATCGAACTGATCACACACCTGAGCGAACGAGCGATCACCGTTGCGATTGGTCACAGCGACGCGACCTTTGATGAAGCCAACGTCGCCTTCGACTGCGGAGCGCGTGCGCTGACCCACGCCTTTAACGCCCATCGCTCGTTATCCGCTCGAGAACCTGGTCCGGCGGGCGCCGCGCTTGTGCACGAGGGGGTCTTCGTTGAGCTCATCGCAGACGGCGTTCACCTCGCTGACGCGGTGATCACGCTCCTTCATCGCTGTGCGCGCGAACGTCTCGTGCTCGTTACCGATTCGATCGTTGCGACCGCGCTTGGAGACGGTACATTCTCATTCGGACCACTCGAAGTCAACGTCGCCAACGGACGAGCGACGCTGTCTGATGGACGACTCGCCGGCAGCGTGGCCACCCTCGATGCCTGTCTGCGACATTTCGTCGCCATATCGGTTCCACTTGAGCAAGCGTTTCGTGCAGTTACCGCTCGCCCGGCAGAGCTGATCAGCGAGACCGCTGGCCTCGGTCATCTCCGTCCAGGAGACCGGGCAGATCTCGTCGTCTTCGATGACGAGCTTGCACCGGTGCAGACGTTTCTCGACGGCGAGGTCGTGTATCGAGCTGAGGTCGGCTCATGAGCGCCGAACGCGCGCGAGCAGTGTCTAGTTGGCAGATTCGAGAAATGGGGGGCCGTGATGCCTGAGCTTCGATTCGAGAAGGCAACGCTCACCTATCCGGGAAACGATCGCCCGGCGGTGGATGCCCTCGACCTCCTTGTCAAGGACGGCGAGTTCCTCGTGCTCGTTGGACCATCTGGATGCGGCAAGACGACGGCGTTGCGTATGCTCGCCGGTCTCGAGGAGGTCGACAGCGGGCGGATCTACATCGGGGAGCGCGACGTCACCGACCTACCTCCGAAGGCGCGAAACATCGCGATGGTGTTTCAGAACTACGCACTATATCCGCACATGACAGTTGCTCAGAACATGGGCTTTGCACTTCGCATCGCACACATGCCCAAGGAGGAGATCGCACAGCGTGTCGAGCGAGCAGCTGAGATGCTCGATCTGACCGAGTACCTGAAGCGCCGCCCCGCCGCACTCTCGGGTGGTCAACGTCAGCGCGTCGCGATGGGGCGCGCCATCGTCCGAGAGCCACAGGCCTTTCTGATGGATGAACCGCTTTCGAACCTCGATGCAAAACTGCGTGTGCAGACTCGCACGCAGATCGCGGAACTCCAGCACCGGCTGGGGATCACGACCTTGTACGTCACCCACGATCAAGTGGAGGCGATGACGATGGGCGATCGTGTGGCCGTCTTGCGCGACGGCATCCTCCAACAGGTCGATACGCCTCAGGAGATCTACACAGCTCCCGTCAACACCTTCGTGGCCGGATTCGTGGGCTCGCCGCCGATGAACTTGCTCAGGTTGTCGATCGGTACCGACCGACGCCTCTTGCTTGGCAAGACATCGATCAGGGTTCCTCCATCGATCGAAAAGGCCGCCGAATTCGCCGAGCTCCATTCAATCATCGTCGGGATCCGACCGGAACGATGGCGGCCATGCGGCATGGAAGAGGGCTTGAACATCCGGGTCCTTGTCGTCGAGGAGCTCGGCTCGGACTCCTACATCCATGGCACGGCCGAGCTCGAAGGGGAAACGGTGCCAATCATTGTTCGCCACGGCGACGGGCCAATCCCTATGAAGGGTGCGACGATCAGCCTGATCCCGTTGCAAGACGAGCTCCATTTCTTCTCGGCGACAACTGGGGAGCGACTGTGACCATGCATCATTCCGAACTCGGTAAGGGCGTACGGGCAGACATGGCTGAGCAGCCCGACATCGTTGCGAGGCTCTTCGCTCGCCGCCTTGAGATCGCGGACGAAATTGCCGCGAAAGAACTCTTGCCTGCACGGGGCATCATGCTTGTTGCACGCGGGTCCTCGGACAATGCCGCGATCTATGCGCGTTACCTCCTTGAGCTGGCAACAATGGCTCCCGTCGCGCTCGCAGCGCCCAGCCTGTACACGCGTTACCAAAGTGCGACCCGCATGGAGGGTTGGTTAGTCGTCGCGATCAGCCAGTCGGGTGCCACGCCCGAGATCGTCACGACCGTGGAAACACTCTGCTCCCACGGTGCTCGCGCGATCGCCATCACGAACGACAACGTCTCTCCTCTCGCCGAGCACGCCGATCTCACGATCACCCTCGAGTGTGGCCTTGAGCGAGCGATCCCGGCGACGAAGACCTTCACCGCCTCACTTGCGGCGATCTGCATGATCGGTCGAGCAGCTGCTCCAGAGGGATGGTCCGATCTCGACGAGCGCCATGTCGTCGATTCGATCGGCGCGGTCCTTGCAGATTTCGGACCTATCGAAACGTTCGTCGATGAGCTCCTTCGCGCGGAGACAATCTCGCACCTCGGTCGGGGATTCAGCTTTCCTATTGCGCTCGAAGGAGCGCTCAAGCACCGGGAGATGACCGGGCGCGTCGCCGAGGGAATCTCGGCGTCGGAGTACCTCCACGGCCCGATCGCTGCCGCGAGTTCGCGGACGTGCGTCGTCGCGTACGCCGATGGCGGAAAGACCGCGTCGGATGTTCGCGTGACCGCGAGCGCAGCGAAAGACCGCGGTGCGCACCTGTTGTTCATCAGTGACGATTCCGAACGAGCGCGTGGTGAACAAGTGTTATCCGTTCCACCCCAGTCGGTCGAAGCGCTCGCGCCCTTCCCCTTTGCCGTGCGCGCGCAACAACTCGCGCTCGCCTGCGCCTTGAGGATCGGTGTCGATCCCGACCAGCCGATCGGGTTGCACAAGATCACGCTGACGCAATGATCCGAAAGCCGGCGGCCCATGGCGCTCTTTGATCCCAATCCGGCGGTCCTCGCTCCCCGCCATGCCGAGCCCGCGATCGATCGCGTCCCCGAAGCGTTTGCCTCAGGTGCCGAACGCGCACTGACCCGTGAGCTCGAACAGTTGGTGGGCAAGCAGAACGTATTCGCCACGGCGAGCGACCTCGTCCGCTACGCGACCGATGCCAGTCCTTACCGGCTCATCCCAGAGGTGGTCGTCGCTCCCGAGAGCGCCGCCCACGTTGCGTCGATCTTGTCGTATGCAAAGCGGGAGCACTGCCACGTGACGTTCCGCTCCGGAGGGACGAGCCTGAGCGGCCAGGCTCAAGGAGACGGGATCGGTCGGTGAGCTTGGTCGCCGCTCCGGTCTCCCTAGACAAGAAGGCGCCCATCTCCTGGATCGTGCTCATGAGCGGCCCTGGGAAGGTGCGTGCCATTCGGACCTTCACCTCATGCGCGAATTCGATGCGGGCCTGTTGCCCTGGGGCCCACCGTTCACGCTCGGGCACGAAAACGCCAGCTGGATCGAAGCCCTTGGATCTGGTGTCATCGGTCTGGAAATCGGCGAGCCCGTTGCCGTGTACGGGCCGTGGGGATGCGGAACCTGTGAGCGGTGCCGCGTCGGTGTCGAGACCTATTGCGAGAATCCCTCTGGTGCTCCGGTGCCGATGGGCGGAGGAGGACTTGGTCTCGATGGTGGCATGGCAGAGCTGATGATCGTGCCGAATGCTCGACACCTCGTGCCACTACCCGAGGGTCTTGATCCCGTCCACGCCGCTCCACTTACTGATGCCGGGCTGACGCCGTATCACGCGGTTCGCAGGTCGTGGAACTAGCTCGTGCCAGGTAGCACGGCGGTCGTCATCGGAGCCGGTGGTCTCGGTCACCTAGCTGTTCAGATCATCAAGGCGACAACGGCGGCGCGAGTCATCGCCGTTGACACGAGGGAAGCAGCGCTCACGCTTGCTCGCGAATCGGGAGCTGATCTCGCGATTCTGTCGGGCGATGACGCCGCGGAGCAGGTCCGCGAAGCAACGGGAGGACGAGGAGCCGACGTCGGTGCTCGACTTCGTCGGCACCGATGGAACGCTTGCCTTGGGCGCTGCCGCCGCTCGAATGCTTGGTGATCTGACACTTATTGGCATCGCTGGCGGTAGCTTGTCGGTGTCCTTCTTCTCCGTCCCGTACGAACTGTCCGTCCAGTCGACCTACTGGGGGAGTCGTTCTGAGCTTGTCGAAGTGCTCGACCTCGACGCCAGAGGACTTCTCCGACCAAAGATCACGACATTTGGCCTTGACCAAGCAATGGAGGCCTACCGTCACATGGAGGAAGGAACGGCGGACGGGCGGGCGGTGATCGTTCCCAATCCCACCTGAGTCGGCCGCGACGTCAGGGAATGTCCCTTGACAGCTGCCATCAAAATCGTCACCGCGAATGAGCCGGGACGATGGACGCGCGTCACGAGTGGAGCCGCTGACTTGGATGACGCGACCCCAGCGAAAAGGGAGCGGCATTCCGTCCCGTTGATTTCTCAAGGAGAAGTCTCCATTCAGCAGTCGCGATCGACTTTCTCGCGGCCTCGACAGCATCGGGGTTCACCGAGATGGAGGTGATTCCTTCACGCACCAAGAACTCAGCGAATTCGGGTCGGTTCGAGGGCGCCTGTCCGCACAGCGAGGAGGAGACTCCTGCGGCTTGGCACTCGTGGATGATCCGTCCAATCGCGTCGAGGACTGCGGGATCCGCCTCATCGAAGAGATCGGCGCACACCTCGGAGTCGCGATCCACGCCAAGCATCAGCTGCGTTAAGTCGTTGCTGCCGATCGAGACACCCTCGATCCCGAGGGAGGCATACTCTGCGATGTAGTAGGCGACTGAAGGCACCTCTGCCATTACCCAGATGGGGAGTTTGGAGGCCTCCGGGTGGCGAGCGATGATGTCGAGACAGGCTTCGAGCTCCCAGCGCGTCCGCACGAAGGGGATCATGAGCCGCAGATTTGGTGTCTCTGCCGAGACGCGTCCAAGTACATCGAGCTCAAGGCGGAACAGGTCGGGCTCGCAGACGTATCGGTAGCACCCTCGGTAGCCAATCATCGGATTTTCCTCGTGCGGTTCGTACGCATCGCCTCCCTCGAGCGACCGGAACTCATTGGTGCGGAAATCGATGCTCCGGTATACGACGGGTCGGGGTGCGAACGCACGGGTGATCTGCAGGAGCGACGCGGACATTTGATCGACGAACACCCGGTGTTCGCCGCGCTCGATGAGGAGTCGTGGGTGCACACCATGCAACGCGTCGGCAACCATGAACTCCGCGCGCAGCAAACCGACACCATCGACTGGTTGCGCGGCGACCTCCTCGGCGTGCTCTGCGATCGCGAGATTGACGTAGAGACGCGTCGCCAGCGGAACGTCGAGGCGATGGCTTGGTACCGCAGTTTCGCTGACATGCACGGTCGTTGATGCTGACAGTGTGACGTCGCCCTCGAACACCTGACCACGTGCGCCATCGACGGTGACGATCTCTCCATCGCGCAGCACCGTGGTGGCATTGCGCGTACCGACGACGCACGGAACCCCGAGCTCGCGAGAGACGATCGCTGCGTGACAGGTCATGCCCCCGCCGTCGGTGATGAGCGCTGCAGCGCGGCGCATTGCAGGGACCCAGTCCGGGCTGGTCATCGGCGCGACGAGGACCTCTCCGGATTGCAGCTTCGCGGCATCGTCAGGTGACGCGAGGACGCGCACAGCGCCTGATGCACGACCGGAGGACGCCGGGAGTCCGTTGAGAAGCACGCGGGCCGGCGCTTGCTCGGAGTGTGCGTCGGGATGGAGCGCCGTGATCGGGCGCGATTGCACGAGGTAGGTCTTTCCTGCTGCGATCGCCCACTCAAGATCCTGTGGTGCCCCGTAGTGGGCCTCCACGGTGCGACCGAGTTCGGCGAGCTCAAGCACTTCGGCGTCCGAGAGTACGCGCTGTGTAGCCTCATCGGGCGAGAGGTCGACCTCGAGGTCCTTGCCGTCAGCCCCGCGGATGATCTTCTTCGCCTTCGATCCGATGCGAACCGAGATGACGGCTTTGGTGTCCTTGGAAACGACGTACGTGTCGGGCTCGACCATCCCACTCACGACGACCTCGCCCTGGCCAAACGCGCCTTCGATGACGATGCGATCGGTCCGTCCCGTTGAAGGATCAGCGGTGAACATCACACCCGAGCGCTCCGAAGGAATCATCTGCTGGACGATGACGGCGAGTTCGGGTTCCTCCGTGACGCCCTCGGTCGCCCGGTAGGCGAGAACGCGCGCCCCAAAGAGCGAAGCCCAACAGTCGACGACCCGGCGCAGGAGCTCGTCGTCGCCGGACACATTGGTGTATGTGACGTTCATTCCGGCGAACGACGTCCCCGACGTATCTTCGCTCGTCCCGGAGGAACGTACGGCGACAGAGATTGCACGACCTAGTTCGCGGTACGCTGCGAGGATCGAGTTGCGGAGATCATCGGGAATCGAAGTGCCGCGTACGAGTCCTTGAGCTTCGGTTGCAATCGTCTCAAGCTCGGTCGGGTTAGCGACCGCCATGCCAGCGACGGTGCTCTTCAGCTTTTCCCGCACATCGCCGTGTTCGATCGCGTCCAAATAGGCCGCCGCAGTGATGACAAAGCCCGGAGGGACCGGCATGCCGGCTTTTGTCAGTTCTCCGAGATTCGCCCCTTTACCTCCGACGAGTGCGACGTCGTCGACACCGACGTTTCTAAACCAGCGGATGAACTCCATGGACATGCCTCCTAGGCGCGAGCTCTTACCTGAAGTCTGCGCGCTGCACCACCTCAGGGCCAGGGCCGAAGGTCCCCAGTTGCGGCCAGGTCCCCACTCACCACGCGGGAATCGGTCTGTCAAGAAGGTCGCGGACAGGCGATCGCTCTGGTCGGGACGTTGATCCAATCCCTTGTTCAGTCGCCAGGATGTGCGAGCTCCTCTTCGAGAGCGATCGAAGCCATCGTGCGGGCTTCAGCGTCCCTGGCGATTCGATCCTCGCCCCTAAGGCTCGCGTAACTGTTCAGGTGTCTGAGGCGACCTGGCCATCAGGCAGGCGGCTCTCTTGTAGAGAAGGTTTAAACCTCGATCCACCGACCGACCTCGGACGGTGCTTGATTGATCGAATCCGGCGGACGGCCTCGGCGTGACAGGGCGCCGGACTGTCGCCGGGGCGTGGCGG
>Ga0307373_10004762_pt1 | contig 22646 bp, 9 predicted proteins | sample OX2MG_FD_202534 | JGI IMG/M metagenome (GOLD analysis project Ga0307373, IMG submission 202534) | Soil microbial communities from Risofladan, Vaasa, Finland - OX-2 | ecosystem: Environmental > Terrestrial > Soil > Coastal area > Acid sulfate soil | place: Finland: Risofladan, Vaasa | collected... | reverse complement strand
GTGGACGAGCTGCTCGTCCCGTTCCGGCGTCGCGTCGCGAGCGCCGGCGACCGCTGGCTGCTCACAGGCGAGACCGTCACCGTGTTGCGGGACCTGCTGCCCGGCGGCCTATTCACGTATACGCCCGCCGAGTCATCGCTCGAAGATCTGACGGTGTATCGCAACGGGGGGACGCTGCTCCGGATCGTGACCCGGCAGGGCGTGGGCATCCTCCAGATTCGCGACGACGAAGCGGCCAGCCTCGCACGAGCGAAGCTCCCGATTCACCGGCGGGCGCAATAGCGCCGCGCCTCCCACGACGGCCCGCCCGCCTTGTCGGCCGCGGTCTGGCCCTGCATGATCCGGGCGCCACGCACGTCTCACATTTGAATCCGGGCCGGGAGTCCGCCATGCGCGCTTCGTTCGTCGTCATCACCGTCCTGATCGCCGCCGCCGCGGCACCGGCATCCGGCGCCGCGCAATCGGTGGCCGGGCCGCCCAACACGCCGGCGGTTGCGCGTGTCGTCGACGGGAGGGCCACGCTGACCTACGACGGGCGGGTGATCTTCTCGGCCACCATCGCCAGCACCGGACCGCGCGCCGAGGTGCGTACCCTCGTCGACACCGCGGGCGGCGCAGTGACGCAGGTGCTCAAGTGGACGGTGCGCGGCGGAGCCCGGTTGACGCTCGCCGGAACGGTTCACGCGGGCCCGCAGGCGTTCGCATGTGCAACCGAGCCGGGGCCGAACGAACTCGCCATGGTGCGCAACAGCGTCGGGCCCAGCGACAATCGTCTGAACCGTGCCGTCTACGACCGAGGATCGGACTGGGCCCTGTCGGTGGATGAACCCACGGGGGCCGCCGTCACGTCGCTCGGTGAGGCGGGCGACAGCACGGCGTTCCTGGTCCGCGCCTCGGGGTCGGAGATCATTCTGCGGTTCCGCCCGCGCTACTACCAGAAGCACCGGGGCCTACGGGAGTACCGTCCCTGGACGTATGACGTCTGGACGGGTTCGGTCGCGGGTTGGACGTCGTGGTACGCGTTTCTCGACCGCGTGACGGAGCGGGACGTGGAAAGAGCAGCCGATGCGCTGCACGACGTACTGGCACCGTTCGGCTATACCTACCTCCAGATCGACGACGGCTACGAACAGGACCCGATCGGCACGCCGGCCCACTGGCTGCATCCGAATGCCAAGTTCCCGTCCGGGCTCGATGGATTGGAGCGTTACATCGCCGCGCGCGGTCTGGTGCCGGGCATCTGGACCAATGCCAGTTTCGCCGACAGCGCGTATGTGTTCACTCATAAAGCGGAATTCGTGACCACGGCGGACGGCGCTCCGGCGTACGGGAACTGGGTCGGTTACGTGATGGACGCGTCCAACTCGGCCACGCTCGACCATCTGGTGCGGCCGGTCTACGACTCGCTGGCCCGGATGGGGTGGGGCTACTACAAACTGGACGCGCTTCGCCACCTGCGTTACGAGGGCTACAACAGCTACGCCGACTATTTCCGTGCTCGGGGGCTGGACCGCGCCGAGGTATTCCGCCGGTTCGCGCAGACCGTCCGCGACGCCATCGGCCGCCGGGCCTTCCTGCTCGCCTGCTGGGGCATTCGCCCCGAACTCATCGGGATCGTGGACGCCGTGCGCGTCGGCACCGACGGCTTCGGCTACGGTGGATTCGCCGAATACAATTCCTTCAACAACGTCGTCTGGCGTAACGACCCCGATCACATCCAACTCACCGCGCCGGATGCCTATCGCGCGGCCACCCTCGCGTCGCTCACCGGCTCGCTGCTCATGCTCACCGATCGGCCCGATGTGTACCGCACCCCTCGGGCTGAGATCGCCAAGCGCACGGCACCCGTATTGTTCACCCGGCCCGAGCAGCTCTACGATGTCGACCCCACCCGCTCGGCGCTCGTGGGGCGCGCGGCAACCGAGGTCAGCGGGTCGGGCCCGCGCCCGTTCGACGCTGACCAGCGCCTCACCGTCCCGCTGTATCTGCTGGATGTGAACCGGCCGTTCGAGCGCTGGTCGGTGCTCGCCCGCACGGGAGGCGCCGATAGCGCCCGCATCCGGTTCGCCGACCTCGGCCTCGACCCCCAGCGCGATTATCTGGTGTTCGAATTCTGGTCGCGCCATCTGCTGGGCGTGTTCCACGGCGAATTCGCGCCTGGCCCCATCGACCCGCGGCTCGATGTGCAGGTGTTCTGCATCCGCGCACGCGTCGCGCATCCTCAGGTGGTGGCCACCAACCGGCACGTCACCTGCGGCGGCCCGGATCTCGAACGCGTGACGTGGAGTGGCGACACCCTGTCGGGCCAGAGCGATCTCGTGGCGAATGATGAGTACGACATCTATCTCACGGAACCCGCCGGGTTCCGGTTCGCCGGCGTCACCGCGGCGGGAGCCCGGCTGGTCGGCAACTCGCGCACGGGATCGGTGCGGGTCGTCCGGCTGCTCTCGGCCACCAACGCCGGCGTATCGTGGACCGTACGCTATATGCCGTAGCCCCAACCGCAGCCCGCCGCCCGCCGCAGGTCAGAAGTCATCGTCCCGTCCCCGGGGCGCCCCCGACTTGTCGGATGTCGGAACGCCCTGCATGATGGTCGCGCCACCCTCGCCCCACTTCCGGAGTTCCCCATGCGTCGTTCTCCCATTCCGGCGGCCGTTCTCTCCGTCGTCGTGGCGCTCGCCGTGGTCGCCGCCGCACCCGCCCGCGCGCAGGCGCCGGCCGGTGCGCGTGTGGCGGCCGCCGCTCCATCGTCCTCCGACCTCAAGATTCTGAACGTCGAGGATTACGGCCGCTGGAAGCGCGTGACGTCTGCCGATCTGTCGCCGGACGGAACGTGGATGACCTATGCCTATGCGCCGAATACCGGCGACGATACCCTGTTCGTGAAGCAGCTCGACACGGGCAAGCTGTACTCGATTCCCGTGGGCTCTGCGCCGGCATTCTCCGACGATTCGCGCTGGGTGGGCTACTACGTGAGTCCGCCCGAGCGCGCCGGACGCGGAGGCCGGGGAGGCCGTGGCACGGCGCCCCCCACTCCCGAAGGGCGGGGCGGACGGGGCGCCGCACCAGGCGCGGAACGGCGGTTCGAACTGCTGAACCTCGCCACGGGCGACAAGTGGTCGGCCCCCAATGCGCTGGCGTTCAAGTTCGCCAAGGGGTCGAAATTCCTGGCCGTTCACCTGAACAGAGAGTCGCGTGCCGACACCACGCACCACGGCTCGGACCTGCTGATACGGGATCTGTCCAGCGGCGCAACGCGCAACATCGGCAACGTAGGGCAGTACGACTTCGACGCTGCCGGCAACCTGCTCGCCTATACCGTGGACGCAGCCGACCACCTCGGGAACGGCATCTATCTCGTCGACCTGGCGAACGGTTTCACGCGCCCGCTCGACGCGATGGCCGAGGAGTTCGATGGCCTCGCCTGGAGCGACACCGGTGCGGATCTCGCCGTGCTCCGCGGCACCAAGCTCAAGGGCATGAAGCAGAACGACAATGTCCTGCTGGCGTGGACGGGTCTCAGCGCGCAGGGCGGAAACGAAACGACCTACGATCCGAGCAAGGCCTCCGACTTTCCCAAGGGGTTTGTGCTCAGCCAGTTTGCCGCACCACGGTGGAGCGACGATGGGTCGCGCGTGTTCGTCGGCATCAAGCAGCAGGAAGAGGAGTTGCCCAAGAGTGAGGAGCCGCAGGCCAACGTCGATGTCTGGCATTGGAAGGACGCCGAGGTGCAGTCGGTGCAGATGGTGCGACTGCAGCAGGAATTGCGGTCAACGTTCGCGTCGGCCGTGCTGGTGCCCTCGGACCGGTTCGTCCAACTCACCGACAGCGCGATGAGCACCGTGCAGATGGTGCAGGACGGCAGTTGGGGCGTGGGACGGAACGACACCACCTACCGCGGCGAAGTCGCGTGGGGCGGAAGCCACGCCGATTACTATCGCGTGAACACGGCCACCGGGACCCGCTCGCTCATCGCCGACAAGCTGTGGCGCACCATGGGCACCTCGCCCGACAGCAAGTGGTTCCTGTACCTCCAGAACAAGCACATCTATGCGTACAACGCCGAGTCGGGGAAGAGCATGGAAGTGGACGGTGGGATGAACTTCGTGGATACCGACGATAACCACGCCTACGAGCGCCCGATCTGGGGGTTGGCTGGCTGGTCGAGCGACGGCAAGTCGGTGCTCGTCTACGACAAGTATGATGTGTGGCGGCTGCCGCTCGATGGAAGCGGCAAGCCCGTGAACCTCACCGAGGGCGTCGGTAAGGCGCAGCAGATCCAGTTCCGCGTCGTGCGGCTCGATCTCCCCAATAGTGGAGGGCGTGGCGGCCGCGGTGGCGGGCGCGGCGGTCTCGGTGGCGGTCCTCGGACCGAGGACCACGGCATCGATCTGTCCAAGCCCATCACCCTTTCGGCATACGGCGAGTGGACCAAGAAGTCAGGGTACTGGACGCTGGAGCCGGGGCAGGCCCCCAGGCCGCTCATCTATGAAGACAAGATGATTGGTCAGGCGTCCAAGGCCGAGGCCGCCAACCGCGTGATCTTCACTGAGCAGACATTCCGGGAGTTCCCCGACTACTGGGCGAGCAACACCTCGTTCCAGGCACCGGTCAGGGAGACCGACGCCGATCCGTTCATCGGCGAATATGCATGGGGCAGCCGGGTCCTCGTCGATTTCACCAACAGCAGGGGCCAGCACCTGCAGGCCACGCTTACCCTGCCGGCCGGGTATCAGCCGGGCAAGAAATACCCGATGCTCGTCTATTTCTACGAGATCCTGTCGAATACGCACCATCAATTCTCGATGCCGACGTTCGACGATCGGCCGCAGATGTCCACGTACGCGAGCAACGGATACCTGGTGCTGGAGCCGGACGTCGTCTATCAGATCGGGGCGCCCGGTTCGTCGGCGCTGGACTGCGTGACCAGTGCCGTCAAGAAGGTGATCGCGATGGGGTACGCCGACCCGGCCCACATCGGCCTGCAGGGGCACAGCTGGGGTGGCTATCAATCTTCCTATATACTCACCCAGAGCAACCTCTTCGCCGCCGTGGTCACGGGGGCCCCACCCACCGACCTGATCAGCTTCTACGACGAGTTGTATCCGGGCACCGGCACCGTCCAGCAGGGCATCACCGAGGTCGGGCAGGTGCGCATGGGCGGAGACGTCACGCCGTGGAATCACACGGCGCTCTACGAGGAGCAGTCGCCTCTGTTCAACGTCCCCAAGATCACGACGCCGTTCATGATCCTGCAGGGCACGGCGGACAACGCCGTCGACTGGGATCAGGGGCTCGAGTTCTACAACGCCGCCAGGCGGAACGGGAAGAAGGTGATCTTCCTCTCGTATCCCGGTGAGCCGCATCACCTGGCCAAGAAGCCGAACCAGATCGACTTCCAGATTCGCATGAAGCAATTCTTCGACCACTACCTCAAGGGAACGCCGGAGCCCGACTGGATGAAGCACGGCGTGCCCCAGGTGGACAAGGGAGAACCGATTCGATGACCGCGCATTCGCTTCGATCTGCAGGCCGCCGCGCGATGGTGCTGGCGCTCGCCGCCGCCCTGCTGCATCCGGCTCCGGCGTCCGCCCAACGCGGGGGCTCCGCCGAACCCGCCGCGCACAAGACAGCGCCCGACGGCAAGAAGATCCTCACGCTCGCCGACTACGGACCGTGGAAGCGCATCACCGCGGCGGCGATCTCCGACAACGGCGCCTGGATGACGTACACGTTCACGCCCAACGACGGCGACGACACGTTGTTCGTCCGGGCGCTCGATCACGACCAGCTGTACACCATGCCGACCGGCGCCGCAGAGGTGGGCGGCCGCGGTGGGCGAGGCGGGTTCGGCGGCGGCGGGAGCGTGCAGTTCTCCGACAACTCACAGTGGATCGCCTACTTCGTGAATCCGCCCGGTGGGGCTGCCAACGGAAGGGGACGTGGCGCCGGTAACGGCGGCCGCGGCGGTCGTGGCGGACGGGGAGCCGGCGCCTCGAGGGCCGGCGACAACGGCGCGAGCGTCGGCGTCGTGCGGCATCTCGAACTGCTCAATCTCGCCACCGGCGACAAGTACGACGTGCCTGGCGCGAGTGCGTTCCGGTTCGCGGCAGGCTCCCAGTGGCTGGCCATCAAGATGAACGGCACGCCCGGCGATACGTCGCACCGCGGCACGGACCTTCTGCTGCGCCGTCTGACCACGGGGGTCACGCAGAATATCGGCAACGTGGACGAGTACGACTTCGACACCGCCGGCAATCTGCTAGCGTACACCGTGGATGCCACCGGCCGCCTCGGCAACGGCGCCTACGTCATCGATCTGTCCACGGGTGAGACGCGGGCTCTCGACAGCAAGCCCATGGAATACGTCGGGCTCGTGTGGCGCGATTCGTCCACGAGCCTCGCGGTGTTGCGCGGTGAGAAGCCCAAGGACAAACAGCAGCGCGAGAACGTGCTGCTCGCCTGGCCTGATGCCGCGGCGCCGGTCACAGCGGTCGTCGAATGGGATCCGGGGCACGACCCGGCGTTCCCCAAAGGATTCGTACTCAGCGAATTCTCGGCGCCGCGCTGGAGCCCCGACGGCACACGGCTGTTCATCGGCATCAAGGAGCAGCAAGACACGCTGCCGAAAGCCGAGGCACCGCAGGCCGACGTGGACGTGTGGCACTGGAAGGACGTCGAGCTGCAGTCGCAGCAGATGCTCCAGATCAATCAATTGCGCCGGGCCACGATCAGCAGCGCCTTCATCCTGGCCGGCAGGCGTTTCGTGCAACTGGCCGACAGCGCGATGAAGACCGTCACGCCGACTGCCGACGGGCGGTGGGCGATCGGTCGCGATCCCACGCCATATGAGTACGATTATTCCGAAGGCGCCCCGGCGCGCGCCGACTACTATCGCATCAGCACGGGAACCGGAGAGCGCACGCTCATCGCCAAGCATCTTCTGCGCACCATGGGCACGTCTCCCGACGGCAAATGGTTCCTGTACCTCGAGAACCGGCACGTGATGGCGTATGACCTCGCCACCGGCAAGACGCTGAATGTGGACGCAGCCACGGGCAAGAGTTTCATAGACACTGACAACGACCAGGCGGCCGAGAAGCCGATCTGGGGCGTGGCCGGCTGGTCGAAGGATGGCCGCGCCGTGCTGCTCTACGACAAGTACGACGTCTGGTCGCTGCCGCTCGATGGGGCGAAGGGGCGCGACCTCACCGGCGGCGCCGGTGCGGCACAGCAGGTGGAGCTACGGCTGGCTCGCTTGGGCGGGGGCGGTCGTGGCGGCCGCGGCGGTTTTGGTTTCGGAGGCGGCCCCGCCGAGACGGTGGACCTGTCGCAGCCACAACTGCTCACGGCATACGGCGAGTGGACCAAGAAATCCGGCTACTGGCAGTTGCCCGCAGGCGGCGGCACGCCAACGCCGCTCCTCTTTGCTGACAAGATGATCGGCGAGGCGCAGAAGGCCAAGGATGCCGACCGCGTGATTTTCACCGAGCAGACCTTTCGCGAGTTCCCCGACTATTGGGTGAGCGACGCGAAATTCTCGGTGCCGCGCAAGCTCACCGAGGCCAATCCTCAGATTGCCGACTATGCCTGGGGCCGCCGCGTGCTGGTGGACTATACGAACAGCAAAGGAAAGAAGCTGCAGGGCACGCTCACCCTGCCGGCCGACTACCAGCCGGGCAAGAAGTATCCGATGCTCGTGTACATCTACGAGATCCTGTCGAACACCGACCACCAATTCTCCATGCCGGTGTACGACGACCGGCCCCACATGAGCGAGTACGCAAGCGACGGCTATCTGGTGTTCGAACCCGATATCGTGTACGAGATCGGGAAGCCGGGGTCCTCGGCCCTCGACTGCGTCACGGCTGGGGTAAAGAAGGTGATCGCGCTCGGCTACGCCGATCCAAACCACATCGGCTTGCAGGGCCACAGCTGGGGCGGCTACGAGTCGTCGTTCATCCTCACGCAGACGAACATGTTCAAAGCCGTCGTGACCGGGGCACCGCTCACCGACCTCGTCAGTATGTACGACGAGTTATACAAGCAGAGCGGCCAATGGAACGGCGGCATTCTGGAGACCAGCCAGGGTCGCATGGGTGCGAACGTCACGCCCTGGAACGCCACCAAGTTGTACGAGAGCCAGTCGCCGGTGTTCAACGTGACCAAAATCCAGACGCCGTTCATGATCCTGCAGGGCACCGCGGACGGCGCGGTGGACTGGGACCAGGGGCTCGAGTTCTACAATGCGGCCCGGCGCAACGGCAAGAAGGTGATCTGGCTGTCGTATCCCGGCGAGCCGCACCACCTGGCGAAGACGCCGAACCAGAAGGATTTCCAGATCCGGATGAAGCAGTTCTTCGATCACTATCTCAAAGGCGCGCCGGAGCCAGATTGGATGAAGAACGGCGTGCCGCAGGTGGACAAGGGAGAGCCCATCAAATAGGGAGCGGTCAAGATTGGGGACTGGTGTCTGACTCCTCATCTCTCGTCCGGACACCAGCCCGGCGCGAAGGTCCTGGCGCCGGGGAAGGTCGACTCACGCGCGTTCGAGCAGCACGACGCCGGACATTCGGCGGAACTCCTCCTGCGTGCGCTTGGGGTAGAGGCGCCCGACCACGCGCCAGAACCACATTCCGCGCATCTCGCGGCGCAGTCGATGCGCCTCTTCCATCGTGGACCGGAACTGCGCCGCCATCCACCCGAGCGGCGTGAAGAAATCCGTGCCTACGGCAGGCGCGAATCGAAACGGCGCGTTGCCCTTGGCCACGCTCTTGCCCCACGTGCGCTGCATGATCTTGAGCAGGCGCGGGCTCGCCAGATCGATGAGCCAGAACGAGACGTTCGGCTGGGCGTGCAGGTCGGCCGCCAGGCTCGCCACCTGCGGCTCCGTGAGGTAGATGAGCAGCCCCTCGGTCACCACGAACACGCGTTTCGACTCGGCGCCGATGCGCGCGAACAGCGCGCGCCGCGCCACATCGTCGGTGAGATCGGTGGCCACGGATTCGTAGCGGCAACGGGGTGTCTCATCGCGCAGCGCTTCGGTCTTGTACCCGAGGATCGCGGGCAGGTCCACGTCAATCCACCGCAGCGACGCCGGGAGGTCCAGTCTCCACGGGCGCGCGTCGAGTCCCGCGGCCAGGTTCACGATCGTGTCCACGCCGTGCCGGGCGATGGTGTCGAGGATGATCTCGTCGAACACGGCCGTACGCACGATCATCGCCCAGGCCATGGCGCGCCCTTGCTTCATGGTGTCCACGATGTCGTCGCCGCGGTCGCCGGCCAGCCGGCGCGCGTACGGGTCGCGGAAGATCGCATCGGGCCGCGCCGTCTCCATGGCGCGATACACGGCAACCCATCGGGCGGTGTCGGAGATGTGTTCGATGGGCATCGGACGCGGAGGGGGGGGCGAGCCGGCGAGCGCGAGCCCATATCTATCGGTCTCGAGCGTGGCTTGCCAGAGGCCGCTGGGCCCCGGCCGGAGGTTGCGGCGATGGACACATCACGCGAACGCGTTCACCATGGTGGCTACGGCGGTTCTTGTAGGGGTCTCGTAAGCATGGGTGGAGGCCCGCCCGGCAACCTTGCGCCCGCGGCTCGGCTGAAGCATGCATTAGTCGAGGAGCTCGCTGGGAGAGTCCATGACCATTTCAGGCAGCGGTCGCGCGGTTCGCGGGTGCTTCGTCGTGCTCGCGGCGGCGGGATTGCTCGTGGCGTCCGGCGGGCGGAACGTGGCGCGAGCCCAACGATCCGGCGTACCCGTGGCCGCGGACACCCAGCCCAAGGGAACCATCCTCGGCACCGTGCGCGACAGCGCCGGTGTCGCCGTGCCGGGGGCCCGCGTCGATGCCGGAGCGAATATTGCGGCCACCACCGATTCGGCGGGGGAGTTTACCCTGCGCGATGTGCCGCAGGGACCGGTCGTGCTCACCGTGCGGCGGATCGGATTTGCTCCGGCGATCACCTACTGGGATCTGGGGCCGGATGCGCTGTCCCTCGACCTCCGGATCCACGCCTTCCCCACCGTGCTCCCAACCGTGTACGCGCAGGCGCGGCCCCAGCCGTACGATGCGCGTCTGGCGGGGTTCAATGCTCGACGGGCTTCGGGGCAGGGATTCTACATCACGCGCGGAGAGATCGATTCACTCGGGACCTTTCGCATGACGGACGTGCTCACCCGGGTTCCCGGGGTGCGGGAGTACACCATGCGCGGCGCGCTCGGCACCTCGGTGACGCTGGCCGGTTCACGATGCCAGCCGCTCGTGATGGTCGACGGCTTTCCTGCGGCGCTGGGGAGCTTTGATCTGAACATGATCGATCTCTCGACGGTCGAAGGGATCGAGGTCTATCTGCACGGTTCGTCGGTTCCGGCGTCCCTCTCGGGGCCGTATGGCATGGAGGCGTGCGGCGTCATCGCGATCTGGTCGAGGCCCATGCGGCCGAACGTGCGTGCCGATCAGCTCCCGCCCGAACATGCGCCGAACCTCGACTCGCTCCTCAAGGCGAACGTGGTGTATACGGCGGCGACGGTGGATCAGCCGGCGGGATACGACAGGGGCACAGCGGTTCCGATATATCCCGATTCCCTGTACCGGGTGCGGGTGCCGGGCCACGTGGTGGTGCGATTCGTGGTTGACACGGCGGGGGCTGTGGAGATGGCGACGATCGAGGTCGTATCCGCGACGGCGGCGCCATTCAGTGCCGCGGTGCGGCGGGCGCTACGGGCTGCGAGTTTCTCGCCTGCAAGGATTCGAGGGCGGCCGGTGCGCCAGTTGGTGGAGATGCCGTTTGACTTCCGGCCCAGTCCAACGGATTCCGTGCCCAGCTCCTCTTTCAGAGTGAGGCGGCGCGGCTCCGGAGTCCCCTCTATATAGTAGTGGGCCGATGAATTCCAAGTTGATCGGTCAGAAAGACGGAATTCTCATATCCAATTCCGCGGGTGTCTTGACGAAAGGTTGACGTTGGGGAGCGGAGTGCGGGCCCTCGATAATGTGACCTCCCAGTTGGCTCGCAGGGTTGTGACGTTGTACGGACCCTTGCGGGACAGGGGTCTAGGTTGCACACTAGGCAACTGTATCCTGTTTGTTTCTAACCCGATACGAGGATCGCTTCCAAGTTCTGGCAGCGCCTCGACCCGCCAGTATCGAAGTCCAACCGCTGTTCTACCCCGCGCGGTTGGCGGCATGTCTTTCAAATCTCCCTCAGAGACCCTTGGATGAGGACCGACAACATGACCGTGAATGGAATGAGGCGTTGGATTGTCCCGCTCGTAACCGCGTGCCTGGTTGGATTGACGGCGCAGCGGGCGATGGGGCAGGCGACCGTGGTCACCGGCAAGGTGACCAACGAGCACGGCACCGCGATTCCTGGTGCCAGCGTCTCCATCAGCGTGCTCCACGTGGGTGCGGTAACCAACGAAGCCGGCAACTACACGATCGCGATTCCCGATGTGAGCGCCCGCGGCCAGAGCGTCACGGTGAATGCGCGGTACATCGGCTATTCCTCGATGAACCAGTCGGTGACGCTGAGTGCCGGCGCGCACACGCTGGACTTCTCACTCAAGGCCGATCCGTTCCACCTGAATGCGGTGGTCACGACGGGCGTCGCCGATTCGACCTCGCAGAACAGTCTGACGTTCTCCGTGGCGAAGATTTCGGGCTCGCAGATCTCGGCGGTCCCGGCGGCGAACCCGCTGGACGCCCTTTCCGGTCAGGTCGCCGGCTTGAAGGTTGACCTCGGCACCGGCAACCCCGGTGGCGACCCGGCGATCCGCATCCGTGGCTCGACCTGTCTGACGGTGGGATGCAGCACCCCGCTGATCATCATCGACGGCGTCCTCACGCAGGAGAGCATTTCGGACATCGACGCATCGGACATCTCGTCGATCGAAGTGCTGAAGGGCGCGGCCGGCGCGTCGTTCTACGGTTCGAACGCGGCCAACGGCGTCATCAACATCACGACCAAACGCGGCGCCGACCTCGCTGAGAACCACCTGAGCATCACGGCTCATACCGAATACGGTAATTCGGACATCCCGCATTGGCCGGCGGTGAATACGGGCACGCGAAATCAGTTCAACGCCGACGGCAGCATTCAGCTCTCGTCGAACGGGAACAACATCCTGAGCTCGTCGCCGTTCGACGACACGCCGTATCCGACTTCCGGACCGAACGCGTATCGCAATCAGGCCAAGCTCTGGATGAGCAGCAACAACTACTACAATAACGACGTGTCGGTGGGTCTGCGTCGCGGCAATACGAACTTCAACACATCGTACAGCTCCGATCACAACGGCGGCATTCTGCCGTTCAAGAAAGGCCAGTTCCGCCAGAACGTGCGGTTGAACATCGACCAGGGCGTCGGGGCCAAGGCCAATCTCTCGGCCAGCGTCACCTACGGCAACCAGAACAACGATTTCGGCCCGAACTCGAGCACTGGGTTCTTCGACCTGTACCAGGCGTCGCCGATCATCGACTTGGCGCACCCGTATGGGACGGCGGCCAATCCACTCCCGGGATTCACCGCGACGGACTCGAGCAAGTACTTCCCGGTGTTGCCGGCGTGGTCGGACGTGAACGCTCGCCCGAACCCGTTGTTCGACCTGTTCTCGAGTTCTCAGAACTTCAACCGCCAACGGCTGCTCGGTTCGATCTCCGGCAACTGGCGCCCCGTCGATTGGCTGCGGTTCGACGCCAACTATGGCACCGACCGCCTGAGCGCCACGGAGCAGGACTACACGGCGCGCGGTACCCTCAGCACCACCAGCGGGACCCCTGGCCAGGGCGGCCTCAGGAACTACACCACGAATGACATCTCGTGGAATTCGATGTTGCGCGCCACGGCGACCAAGCTGTACCGCAGTCTGCTCTCGACCACCAGCGTGGCGTACCAGTTGGAGAACGATACGTTCAACAACTTCAACGCCGGCGGCTACATCCTGAACGTGAATGGTGTGCCGGATCTCGCGGCGCTGGCGCAGACGTCGCTTTCGGTCGGCTCGACGTTGAACGTGGAGCGGACCACGGACTACATGGTGTCGCAGTCGTTCAACCTGAAGGACCGGTACATCGTTGATGGACTGTATCGCCGCGACGGATCGTCGCTGTTCGGCCCCAACGCGCGGTGGTCTAACTTCTATCGGATAGCGGGTGCGTACCGCATCACGCAGGATTTCCACATCCCGGGCTTCCAGGAGTTGAAGGTTCACGTGGCCCAGGGAACGGCCGGCCTGCGGCCGACCTATGACATGCAGTACGAGACGTACACAATCGGCAACGGGCAGTTCAGCAAGAACACGGTAGGGAACAAGAACCTGGCGGCGGCCGTCTTGACGGAGACCGAGTACGGCATCAACGCCGACTTCCTCAACCGGTTCAGCGGCGAATTGACCTACGCCAATCGCGTGACGGACGGCGCGTTCCTGCAGGTGCCGCTGTCGCTCGCGGCCTCGGGCGGCTTCAACAGCCAGTGGCAGAACGCGGCCAACATCCTGTCCAAGACCCTCGAAGGCGCTCTGCAGACGCGGCTTGTAGATAAGCGGAGCTTCACGTGGGATCTTTCGCTCACAGCCGATCATACGACGCAGGAAATCACCTCGATGAATCACGCGCCGTTCACGGTGAGCGCCGGCGGCCAGGGCCAGGGTGTGTTCTGGTACCAGGCGGGCCAGCCGCTGGGCGTCATCTACGGGACGAAGTGGGTGCACACGTTCGCGCAGCTCCTTGACAACCCGGCCAATGCCGGCGCGCAGGCGAGCAACTACGTCGTGAACCCGCTGGGATACCTGGTGTTGGCGTCCCAGCGTGGCACGGCGAACGAGGTGCCGATCGCGTACGTGGACAAGACCGGCGCCAACAAGTTCATCATCGGCAACGTGAACCCCAACCTCAACTACGGTTTCCAGAACGACGTTCGCTGGGGCCAGTTCGCCATCCACGCGAACTTCGACGGCCAGATGGGTGGGGACATCTACAACTTCAGCAAGCAGTGGATGACCCAGGATCTGCGCAATCCCGGCATGGACATGGTGGGCAAGGCTCAGAACCAGAAGGTGGCCGAGAACTTCTTCACGCTCGGCATCTACAACGGCTTGGATCCGAACCAGTACTTCGTGGAGTCCGGCGCGTACCTCAAACTCCGCGAGCTTTCGGTGGGGTACGATGTGAGTCCGCGGCTGCTGCCAAAGATCGGGTTGGGCCAGGCGTCCGGCCTTCGGATTTCGTTCCTGGCGCGCAACCTGATCACGTGGACCAAGTATTCGGGATTTGACCCCGACGTGGTCTCGGGAAACGACTTCAATTACAAGATCGACGGCTTCCGGTATCCGCCCTTCCGGACGTTCACCGGCCAGGTCGAGATCCGCTTCTAACCCTACCGCCCATTCATGGAGCAGAGACTAATGCATATGCAGCGAACGGTGGGCGCGGTGTTGACGGGAGCGGCGTTGCTGGCTTGCGCCGCCTGCAGTCAGGACCTCAACATCACCAACCCCAATACTCCAGACGTGGCCCGCGCGCTCGCGAGCCCCGCCGATGTCCAGAACCTTGCGGTGTCGTCGGTCAACGCGTGGTACATCGCGGCGACAAGCGCCGGGGGCGATCCTAACCCCTGGGGCATGCTCAACGTAACCGGCGACCTGATGACGCAGAACTACGGCAACTACGGGGCGCGCTTCAACAACCTCGAGCCACGCATCCCCTACAACAACAACCAGGCGAGCGGCGACGCCGAGGTGGCGCAGGCCCCATGGCAGTCCGAGTATGGCGCGCTCGGGCAGGCGAACGACGTGCTCCGTGCGGTTGCTTCAGGCGTGGCACTGCCTGGTGGCACGGGCAAGTACTCCGTGCTGGCCCAACTTGCCCAGGCTGGGGCGCTGATGGAGTTGGCCCTCGTGTACGACAAGGCATTCCCGGTGGACGAGGCCACGGCGGTGGCGGCCTTCGTCCCCTACGATAGCATGGCGGGGTTCACCAAGGGTAAGATTGACAAGCTCATCGCGGCCACCGCGGGACAGTCCTATACGTATACGGCCGGGGAGTTTCCGGCGTCCACCACCGCGCCGCCCTCGAGATTCAGCAATGGCGGCACGGCGGGCGGCGGTCTCACGGCTTCCGTGATAAATCGTCTGGCCAACACGTGGGGCGCGCAGTTGCTGGCCTATACGCCCCGCACGGCGGCCCAGGCCGCCACGGCGAACTGGGCGCAGGTGCTGGCCTACGCCCAGAAGGGCATCGGCACCGGCACGGCCGGTTCGCCCATCGACTTCAGCGTCGTCGGCGACGGCGGCAACAGTTGGTACTCCCTGTACACCGCATACAACGACCTTCCGAGTTGGATGATGGTCGACCTGAAACTGATCAGCCAGATGGCGCCCAACGTGCCGAGTCAGTACACCGGACTGCCAGCGTCGCCGGCGTCCGCGTACGATGCGGTGTGGGCTCCGCAGGCCCCCTATGATGCCAGGTTGGGCACCGATCTGACCAACGTCAACGCATATACGACCGGTGTCGACGATAGCACGGATTACGTGTACGCGCGCCAAGTGCAAGGGAGCGCGGCTCGTGGCATCTACATGCAGAGTCCGTATTACCACGTGCGGTACATCAGCTATTCGTGGCAGGCTGCCGTCTCATTCACGGGGCCGCAGCCATTCATCCTGGCGGCCGAGAACGACCTGTTGCAGGCCGAAGCGCTCGTGCGTACCGGCGGCAACCTCGCCCTGGCGGCCCAGTTGGTGAACAATACGCGTGTGAATCGCGGACACCTTACGCCGCTCACCGCGTCCACGAGCACGGCAAGCTTCCTCCAGGCAATCACGTACGAGCTGGAAGTGGAGTGCAATGCCACGGACGGCTATGGGTTCTTTGCCCTCCGCGCCATGGATCAGTTGCAGCCGGGCACGGTGCGGCACCTGCCGGTGCCGGCGCTGGAACTCCAGACAGACGGTCTGCCGGTCTACACGTACGGCGGCGTGGGCCTCCCGGACATGAACGTGGTGTCCGCCGGCGGAGCCGGACAGCAGCTGGCGTTCAACGTGAACAAGTATGAAGCCGGACCGTGGAAGACGCTCGACCTGCCGAACGGCATGACGATGCAACTTCCGACGCCACATGCGCCGAAGCGCCCAACGGCACCGTCCGCCAAGTTCTAAGCAAGACCAAACAACGCTATACCCATAAGATCAATCGGGCGCATACCGAATCCGGTATGCGCCCGATTGCTATTTCCGGTCAGGGATCGCCGGTGCTTTCTGCGCGTAGAGTCAGGGTTCAGCCGCCGCGTCGTCCGAGGGATAGGTCAGCGCACGCCATCACGTCGGACTCGTCGGCCCCGCTGGTGCCCGCGTCGAACACGTTGACGTGGTACGTGCCGACGGTCGGGAAGGGGAGTGAAACGACCTCGTCCAGGCGGCCGCTGCCATTGCTCATGGTCATCTCCGGGAACTGCGCAACCGTCATCAGCGGAAGGGTGTTGGAACCGCACGCCCCCGGGGCCATCGCCCAGGGCAGACGCACGGGATCGGTGACCGGAAGGTTGGCCGACATCCGGACGCGGATCTGCGCCGGGTTCGCCGCGGTGATCACCACGGTTCCCGACGCCTGGTTTCGCGCCAGTTCCCCGCCGAACGTGCCGCTCTGCTGCTGCGTGGGCCGGAAGTTTCCCGACCACTGAAGCACGGCCGGTCCGAGCTTGCCCGAAGCCGCGTCGGCGGCAATGGACTCGGATGCGGCACCGCCCTGGCTCGATGCGCACCCACTTGCCGCGAGGGCCAGCAGGCCGAGCGAGGCCGCACATACGGTATTGAAGCGCACGAACACACTCCTTGCTGATAGGGAATGAAGCATAGCATACGGGCCTGCGGACCGCGGCGAAAGAGCGGTGGCGCGGGCGCCGCCGGGCGCGTCCCCATGGCCCGCGTCCCGTCGAGCCTGACGCTCCCACGGCCTAGCAGATTGCGGTGCCGCGCGTCATGCTTAGCGCGTTCGTGCGCGGCCGGGATCGCCCGACCGGGGCGGCGCCGCACACGAGTAACCCCGCACCGGCCTGGCCCCCCCATGTCCCGACTCCGCCGTCCTCTCCCCATCAGCCGTACCCGTGCCCTCGCGGGGCTCGGGTTGGCGCTCGCCCTCCCCGTCTCGGCAGCCGACGCCGGCGCCCAGACGCGCATGCTCCGCGCGCCCACGGTGAGCGCCACCGAAATAGCATTCGCCTATGCGCAGAACATCTGGGTCGTGAGCCGAGCCGGCGGAACGGCGCAGATGCTCACCGCTTTCCAGGGGCAGGCCTCCGACCCGCACTTCTCCCCGGACGGCAAGCTGATCGCGTTCACGGCGAACTATGCGGGGAACGCCGACGTGTACGTCGTGCCCGCCACGGGTGGCGAGCCCAAGCGGCTCACCTGGCACCCGGGCAACGACGAAGTGACCGGGTGGACACCCGACGGCAAGCGCGTGGTGTTCTCGTCGGGACGGGCTACCGAGGCTCCCACCGGCGCGCCTCGGTTCTGGACGATTTCGGTGGATGGCGGCGTGGCACTGCCAATGCCCATGCCCCGCGCCTTCCAGGGACACATCTCTCCGGACGGCCGGTACGTGGCCTATCGAATGAACAACTCTTGGGACGAAGAGCGCCGGAACTACCGCGGAGGCCAGAACCGGCCGATCTGGATCATGAATCTCACCACGTACGACGTAGTCACGCCCCCCTGGAAGGATTCCAAGGACATGGAACCGGCGTGGGTGGGCAAGATCGTGTACTTCATCTCCGACCGCGACGGCGTGGCGAACGTGTGGTCGTACGACATGGCGACCAAGGCGCTCAAGCAGGTCACCGACTACTCCGACTACGATGTGAAGACGCTGGACAGCGGCGACGGCGTACTGGTGTTCGAACAGGCGGGGTACGTGCACGAACTGGACCCCAGGACGGGCAAGGAACACGTGGTGGATATCACGGCCACCGGCAACTTCCCGTGGATGATGCCGCACTGGGAGGACGTCTCGGGGCGCATCTCCAACCTGGCGATCTCGCCCACCGGTAAGCGCGCCCTGGTCGATGCGCGCGGGGAGATCTTCACGATTCCCGCCCAGTACGGCAACGTGCGCGATCTCACGAACACAAGCGGCGCCGCCGAGTTGAACCCGGTGTGGGCGCCCGACGGAAAATCCATCGCCTACTTCAGCGACCAGTCGGGTGAGTTCCAGCTCGTGATCCGCGACCAGGACGGCCTCAATGCGCCGCGGTTCATCAATCTGCCGCATCCCACGCACTACTACACGGCGCAATGGTCGCCCGACGGCAAGTATATCCTGTACACCGACACGAACCTGCACCTGTGGGTGCTCGACGTGGCCACCGGCACCGCCAAGGAAGTGGGTGACGATCCCTGGATGGTGCCCACGCGCACCATGGACCCGGTGTGGAGCCCCGACTCGCGGTACATCGCGTACGTAGCGCACCTCAATTCGCTCTACCATGCGGTGTTCACCTATGACATGCAGACGGGCAAGACCAACCAGGTGACCGACGGGCTGGCCGACGCCGTCTCGCCGGCATGGGACGCGAGCGGCAGGTACCTCTGGTTCCTGGCGTCCACGGACTATGGCCTGCGGTCGCAGTGGCTGGACATGTCGAGCTACGACCACACAGAGACGTTCGGGCTCTACCTGGCGGTGCTCGACAAGACCGACGCCACGCCGTTCACGCTGCGCAGCGACGAGGAGACGGGCGCGCCGGCGATGCCCATCGAGACCGGTGGTCGTGGCCGCGGCCGGATGGGGCGTGGCGGCGGAGTGGCACGGGGCGGTGACGAGGCCAGCGCCGACGCGGACAACCCGCCGGTGGCGCCGCGAGCGCCAGTGCACGTGCAGATCGATTTCGATGCCCTGCAGAGCCGGGTGTTGGCCGTGCCTGGTGTTCCGCAGGCGCAATACTCCCAGTTGAAGGCGGGCGTCGCCGGCAGCGTCTACTACTTGCGTGCCGGGACGAATGCCGGCGGTCGCGGGGGCGCCGGGGCCGGCGGTGGCGGGGCGGAGCTACTGCGGTACCGGCTGAGCGACCGGCGCGAAGCGCCGTTCGTATCGGGCGTGGCCGATTACGACGTGAGCCTGGACGGCCACAAGCTGCTCTACCGCGCGGCCGGAGGGGGTGGGGGGCGCGGGGGCCCCGGGGCGGCGGGAGGAACACCGAGTGCGCCGTCGCTGTTCATCGTGGACGCCGACCGCACTCCGCCGCCGGCGGGCCAGGGGCGACTCGACGTGTCGCTGCGCATGTATCTGGATCCCAAGGCCGAGTTCCGCGAAATCTTCTATGCCGACTGGCGCCAACAGCGCGACTACCTGTACGTGCCCAACCTGCACGGCACCGACTGGCCGCGCATGAAGGCGATGTACGGGGTGCTGCTACCCTACGTGAACCATCGGGCAGATCTGAACTATCTAATGGACATGATGGGTGCCGAGATCGCCATCGGGCACTCGTTCGTACGCGGCGGCGACATGCCCGAAGTCCCACGCACCACCACGGGGCTGCTGGGGGCCGATTTCACGGTACAGAACGGCCGCTACCGCATCACGAGGATCTACGACGACGAGAGCTGGAACCCGGATCTGCGTGCCCCGCTCGCCGTGCCGGGGCTGGACGTGCACGTGGGCGACTATCTCGTGGCCATCAACGGACAGGATCTTGCCGGCACCGACAACATCTACCGGCTGCTCGATGGCACGGCCGACAGGCAGACCGTACTCGCGGTGAACGCGCAACCATCGGCTGATGGGGCGCACGACGTGACCGTGCTGCCCGTGGCAAACGAACAGTCGTTGCGCAGCCGGGCTTGGGTGGAGAACAACCGACGCATCGTCGATTCGCTGTCGCACGGCAAGCTGGCGTACGTGTATTTGCCGAGCACGGCGCAGCCGGGGTACACGTACTTCAACCGCTACTACTTCTCCCAGCAGAACAAGCAGGGAGCCGTGATCGACGAGCGGTACAACAGCGGCGGGTCGGCGGCCGACTATATCATCGACGTGCTGCAGCGCGGCTTCGACGGCTACTTCAATAACGTGGCCGGCACGCGGGTTCCGTTCACCAGCCCCGAAGCGGGGATCTGGGGCCCCAAGGTGATGATCATCAACGAAATGGCCGGCTCGGGCGGCGACCTGATGCCATGGATGTTCAAGTCGCGCAAGGTGGGCACCCTGGTGGGCAAGCGCACATGGGGCGGGCTGGTGCACACGGCCGACACGCCCCCGTTCATCGACGGCGGGTCGGCGATCGCGCCGCGCGGTGGGTTCTTCGGCACCGATCACAAGTGGCACGTGGAGAATGAAGGCACGTCGCCCGACGTGGACGTGGAGGATTGGCCCAAGGACATGATCGCCGGACAGGACAAGCAGTTGGAGACCGCGGTGGAAGTGGCGCTCAAACAGTTGGCCGAGCACCCGGTGAAACGCGACTCGGTGGAGCCACCCTACCCGACATGGGGCAAGCGGATCAAGCCGCTGCCGCCGCTCAAGAGTGGGGGCGGGGGCGCGGGCGCGGGCGGAAACAACTAGCGAGTCTCTGCGATGGCCCGGTCCGGCAAAGGTGAGCCGGCCGGGCTTGGCGTGTCTCATCGCCTCCGAACGCACGGCCGCCGGACGGCTCAACGGGACCTTAACGCGGGTGCCGGTTGTGACCGTGCAGCGCGGGCCGTAGGTTCGAAAAAATTGGTCCGCTGCGCGCGGGGCAATCGATCGGGCCGGATAGCCGTGCCCGAGTGGACTTCACGAGGTCGAATCATCATGCGTCACGCCATCCATCGCGCCGGCACGGCCGCCGCGCTTCTCATCACGCTGGCCACCTTCACCCGCTCGGCGAAGGCGCAGGAGCCCGTGGCCGGCCCGACGGGAGGGCCGCCGCCGCTGGGCTCCGTACGCGCCGCCGCTCCGCGCGACGTGCTCCGGCTCCGTCCCGACCTGGCCAAGGATCCCACGCTGTACGTGGTGGGCTACGCGCACCTCGATACGGAGTGGCGGTGGGAATACCCACAGGTGATCGATGAATTCCTGCCCAAGACGATGCATGACAACTTCGCGCTGTTCGCCAAATATCCGCATTACGTGTTCAACTTCAGCGGAGCCAACCGCTATCGGATGATGAAGGAATACTGGCCCATGGACTTCGAGCGGCTGAAGGCGTACGTCGCGTCGGGCCAGTGGTTCCCCGCGGGGTCATCGATGGAGGAGGGCGATGTGAACGCGCCGTCGGCCGAAGGCATCATGCGCCAGATCCTGTACGGGAACGAATTCTTCCGCCGCGAATTCGGCGTGGCGAGCCAGGAATTCATGCTCCCCGACTGCTTCGGCTTTCCGTGGTCGCTGCCGACGATCCTGGCGCACGCCGGCATCAAAGGCTTCTCTACGCAGAAGCTCACCTGGGGCTCGTCGGTGCCCGATCAACCGAGCACGCCGGCGGGGATGGAAGGCAAGGGCGTGCCGTTCAATGTCGGGCGGTGGATCGGCCCCGACGGCAGCAGCGTGATCGCGGCGCTCAATCCCGGAAGCTACAGCGGCAACGTGACGGACGATCTCACCACCGACACGACGTGGGTCAACCGCGTGGACCGCGATGGGGAGAAGTATGGTGTGTACGCCGGTTATCACTATTACGGCACCGGCGATACCGGCGGCGCACCGAGTGAGCGTTCGGTGGCCGAAGTGGAGAGGAGCGTCACCACGAAAGGGCCGCTGCACGTGATCTCGTCCAGAGCCGATCAGATGTTCCAGGATATCACGCCCGCGGAGGCCCAAGGCCTGCCGAGCTACGACGGCGAGATGGAACTCCAGAACCACTCGGCGGGCTCCCTCACGTCGCAGGCCTATCAGAAGCGATGGATTCGCGAGGAGGAGTTGCTGGCCGACGGAGCCGAGAAGGCGTCGGTGGCCGCCGAGTGGCTGGGCGGACGGGCCTATCCCATGCAGCGACTCGACGACGCGTGGACGCTGGCGATGGGTGCTCACTTCCACGACCTCGCGGCGGGAACGGCCACGCCGCGCGCCTATACGTTCGCCTGGAACGACGACGTGATCGCGATGAACCAGTTCGCGAGTGTGCTCGCGAGCGGCAGCCAGGCGGTGGCCGCGGCGATGAACACCGACGCCCAGGGCACGCCCGTCGTGGTGTACAATCCGCTGAACATCGCGCGGCAGGAAGTGGTGCGAGCCACCGTGCCGTTCGCGCGCGATCCGCGCGGGGTGAGTGTGGTGGGGCCCGACGGGCAGGCCGAACCGGCCCAACTCGACTCGTGGAAGAACGGCGAGGCACACGTCCTGTTCGTGGCCGATGCTCCGTCGGTCGGGTATGCGGTATATGACCTACGCTCGACGCCGGCTCCGGCGGCGGAATCGCCGCTCAAGGTGAGCGCGCGGTCGTTGGAGAACGCCGAATATCGCGTGACGCTCGACGACGCTGGAGACGTGTCGAGCATCTTCGACAAGACGCTGAACAAGGAGCTGCTGTCGTCGCCCATTCGCCTGGCGCTATTGGAAGACACACCCACCCAGTGGCCGGCGTGGAACATGGACTTCGATGATGAGCAGCGCGCGCCGCGAACGTACGTGGGAGCGCAGGGCCCGGCCGACATCCGGATCACGGAGCGGGGTCCGGTG
>Ga0307373_10004760_pt1 | contig 22655 bp, 19 predicted proteins | sample OX2MG_FD_202534 | JGI IMG/M metagenome (GOLD analysis project Ga0307373, IMG submission 202534) | Soil microbial communities from Risofladan, Vaasa, Finland - OX-2 | ecosystem: Environmental > Terrestrial > Soil > Coastal area > Acid sulfate soil | place: Finland: Risofladan, Vaasa | collected... | reverse complement strand
ACCTTATTCTTCAACAGTTTCCGGCGGTCAGAGACCGCCGCTACAGCAAACTGACCCACTACCGGCTTCTCTAAACGATGGCGAATAAAAAGCGAACATGGTAAACTTGCATTGAATCTATCTCAATCAAGGAGAACCTATGAAGATTAGTGATGCGCTTCTTCCCGAGTTCGATAAGGAAATGAATAGCACCCGGAGGACGCTGGAGCGGGTTCCGGAGGACAAATTGGCCTGGAAACCCCATGAAAAATCGATGACGTTGGGCCGCCTGGCGGGGCATGTGGCGGAGCTTCCCCGATTCGGCACGATCGCAATTGAGACCGATTCTTTGAATCTGTCAGCACAAGAACACAAACCGCTGATCGCAACCTCTCGCCAACAAATTCTGGACGTGTTTGACCAGAAAGTCGCCGAGGCCAGAGCCGCAATTGCCGGGGCAAGCGATGAACACCTGATGAAGCCGTGGTCTCTCGAGTACCAGGGCAAAACGATCTTCACAATGCCCCGCGCCGGCGTGCTCCGAGCTATGATGTTAAGCCACATCATCCATCACCGGGCACAGTTGGGCGTTTACCTGCGCCTGAATGACGTTCCAGTGCCGGCGATCTACGGTCCATCGGCCGATGAGTCGGTTATGTAGCCAGTCGGCTGTTTGTGCGGCCATGGGACAGCTTGCCGTGGCCTCCGCCCACTGGTGCCGTGGGGATCGGCCTGCGTAGGGCCGGGGCTTGCCCCGGCCAGGTCTCGTTCATTCGGCACATTGGCCACGGCTTGCTTTGGCCAGATTTGGTTCATTCCTTACATTGGCCGGGGCAAGCCCCGGCCCTACAACCCGTAGAGGGCGGCGCCGCGCAAGCTGCGCGTTGACCCAGGGATGGCTCACCAGGAACCCGGTCGGGTCGGCCTTGAGCACTGCTTCGAGGATGGTGTTCTCGACGCTGGTATACTCTCCGTCCGCCGGTTCTCCCTCTTCGTCAGCACGATAGACACGCTGCGTTTCGGAAGTGCCGAGCAACCGGAAGAGTTCCTCGAAGTTTCGCTCCTCAACCGCTGCCCGGAGCTTTCGCACCTGTTCGAGGGCGTGCGGCTTGATCTCCATCTCGATCGAGTCTTTGCCCGCGTGCTCGATGAGCGTGTAGCTTGACTCGAAGGTAAGGGGCCGGGAGATTTCCCGGATCCCAAGCACGACCGGCCCGCGAAACGTCCTTGCGCCGCCCGTTAACCAGCGCAGGAGTTTCGGCGCACCTTTGTACTCGGGTTTGACGGAAGACTGAGGCAGGATGATCTCCGCCTCCAGCCGCTCCTCGCTATCGATAGTCTCTTTTAGCCGCAACTTCCATTATCCAAGTTCCGCTGACCCCCAAAAGGGGTTTGCGCCAGCTCCGGTTGTGCTACTCTAAGCGCGTCGGCATCCCATGAAGCTGCGCGTTTATCTTGACACTTCGGTCTTCAGCGCTCTCTACGATGATCGGGTTACGGACCGCCGCGCTGAGACTGAGGAATTCTGGGAGAGGCGGGGCCAATTTGAGATTGCGACCTCGGAGCTGGCTCGCGAAGAACTGGCGGAGACTCCCGACACGGCGCGAAGGACCCTCCTCAGCCAGTTGCTCGATGGCATCACCGTCCATGCCATTTCGCCCGAGATGAGGAAGCTCGCCGCAAGCTACCTCGAAGCCGGCACGTTTACGGCAGTAACTTACAATGATGCGCTTCACGTGGCGGCAGCCGTCTTGACCCAGCAGGATGTCCTGCTATCCTGGAACTTCAAGCATCTGGTTAACCGGCGTCGTCGTGCCCAAATTAACGAAGGCAATATTTCGTTGGGGCTGCCCACCATCGAGATCGTAGCGCCGCCCGAGATATGAAGGAGTTTGAACCATGCACTATTTCGACTACGAAAAGGTGGCTCGCCAAGCTCATGTGACTCCGGAGAAGCTGAATGAACTCAGCCAGGTGATCCGGCAAGACTTCCCCAGGGACGACATGATGTTCGAATTGCATCTCCTGCGGGCCTTCATGGCGATCCGGGAGGGCATTTTGACCTTGGAGGAAGCTCTGCGACCCGAACCAGCCACCAGGATTTGAGCGCCTTCGGCGCGCGCGAGGTGAAAGGCTCGGGCGATTTCGCGAAGGAATGTCTCATCAGCCTCCACCCCCGGCCCGACTGCCTTCCCGAATACAGCGACCAGTCGCTCCTCGCTATCGATCGTTTCCTTTTGCCGCAACTCCCATCAACTAAGTTCCGCAGACCCCGGGAAGGGTTCTGCGCCAACCCCGGGTGTCAAGAGCAATGACAATACTGGGCATTTCCGAACTTGCTTCTCGCTACCTATTGCAATCACCGTGCCAGATGTTCGTGCCCTGGTGATCGCATTGTATAGGCGTCTGCGCTTTTGCTCATTGTCCATCTTTGTGCACAGGTTGTTGTCCCATAGTACGTAAACCTGGTCAAATTCTCTATTCTTAGCGCCATGTACCGTTGTTGCTTCGAATTTGATTGGCTGAGCCGCAACGAATTTTCTTGCCTGGACGAAGGAAGTCACTACATATTCAAGGAACTTCTGTGGTGGCTCAATGTGACCCTTAGCCTTTGAAAGGTACTGTGCGTGCTCGAACAGTTTGCGCCACTTCTCATTTTGCTTCCAAGTTCCTTCGAGTATTGCCTTGGTGAATCCCGCGTGGGTTTGTTTAGCCAGTTCTGCATCACTCACCTGAATACGCCAGGGCAACCTGACGGGATTCTTGCCTCCGGCAAGTCTTTTTTCGCTTTGTCTCGTCGCCGAGTTCGCAAGATTTGTGAAGGTCGGACGAGCGGGGTAGATCAGGGCGGCTGTCCGATCTCCTGTGAGGCGCGGAATGAGTACTTTCCACACAGCGAGATTGTATGTCGGTGCAAGGATGAACGGCAAAGCATCACCACTGTAGGCTGCAAGGCGGTTTTCTAGAAGTGCATCCGCCGCCTCAAGAAGACAATGGCAGTCTGTACGTTCACAGCGTTTGAGGTGTGTAACTTGGACAAACTCCTGCCCCTCGAGTCCGCGAGCCCATTCGCACGCGCTTTCATCTCCGTCGAGAGCCTGAAAAGGGTCCGCCGCCAAGATCAGGTCCACGTACTCCCTCAGATTCGCAATTAGCGAAAGCTGGCTTCCGGTGCAATCCTGGAACTCGTCCACGAGAATGAGGGGAAAGCCGTTCGCCACCGTCTTGGCAACTAGAGAGGATGCGGAAAGGTCGGCAGCGCATTTCATAATCTCGTCGAACGTAGCCCGGTATCCAAGCTCGTCCTTCATGAATGTGCCCTCTTCTCCGGGCACGATCGGGGAATTGTAGCCAAGGGAGAGACGCCACCGATTAACAAGCCGGAGCGCAAAGCTGTCCACAGTAGTAACGATAAGCTTGGAGCGCAAAGACGGTGAGGGGAGGCGCTGGCACAGGCGTCTTCTAGACCCGTGCATCCTTGTCATTGCCAGGACAGATTGGTGCTCTTTTAGCTCGTTCTTATTAAGCCATTCCACCAGGGCGTCCCCCAGTGCATGTGTCTTGCCCGTACCCGCTGCCCCGGTTATGTAATGAAGCCGGCTCATAATGCCGAGTTCCTTATAAAACTGGCGACGTGAAGAGGGACATTGTTCACAGGCAGGGTTGACGACTTCCAGCCACTAAGTTGGGGGTCGACGCCAACGCATATCCTCGCGATGTCGCTCAAGAAGGCTACGATGCGACGGCGACATTCGGCGTTACCATATGCTTCCCAGGCGAGGTTCTCATGCAGTTCCCAGTCTTCCTTGTGCCGTTGTCCCCCTTGCTCGCAGAGCTTAAGTTCCTGACCCAATACCTGGGTGGTCCACGGCTTTTGCACCTGAGCAAGGACTCCGGCAAGGATCGGGCCAGGCGACTTAACCGCAGGCTCCATCGCCCATGCGGCCACATCCTCAATTTCACCTCCGGGACCATATTGGAGGACAGCCTTCGGCCGCGAGGACTCATCCATTTGTGAGATCGCTTGCAGCTTGTTACTGCCTTCAGCATCCCCGTCAATTAGGGCGAAGACATCATTCCTAAAACGGCGTAGTTCCTTCACAAAGGCCGTGACCATGGAATCTTTTGTGTGCACGATTTCGAGCGCCGAAAGAGACCAATCGGGCTGCACACCTTCTAAGGTCTGTTCCTCCGCAGCGGTTGCTTCCGCAACGCGTATCCACAAACGGAGCCACTGCCAGTCCCATTTACCTTCCGGAACTATGAGGTACTGACCGAGCAAAGCCTCGTAAAAGTTGGTGCGTTCCCTCAAGTACAGTTGTCTGACTTGATTAGGCAATTCACTTTCTTGGATGTTCGCTGTGTAAACGATCTCTGGCTTCAGCGTACCAGCATTGTTCGTGAGGTGGACAACTTCAGAGGGCTTGAACATTGATGCAACGTGTTGCGAGTGTGTGGTGACTATCGTCTGACTGCTGTATGCACGGAGGCGGTAGACGAGTCGTCTTTGGAGAGATGGCTGAAGGTGCAATTCTGGCTCCTCGGCGACGAATATTGTGTTCTCAGACATCTTCTTCCGCCGTATTGCAAACTGCAGCAGCAGCAGTAACAACTGCATTGATGCGAAGCCTTCGCCCTGTCGTGAAAATGGGAGAATGGTGCCATCTTGGTTTTCAACGTGCGGGACCAGAGACTCAAGAACGGAGCGAACAGACAGTTGCGTGGACCGATAGACGACCCTGGAAGACACCGGCAGAAGCATGAAGCTGCGCAATTCCTTCTCCAGTTCCTCTAATAGCTCGTTGAGGGGCTCAGCATCCTCGATCTTTGTGTCTGGATTACGCATCGCGTTCTTTAAAGCATTGATTTCCTCGCCTGGCACACCGTCAATCTCGCGAAGCAGCTTTAGAAATTGCCCTGAGCCAAAAGACAGGAGCCGATCCCACTGCCGGAGACCTGGAATCAGAAAGAATCCCACTTTCGACAGTAATTTACTTGGGAAGGGCACGAATGGATCGAGCGTGAATGGGTCTGTCTCGCCATCATAGAAGTACCTACGAAGTTCGAATTCGCAGATACTATCATCGTATCGGCCAGACAACCCAACCTCGACGGCCAATTGAGCACCGGTGGGCGGCTCCGTCTCATATGACACCTTTCGCTTGGACTCATGCCACCAAGCTACCCTCGCCCCGCGTTCCGTGTTGAACCATTCAGGAAACACAGCCGGGTCATTAGTGGTGGGATCGAGCGCGGTTAGCGTGCCAACTATGTTGAACCTTGATTCAGGACCAGGGTCACCACCATGGAAGTCGTGTTCAGAGATGTTCTGATACCAATGCTCCCGCCCGAAAAGCATTGTGAGGGCATTTGCAATCGTTGTTTTTCCACAGTTGTTCGGTCCCAAAAATGCGCAATGCGCTGGTACAGGTATTTCCGCCTTTTTAATGCCTCTGAAATTCTCGATTCGTAGAAAGCATATTCGCATGCGGTATTCCCTCAGTAAAGGCAAGCCACGGCACGGTTTTGGTGCCGTGAGCTTTTCGTTCCTCCGCGATACCATTCCCGTAAAATGCGCGCGGCGAAGATTGACCGCGAGCAAAAAACATTCGGTCCGGCATACGCAGTCGATGGACGTGCGACACGCCTCCATCTTACCACCGGCGACGCCGCACAAAAGCCCACGTCACAAGAAGCGTGCCGCGGCCCGCTTTTATTTTCGCCCTTCCCGTGATACTGTTCGCCCACTTTGCGAGCATCAAAATCCTACATTCAGTGGGTGAATGCTCACTTGGGCTTTGACCCACGCAGCCAAGCCAACTCCGACGCGCTATCCGATTTCGTCGTTGCCGGTTTACAAGAAAGTTGTCCTGCCCTTCGCTCTGCCCTTAATCGCCGGCTGGGGCAGACCTTTAAGGTCTGCGATTCAGCGAAGGGAGATGGGTGGCGAGAAAAGCCGTCCCATTTGCCTCGTTTGTCCCAATTTTCTCATCTACCTCTTGTTGTGAACAGGGCCAGGACCTAGGCGAGGCGGCCAGATTAGAAAATGGCGGAGCAGGAGTTGGAAAGGGTAACAAAGAATTACGGAACCAGGCCTATTCGGTCTTTAGAATCAATGTTTCGAATCTTTCGGGGGCAAATTGGGGCAGCGGCGGACCTGATTCCAATGCCAGCGGTCTTTCTCTCTGGCAGGCCGCAGACCCCAAACATGAGGGTCTGCGCTACGGGGTGCTACGGGAACGACGGTGGAAAAATTTCGGAGCGAACCCTATTGATGATTGAAAATAAGTAGGCTATTTCAGGATTGGGGTGGGAGGCAGAACCAAGAATTGGCTTGACCGGGGCAAGCAGCTAGTGTACTATATGGTAAATACATTTAGGCGATTCGCCCGGAAACCGGGGGCGAACTGGAAAGAAGGGGTGACAACAATTGTCCATGGAGACCATGCGGAAAATGAAGGCCCGGACGGAGTGTTGGCGTGAAAAACAATTATTTACGGAACGAACCCTAAGCGAATCGCATGCCCTTTAGAATCAGCATTTCTAATCTTGGGGGGTTTCCAATGACGGTAGCGCGGAGTTGTTTTGTAACTCCGCGGGGGTTACTCCGGAATGCTGGCAAAGGCCGCGGACTTAAATGACAAGTCCGCGCTACCTGCAACCGGATTTACCCGGAACGACAGTGGAAAATTTCGGAACTAAGCCTGAACATGTATGAAAACAAAGGATCGAGATTTTTGGGCGTCGAGGATCGCTTCCCCGTGAGCGCTGCTTGGGTGGCTTCCCGCGTACGCGGGAATGACCTGGGAGGTGGCATCGATGGCGATCGGGGCGGATCCCTGCACAAGTGGGGTGTTCGCCCCGGGAATCATCATTCGCCGCGAACCGTCGTTGCCGTGCAGGCGGGGTTCGACGCCACTCGTGGTCATAGAGCGCCGCTACAGCAAGCAAGCTACGCCACTACCAAAAAATATTTGCACTTGTTTTTCGCTTTTTATTCGCCTATAATGCCGGATGAGAGTGTCTGATGAGCCGCGCCCGCTGTTTTGGCTCGAGGCCTTGGGACGGAGCAAATTTATCAGGCTTCTGTAGCGCGTTTCAGGGAGGTTGACCACTATGGCTTTGACCCGGCGTCAAAAGCAGGTGCTGGATTTTCTGGTGGGGTTCATCAACCAGAAGGGATACTCCCCGAGTTTTGAGGAGATTGGAGAATCATTGGGGCTTTCCTCCTTGGCCACGGTGCACAAACACGTCGTTACGCTGGAGAAGAAAGGGTTCATCCGCCGAGGCTACAACCAGAGCCGCTCGATTGACGTGGTGGCGCTGCCGGGCCCGGTGCCGACGCTCCGCACGCCTCTGCGGGGCAGACGCAAGGCTGGGGCGCGGGGACCCATTCCAAGCGTTGCTCCGGTCGTGCCCGTTCCCGGTCCGCTTGAGTTGCCGTTACTGGGCCGCATCGCCGCAGGACATCCAGTGGAGGCGCTGGCCATTCCGGAAACCCTTTCGCTTGGAGACTTTGCGCAAGGGAAGGGCAATGTATACGTCTTGCAAGTCAAAGGTGACTCGATGATTGACGATCACATTTGCGATGGCGACTACATTCTGGTGGAAGGCGCGCAGGACGCGGTGAATGGTGAAATCGTCGTGGCTCTCATTGATCGCCATGAGGCAACGCTCAAACGTCTTTTCCGTGAATCGAGCGGCAAAGTACGCCTTCAACCCGCCAATCCGCAAATGGACCCCATCATCGTCGAAGCCGCGAGCGTTCAGGTGCAGGGCAGGGTGATCGGAGTGTTGAGGAAATATTAGGATTGCAGCACGCCTGTGCTATCCCAAGACCTAGTTTTCCAGCTCTACAGCGAAGCAATAACCCCTTTAGTTTCAATATCTAAGTTGACAATCTCCTCAGTTAATCCTATCATGCTTGACGGGCGAACCATTCCTGGGCTTAAGGCATCATTTAGCGTAGGCTCCTCATGTTTGATTCACTGGTCATCACACTCCGCGAAGGGGTAGAAGCAGCGCTGATCGTTGGCATCGTGGCGGGATATTTGCGCAAGACCGGGCGCGAGGCGGCGATGCGCGCGGTTTATTGGGCGCTGGCCGCTGCAGTTTTGGCCAGCATCCTGGCGGCCTTTGGTCTGAGCCGTCTGCGCATCAACGAGGATGCCTATGAAGGCTGGCTGATGCTGGCCGCCGCCATTTTCGTGGCCTCCATGGTTTATTGGATGTGGCGGACCGGAAAACGCATGAAGCAAGCGATTGAACAGAAGCTCACCGCGCTTGCAATCCGCCCGGAGGATTCCTCCAACGCCGGTCTGTTTCTGTTCGTATTCCTCATGGTTTTCCGCGAAGGGATTGAGACCGTGCTTTTCCTTGCCGCCGTATCTTTGCAGACGACAGGCCTTATGAATTTTCTGGGCGGTGTGACCGGACTCACATTGGCAATCGGCCTCGGTGTGGCATTCTTCAAGGGGAGCTTGCGTGTGAACCTGAAGAAATTCTTCAGCGTCACGACCGCCGTGCTGGTGCTGGTGGCCACGCAGCTTTTCATCACCGGTGTTCACGAACTCTCGGAAGCGCGCGTGCTGCCTTCCAGCCGTGAGGAAATGAAGCTGGTGGGACCAGTCGTGAACAATGAGGCGTTCTTTTTCATCGTGGTGGTGGCGCTCTGCCTCTTCATGCTTCTTGCGGACCGCATCCGGTCCATTTCGAGCGCCGGGATAGAATTGACAGGCCCGGAACGGCGCAAAATTCTGGCCGCCGAACATCGGGAGCGGTTCTGGAAAGTTTCTGCCATCGGAGTGGGTTTGGTGATCGTGGTGCTGATCTGTTTCCAATTTATGTACTCGCGAGTGGCGCAGGCCGTTTCTCCGCCCGAACCGCTGGGCATCACCGGGGGAATGGTTAACATTCCTACTTCGGAACTGGCAGACCACAAGCTGCACCATTATGTGGTTTCCGTTGGGGCTGTGAAGGTGAGGCTGATCGCCATCCTGGATGAAGGGGGTACGGTTCACGTGGCTTTGGATGCGTGCCCGATTTGTGGGACTCAGGGTTACTATCAGGACGGCCAGAGTGTGATCTGCCGCAACTGTTCCGCCTCCCTCAACGTGCGGACGATTGGACTGCCGGGCGGGTGCAATCCCATCCCCATTCAATTTAATTACAAATCCGGGGCGCCTTCCGTCCTCATCGCGCCCAGCGCCGTGAACGCCGCCGCCAAGGTTTTCCGCTAAGGATTTTATGCTGACCCGAATTGTCGGACAATCCCTGAACCGCCGCTGGCGCAGAAAGTTGCTCAGCTTATTTGCCGTGACCCTGGGCATTGCGGTGGTGACGGCGGTGGCTGCCATCGCCCTCGACGTGGGCGATCGAGTCAATCGCGAACTGCGCTCAGAAGGCGCCAATATCGAAGTCACGCCTGCCTCCGACGGCCTTCCTGTCTCCGTGGACGGAGTGGACTTCCGGCCTGCCGGGTCCGGCGCGTACCTGGATGAAGCCGCCCTCGTCAAGATCAAGCGCATTTTCTGGGAAAACAACATTCTGGCCTTCACACCCTGGCTCGACGTCGCGGCCACGGCCGATGGCCACAAGGTGGTGCTGGCCGGAGCCTGGTTCGATCATTCGATGCCGGTGAGCCCAGGGGTGAACTTCACGACGGGACTCCGCGCATTGTACCCGGGTTGGCGAGTGCGCGGCCAATGGCCCTCGGCGGGTGACGAAGAAGGCGTCCTGGTTGGAGGGGGATTGGCACGCCAGCTCGGATTGGAGCCGGGGCAGAGAATTGCAGTTTCCGTGGTTCCCGCCGGCGCGGCTCCGGCTGCATCGGGGCATGGTCAACCTGGCGCCGCCAGCGAGTCCAAAGGACCCACGCAGGCCACGTTCGTGGTTCGCGGCATTCTGCGAACGGGCACTGCCGTGGACACGGAAATCGTTGCGCCGCTCATTGCAGTGCAGCGGCTGGCAAGGTTGGCGGGAAAAGTTCGCCGCGTTGAGGTCAGCGCCCTTGCCAAGCCCGATGACGCCCGCGCCCGCATGGACGTGTCCCGCATGACGCCGGAGCAATTCGAAATGTGGAGTTGCACCAACTACGTTTCAACCATCGCCTATCAGATTCAGCAAGCCATTCCCGGCTCGGAGGCGAAGCCGGTGCGGCGCGTGGAGGAAACAGAAGGGACGATTCTTGACCGCGTGGGCATGTTGATGATGACCTTGGCGGGCGCGGCGCTGCTGGCCGCGGCTTTGGCCATGGCTTCCGTCATGCTGGCCAACGTCTTCGAGCGCCGCGCCGAAATCGGCCTTTTCAAATCGTTGGGTGCTACGGACGGGCGGGTCGCTTCGATCTTCCTGCTGGAAGCGGCCATGTCCGGAGTGGCGGGCGGGGTCGCAGGCTATTTCCTGGGGAGCTTGCTGGCTAACCGCCTTTCTGCGGGCATCTTCGGATCGCCCGTCGGTCTGCATTGGATCATTCTGCCGCTGGTGCTGGGGCTGGCCGTGCTGGTATCCCTGGGTGGCAGCGCTGTGCCGTTGGTCAGCGGCATGAAGATTCCCGCTTCGGTGGCGTTGAGAAATGAATGACTTTCCACAAAAGCGGACGGGGCGGTCCCTTTTCCTGCGGCTCTGGATGCGGGCGATGTGGGTGAAGCGTCCCCAGGCCATGCTGGGCACCGGCTCGCTCCTGGTGGGCGCGGCCATCGCGTCGCTGTTGCTGAATCTTTATAGCGGTGTGCAGCGAAAGATGACCCACGATTTCCGCGCTTTTGGCCCCAACGCCATGCTAACCCCCGTGAGCGGGGGAGGAAGTTTGTTGAGTTCGACCCGCCTTCTCGATGAATCCAATCTTGATCGCCTGGCTTTCTTCAGGCAACAGGGCACGGAAGTTGACGCGGTTCCCGTGCTTTACAGCGTCATGCGCGCGGGCAAAGCGGGCACAGAATTCGATTTGCGAAGTTCCAATCTTGTTGTAACGGGGACTGACCTTGCAGGTTTCGCGCGGATGAATCCGGATTGGCAGCCCGGTGCAAACGCTCTCTTGAGCGGTGCTTCCGAATGCGTCGTGGGAAATGAGGTGGCGATCCGTCTTCATTTGAGGGTGAGTGACAGGATGGACCTTGCGCCGGTGGCCGCCGCCGAAGGCGGAACGAACCCGGCAGCCTTCCGCGTTGTTGCCATCGTGGATACCGGCTCCTCGGAGGACGATCAAGTGTTTCTTCCGCTCCCTGTCCTGCAACATATTTTAGGACTTGAAGGAAAGATCAGCGGCATTGAGCTGCGCATTGGTGGAGGCTCGGACCAGGTGAATGCAACTGTCCGCAAGCTCCAGGCGGGGCTTCCGGGCGCCGAGGTGGTTCCCATCCGTCAGATCGTTTATTCGGAAGGAGTGGTGTTGCGGACGGTGCGCCGGTTGCTGTTGCTGCTGACCATTCTGATTCTGGCAATTGTGGCGCTGTGCGTGATGGCGGCGATGGCGGCGATCATTCTGGAAAGACGAAAGGACATCGCCGTGATGAAAGCCCTGGGCGCCAGTGACAGTCTGGTAATGCGCCTGTTTCTGAGCGAAAGCGCAGGCATGGGTTTGGCAGGCGGCTTGGCAGGTTTCCTGGCGGGAGCATTGATGGCTCAGGTGGTGGCGTTGCGGCTGTTCCAGGTGCACTTGGGCATCACCTGGTGGACCTTTCCCTTTGTCAGTGCTTCAAGTATGCTGCTGGCAGCCGTGGTGACGCTTTTCCCGGTGCGAATTGTTCACAGAATCCAGCCCGCATTGGTTCTTAAGGGCGAGTAGAGTGAGGTAAAGTAAAGAGCCCGGGGGTAGTGGGTCAGTTTAGTGTGGCAGCGGTCTTTGACCGCCGGAAACTGTTGAAGGACGCGGTCAGAGACCGCCGCACCAGCAACGAAAGTGTGCCACTACCTGCGGCCACGGCAAGGTTGAGGAGATGAAGGCAGTGCGGTTTATTGAAGTCCAGGAGCTGACGAAGACCTATGGGTCGGGTTTCCATGCCCTCCACGATGTTTCCTTCTCCGTGGAGCGTGGGGAGTGGGTCGCGGTGATGGGTCCGTCCGGCTCCGGCAAGAGCACACTGCTGAACGTTCTGGGCGGACTCGACGCCCCCAGCTCGGGTGAGGTCCGGATCGAGGGTGAAGACATCGCGCGGCTTTCCAAGTCGGGTCTGGCGCGGCTGAGGGCGGAGAAGATCGGGTTTATTTTCCAACAATTCCACTTGGTTCCTTATCTCACCGCTCTTGAGAACGTCATGCTCGCGCAATACTTCCATAGCCTGGTGGATGAGCGCGAAGCGGGTGAGTCGCTGCGGCGCGTGGGACTAGGGCAGCGGCTCGGGCACCTGCCCTCACAACTTTCCGGCGGTGAGCAGCAGCGGGTTTGCATCGCCCGGGCCCTCATCAATCAACCCCAACTGGTGTTAGCCGATGAGCCCACGGGGAACCTGGATGAATTGAATGAGAACATTGTGATGGGAATCTTCACGGAATTGCACCGTCAAGGCCATACCATCGTTTTGGTGACGCATGACCCGGAAATTGGGCGAATGGCCGAGCGGCGCATCGAGCTGCACCACGGCCGGTTGACGGAGGTCTCCATCGCTCCGCCGCAAGAAGGACAATTGGTGGAAGGGTTGCTGCAAGCCATGTGGCGGGCCATGGAGGATGCGGAGCGGGCCGAACTCCCTACGGGAAGCCTTGCGGATTTTGTCGGGAATCGGGCGACTTTTCTACTCATGGCGCAGGATGGGCTGATCCACTTGGTGGACGGGCGGATGTCGTTTACGACGCTTGGGAAGGAGCGAGCCGACCAGCTCATCCGGCGCCACCGCCTGGCGGAGAGGTTGTTCTTTGAGACGTTCGGAATGGACGAAGAGGCTCTGCACGAAAATGCCTCCAAAGTCGAGCCGCTCTGGACGATGGCCGTTACGAACCAGGTGTGTGCATTCCTGAATCATCCCCAGACCTGCCCCCACGGCGATCTTATCCCGCGCGGCGCTTGCTGCCCCAACCCGTGAATTTGTGTTTTCATTTTATTGATCCAAGATAAATATGAATAATCCCGGGTTGATTTTCCGGGTAATTGCTTTGCGAATCGCGCCGGGGTCTCTGGTTCTCCCGGAAAAAGTTGCCGAAACAAAACCCGTCTTCCTACTTGATTTGCCTTTGTCTGGCGGCCTCATAGAGCACAATCCCGGCAGCCACGGAAACGTTCAGCGACTCCACCGGCCCAAACAGCGGAAGATGCGCCAGCTCGTCACAAGTCTCGCGCACCAGACGGTGCAAACCCTGACCTTCGCCGCCGAGGACCAACGCACAGGGCGTCCGGTAATCGAGGTCCAAGTACGATTTTTGAGCCTTCGGCTCGAACCCGTAGACCCAGATATTCCGGCTTTTCAGGTCAGCGAGCGCGCGCGTCAGGTTCGGTACGCGCGCGATCCGCAAATGTTCAAGTGCTCCGGCCGCAGCTCGCGCCACGGCGGGCGTCATTCCCGCCGCGCGCCGTTCCGGAATGATGGCGCCGGTTGCCCCTGCACCGACGGCAGTACGCACCACAGCTCCCAGGTTGCCCGGATCTTCGACTCCGTCCAACGCCACGATCAATGCCGGCGTGGACGATTCCATCAGTGATTCGAGGCTCTCATAAGACTTTGCGGAGCAGACGGCCACGGCGTGCTGATGCGGGACAGCTCCGGCCAGCCTTTCCAGCGCGCTCGAAGGCGCAAACCGCACGGAGATTCCACGCGCACGGCAAGCGTCGATCAAATCCTGAAGACGCCCGCCGTGATGCCCCTCCGAAAAGAGCACGTACTCCACGGGCCGCGCTTCAATCGCTTCCCGCACGGCGTTGATGCCGCAGATGACATCGGTGCGCGGCTCTGCGGGCGGCCGCAGTTCGCGCCGTGTGAATCTCATTGCGGCGCTCCGGTGGCTTGCAAAAATTCCTGCAGCCGCTCGGTGACGCTCTTCACCGGCTTCGCCAGCGCAAGCCGCGAGCCGTCTTCAAATATGGGGACCAGTTTATCCAGCTCGGGACCGGAGACTTCGCCCGTGAGCGCCAGGCGAATGGGATGGAACAGGTCTTTCCCTTTCTTGCCGGTTTCTTTCTGGACGGACTTCGCGGCGGCACGAAAGATGTCATGGGTGATTTGGCTTTCCGCGGCGAGACTTTGAAGAAGGGTGCTTACCACCAGGCGCGTGCCCGCGCTCTGAGCTTCGCTTCGGGTTTGCTCGTTTTCCAAAAGGGTGCGCGGATTGAAATCGAAAATCACGCGTACCGCCGCCGGAAGCTGATCGAGATGGTCTAGATTTTTAAGCACGGCTTCAACAATCCTCTCGATCCAAGGCCGAGCACCAGCCGGCAATGAGCCATCCAGGTACCCCGCTGCAGCAAGAAAGGGAATGGCAAGTTCCGCCAAGCTCGATGGCGGAGACTGCTTCAGGTAATGCCGGTTCAGCCAGTTCAGCTTTTCGTTGTCAAACACGGCGGGGCTCTTGGTGATGTGCTCAAGCGAGAAATACCCGATCAATTCCCGGTCATTCATAATTTCCGTTTTTCCGTCGGCGGGCGACCAGCCGAGCAGGGCCAGGTAATTGCGCAGCGCCTCCGGCAGAATGCCCATCTGGCGGAAACTCTCGATCGACGTCGCGCCGTGACGCTTGGAGAGGCGAGTGCGGTCAGGTCCGAGGATCGTCGAAAGGTGGGCGAAGGCGGGCGGCTCCCATCCAAAAGCGTGGTAAACGGCAATCTGCCGCGGCGTATTAGAAATGTGATCGTCGCCTCGAATGACGTGGGTGATCTCCATCTGGTGGTCGTCCACCACGACGGCGAAGTTATAAGCCGGGTTGCCTTCCGAGCGAACGATGATGGGATCACCGATCACTTCGCTTGAAAAACTGGTAGCCCCGTGAACGATGTCAATCCAGTTGAAGACGCTATCCACAATTTTCAAGCGGATCGCGGCGGGAACGCCCCCGGCAACTTGGCGCGCGGATTCTTCGCGCGGGCGTTTGCGGCAACGGCCGGAGTATTTTGGTTGCCGTCCGGCTTTCAACGCTTCCTGCCTTTCCGCCTCCAGCTCCTCCGGCTTGCAGAAACAGAAGTAGGCGCGATCCTGATCGATCAACTGAGTGGCCAGCTTCGCGTAAATCTCCTTCCGCTCCGACTGGCGGTAAGGCCCGTATGATCCGCCACGGTTCGGACCTTCATCCCAATCGAGGCCGAACCATTGCAGGTCCTCAATGAGCTGCGTTTCGTACCGTTCTTCAGAACGTTCGACGTCCGTGTCCTCAATGCGTAGAACGAAGATCCCACCGTAGTGGCGGACGAATAGCCAATTGAAGAGGGCGGTGCGCGCATTACCAACGTGCACAAATCCGGTCGGACTGGGAGCGAAGCGGACGCGAACAGATGCCATCCCTTGAAGCTATCATACGCGCTTGCCGATTCACAAGAATGACGGCAGCTTGAGTAGTGGCGTCGTTTGTTTGCTGTAGCGGCGCTCTGTGAGCGCCGCTACAGCAAATTGCGCCACCACCGGCGCCTTGGTGTGTCTTTGCGTCTTGGCGTGAGGATTCTTGTGTTTTTCGCGAAAGAGCGTCTCGCGCCGGGCGCCAAGCCGAGGAGAAGAACCATCTTTTGATAGGGGCTGGGTACGCAAAGGAAGATGAATCGGGTAAGCTGATAGCTACCGCACGATGTCTGTGCGGCAAGTTTTTCGTGGAGGCGATGGCAATGAAGGCGGTTCGATTTCACCAGCATGGCGGTTTGGATGTCCTGAAATTCGAGGACGCGCCCGAACCGAAGATTGCGGACAACGAAATTCTGGTCCAGGTGAAGGCGTGCGCGTTAAATCATTTGGATTTGTGGTTGCGGAAAGGAGTTCCGAGCTGGCCGCTTGGGATGCCTCACATTCTGGGCAGTGACATTGCGGGGGTGGTGGCGTCCGCAGGACCGCTCGTGAAGCGCGTCAAGACCGGAGACCGCGTTCTGCTGGCCCCGGGCATCAGTTGCGGGCAATGCGAAATGTGCTTCAAAGGGTTGGACAGCGCCTGCCGCAGTTACACGTTGTTCGGCGTGCTGGTAGATGGCGGCTATGCGGAATACGTGAAGTCTGCGGAGCCGAACGTGATTCCCATACCTCCAGATTTTGGCTTTGATGAGGCCGCGGCAGTACCGCTGGTTTTTCTGACGGCGTGGCACATGCTGATCACTCGCGCCCAGGTTAAACCCGGAGAAGAGGTGATGGTGATCGGCGCGGGATCGGGCGTGGGCAGCGCGGCCATTCAGATTGCCAAACGAATGGGTGCGCGGGTGATTGCCGTTGCCGGAACAGATGCCAAGCTGGAAAAGGCCCGACGGCTCGGCGCGGATGAAACTATTAATCACCAGAAGCAATCGATTGCTGATGAAGTGAAGCGATTGACGGCGAAGCGCGGCGTCGATGCGATCGTGGAGCACGTGGGAGCGGCAGTGTGGGAAGCGTGCTTCGCCTCGCTTGCCACTTACGGGCGGTTGGTCACCTGTGGAGTCACGTCGGGAGGGGACGTCAAACTCGACCTGCAAAGCCTGTTTGGCAGGCAACGAGCCTTGCTCGGATCGTTCATGGGTGGCAAAGGAGAATTGATGGACGTGCTGAAGCTGGTGTTCCGGAGAGAGGTCAAGCCGGTAATCGATTCCACTTTTGCATTGCGCGATGCCGCCGCGGCCCAAGCCAAGATGGAGAGCCGCGACTTTTTCGGTAAGATTCTACTCGAGGCGTGACGGCGAGGCCGGCCAGGCCGGTGAAGTCCGGGGGTGCAAGCCCAACCGAGTCTTAAAGCAACACCGTAGCGTGGGTGCGATCATGCCTGCCCAGCCGGATACCTCCACCGGCCCCAATCATTCCCGCGAAGGCAGGGCTTCAGGTTCGAAACCTGAGGTAGTGGTTCAGTTTGCTGTAGCGGCGGTCTCTGACCGCCGGAAGGTGCCGATAAATAAGATTCGGCGGTCAGAGACCGCCGCTACAGCCGTGAAAACGTACCACTACCAAACCTGACCGCACCTTGACTTTGCCCTTGGGTTCCGTTATTTTGAAATCGGACTGAATGGCACAAGCACCGTCTTCCCAGGGAATGACCCTCCATCACGGAATCTGCAAATTCACTCGAGCCAAATCATCGACGGGGGTCAGGATTATTTCCTGCAAACTATGAAGGGAAGCGTCAGAGTCGATAAGGGCGTCGAAGAACTTTTCGGAATGTTTGATGAGAATTTGAAGTTGCTCGAGAAGAACTTCAGCGTTTCAACCCACCTAAGCAATGACACGCTGGAGATTGAGGGCGCTGAAGGCGACGTTCACCGGGTCGAGCGGCTGGTGCAGGATTACACGGACCTGGTGGAGAGCGGCTCGCGCTTCCAGCCGAAGGACGTGGAATCCTTCCTGCGGATTCTTTCCGAAGATCCGAGCGCAACCCTGAAGGGACTGGCAGAGGCGGGCCGGCCGCGCGCCTTTGGCAAAAAGACGGTTGCGCCCAAGAGCCTGAACCAGCAGCGTTATGTGGACGCCATCGAACGGCACGACATGGTATTCGGGATCGGCCCGTCGGGAACGGGGAAGACTTATCTGGCCGTGGCCATGGCCGTGGACGCGCTCATCACCAAGGAAGTGAGCCGCATCATTCTGGCGCGGCCGGCGGTGGAAGCGGGGGAGCGGCTGGGATACCTGCCGGGAACGCTCCAAGAGAAAGTGAATCCTTATCTGCGGCCTCTTTATGATGCGCTTTACGACGTGCTGGATCCGGATCGCGTGGAGCGCTATCTGGAAAAGAGCATTATTGAAATCGCTCCCATCGCTTTCATGCGCGGGCGCACATTGAATGATGCTTTCGTGATTCTGGATGAGGCTCAGAACACCACCAGCGAACAGATGAAAATGTTCTTGACGCGCCTCGGCTTCAACTCCAAGGCCGTCGTCACCGGCGACGTGACGCAGATCGACCTGCCCAACGGGAGGCGCTCGGGACTGGTGGAGGCTGTGGACGTGGTGACGAACGTGGAGGGAATCAGCTTCATCTATTTCAACGAGAGGGACGTGGTGCGGCACAGCCTGGTGCAGCGCATCATCCGGGCCTACGAACAGTTCGAACTCAACCGGCCAATACGGCAGGAACGGACTCCCAACAATCAGCATCAGTAAAGGTTGATCGCGGCCGGTGGGCAGCGTGTTTTCCGGTTGCGGTTCGGCGAGGGAAATCCCTTCGGCGGATTGACCGCTGCTGTCTTCCTCCTATGATCTGCAACCGGCAAAGAAGGGTTCGCCTGGACGTCAAGGGGCTTGAAGATTTTGCGTTGGAAGTGGCTGAAGAGCTGAACCTCGGAAAACGATGGTTTGACGTTGGCTTGGTGGACGACGCCGAAATGCAAAAACTTAACAGCGCATTCCGCCGCAAGAAGACGCCAACTGACGTGCTTTCCTTCCCCTGGGCGCGGGACGCCGCGCCGCCAGGGGTGAGTGGGATTTTCCAGCGTGAATTGGAAGGATTCCTCGGCGATATTGTCATCTCTGCGCAGACGGCGGCTCGCGACGCAGCAGAGGAGTGCATCACTTTGAACCTGAAGATTCGCCAGCTTATTCTGCACGGCGCTCTGCACCTGTTGGGATACGATCACCAAACCGACCACGGTGAAATGCTTGCGTTGGAGCGTGAATCGCGTTGTAGCCTTCGCATCGATTCGTCCGTGCCCAGTCTCGGCATTCAAAGAACGAAGCGCCGGAAACGAGTCAAGCCTTACCCTCGGCTTCCGGCCAGAACACGGAAGGGAGTCACCGCTTGAGCGATACCGAAAAGTCACCGCGCCCTCCCCAGGAAACCACCGGTGGTCAACCTGCTGACTCCGTCCGCTGCGGGTTCGTGGCGGTGGTGGGCCGGCCCAATGCGGGCAAGAGCACGCTGGTGAACGCGATGGTGGGTGAGAAAGTTTCCATCGTCAGTCCGGCGCCGCAAACCACCCGGAATCGCATCCTGGGCATCGTCAACCGGCCTCTGGCGCAACTGATCTTGATGGACACGCCGGGCATTCACAGGCCGCTTTCGCGCATGAACAAGCAGATGATGGATTTTGTGAGCCAGGCGCTGGCGGATCGCGATCTGGCCCTCTTGGTGGTGGACGCCTCCGAAGGATTCGGACGGGGGGATCAATTCACCATCGAGCTTTTGAAGCAACACCAGCCCCGCGCTATTTTGGCGCTGAATAAGATTGACCAAGTGCAGAAGCGGCTGCTCCTGCCCTTGATCGACCGCTATTCGAAGCTCTACATGTTCGAGGAGATTTTTCCAATTTCCGCACTGAAACAAGAAGGGGTTGCAGAGTTGATCGACGCCGTTATTAAGCGCCTGCCCGAAAGTGATGCCTTGTTCCCGCCCGAATTGTACACGGACCAGCCGGAAAGGTTCCTGGCCGCCGAGATCATCCGCGAGAAAATCATTTTGCACACCAAGAAGGAGCTGCCTTACGTCACGGCGGTGGTCATCGAATCATTTGAAGAGGACGGCAACCTGACTCGCATTCTCGCCACGATCCTGGTGGAAAAAGATACACAACGGCCGATTGTGATTGGGGCTGAAGGGTCGCGGCTGAAAGAGATCGGCACGGAAGCGCGGCACGAGCTGGAGCGCTTGTTTCCACCCAAGGTTTTCCTGGAATTGCACGTGCGCGTGGAACACGACTGGCGAAATAACCGGGCGATGATTGCGGCTCTCGATTACCGGAACGAACGGTAAAGATAGACCGGGCGCAAACAGCGCGGACCGGCGAATTCTGCCTACGGATTCCTTGCCCGCGTGCCTGAAGATCCGTGTTTGCAGAAAACCTATTTCGCCTCTTTCCAGTTCAGGCCGGTCCCGATCTCTACCCGCAGCGGCGTTTTCATCGGGTAGACGTTCTCCATCTCTTCCCGGACGATGACTTTGGCGGTTTCCACCTCCGCGCCCGGCGCTTCAAAGACCAGCTCATCATGGACTGTAAGGATCATGCGAGTCTGCAAGCGTTCGCGCTGCAATCGCGTGTGCGCCTTCACCATGGCGAGTTTCAGGAGGTCCGCGGCGGTTCCTTGCAGGGGTGTGTTCATGGCTTCGCGCTCAGCGCGGTTGCGGGTCATCACATCCCGGCTGTTAATTTCCGGAATCGGGCGGAGACGGCCGAACAGCGTGCGGACACGGCCCGTTGATCGGGCCTGCTCGATAACGCCGTCCAGAAATTCCTGCACTTTGGCGTAGCGGCGAAAGTAGGCGTCGATATATTGCTGGGCCTCGCTCTTGCTGCTGCCGGTGCGCGCGGCCAGGCCAAACGAGCTCAGGCCGTAAATCACGCCGTAGTTGATGGCCTTCGCCATGCGCCGGTGCTCGTGAGTTTGAAGAGCGGGAAGCACGCCGAAAATCTCCTGTGCGGTCCGCGAATGAATATCCTCATCCCGCCTGAACGCTTCAATCAGCACCGGATCGCCGGACATGTGCGCTAACACTCGCAGCTCGATTTGCGAGTAATCCGCGGAAATCAACTGCCACCCCGGATCGGCGACAAATGCCGAGCGAATCCTCAGTCCAAATTCATCGCCCACGGGAATATTTTGCAAATTTGGGTTGGAGGACGAAAGTCGTCCCGTTCTGGCGCCCGCCTGGTTGAAGCTGGTGTGCAGGCGGCCCGTTTGCGGGTTAATGGACTTGGGCAAAGCGTCGACATAGGTTGACTTCAACTTTGCGCGCGTGCGGTAATCCAGAATTTTCCGGGGCAGTTCATGCCTTTCTGCCAGCACTTCCAAAACCGAGGCTTCGGTGGAATACTGCCCGCTTTTCTTCAAGCGCCGCCCGCCCGGCAGTTTCAACTTTTCAAACAAAATGTTTCCCAGTTGCCGTGGTGATTCGATGTCAAACGCTTCGCCGGCGAGATGATGAATCTCCTTCGTAAGCTCCGCCAGTTCCTGCTCAAACTCCGTAGACATGCGGGCAAGAATCGCTGGGTCGATCCGCACGCCCACAAACTCAAGATCGGCAAGAACGACGGAAAGGGGCAGCTCGATCTGCTCGTACAGGTCCTTCAGCCCTTCCCGTTCGATTTCCGGCCGCAACACGCGAGCAAGGTCCAGTGTGCCGCCGGCGCCCTCACCTGGCGCGCCAGAAAGCGCCGACCCTTTCAGCCGCAGGAAAGCATCGCGCAATCCGTGGGCCGAAGCGAGCGGATCCAGCAGGAAGGAATAAAGCAAAGTGTCATCCTGGACTCCTTCAAGCCCGATCTGCGCTTTTTTGAGGAGCAGTCGAAGAAGCTTGGAATTGTGGACGATTTTGGGGGCATTGGGATTTCCAAGGAACCGTCTGGCGGCGGCTAGAAGCGCATTTTCATCATTCGATGCCAGTGGGATCAGCGCCGCGCGCTCGCCATCAAAAAGTTCGAGGGCTTGAAGCTGTCCTGAAAATCCCTCTTCACCGGCCACCGCGCCATAAATGGCAACCGGTTTGTGGGCCTGCAACTCACTGAGCCACACTTCAATGGCTTGGGAAGTTAAAAGCTCCTGGGGGGTCACACTGCCAACCCCCAGCTCTGTGGAATTGACGGCGGGGCCGGTTGCCGGAGCTAATTCCAGGAATTCTTTCAGCAGGCTCGTAAAACCCAGTTCGCGGCATAATTCGACAATTTCCGCCGCGTGTGGGGCCTGCGTCTGAAGCTGGTCAATGCCCAAATCCAGCGGGACGTCGGTGCGGATGGTGGCAAGTTGCTTGCTGAGTACTGCTTCCTTCCGGAAGTCGCGCAGAGCCTCGCGATAGCTTTGCTTTTGAACCTGTTCCCAATGGTCGAGCGCGTTCTCAAGCGTACCAAACTGGCGGATCAAATCTGTTGCGCCTTTGGGTCCGATGTAGCTCCGCTTCTTTCCCTCTGCAGATTCGGTTTGCGACCCGGGCAGAGGCCGCGCTCCCGGAATGTTGTCACTCGGATCGCCGGTGAGGGCAAGCCAGTCCACGACTTTTCCCGGTTCCACGCCGATGATTTCCGCCACCTTGGCTTCATCACACAACGTCTCTCCTTCTTTGGCGCGGGAAGGCTTCAGGACCTTGGTCTTGGGGTCCACCAACTGAAACATGTCTTCGTCGCCAGTGACGATGAAGGTATCCAGACCCCTTCTCTCCCCTTCCTTCGCCAAGGTTCCGATCACGTCGTCCGCCTCGAAGCCTTCTCTCTCAACGATTCGCAGTCCCAGCGCCTGGCAAAAACGCCGGACAAAAGGCAACTGCACGGAGAGGTCTTCGGGAAACGGAGGGCGCTGCGCTTTGTAAGTCGCGAAAAGTTGATCGCGAAAAGTCGGAGCCGAAAGGTCAAAAGCCACCGCGAAGTATTCAGGTTGGTGATCTTTGATGAGTTTTCGAAGCGTGCGAACAAAAATATAGACGGCCTTGGTGGGCAATCCTCCGGGTGAAACCAAGGCCATCTGCATGGGCGCATAAAAAGCGCGGAAGACCAGCGACATGGCGTCAATCAGGAAGAGCTTCTTATCTCCACTTGCTTGTGGCAAATCCATCCTCTCTCATTCCGTTTTCCAGTACGTTTTTCACATCGATGAAGGCGGTTGGACGCTGATCGGATCGCCTCCATAGAGCGTCGGCGCGCCGCCGGCATAGGCCGCTTTGTTGTAAGCAGCGACCGG
>Ga0307373_10004758_pt1 | contig 22661 bp, 21 predicted proteins | sample OX2MG_FD_202534 | JGI IMG/M metagenome (GOLD analysis project Ga0307373, IMG submission 202534) | Soil microbial communities from Risofladan, Vaasa, Finland - OX-2 | ecosystem: Environmental > Terrestrial > Soil > Coastal area > Acid sulfate soil | place: Finland: Risofladan, Vaasa | collected... | reverse complement strand
GGCGCCCGTGGGTCGTGTTGAAGTTGGCCTCCACGCTCGACGGCCGGATCGCCGCTCCGGACGGGTCCAGCCGGTGGATCACCGGCGAGGCGGCGCGCCGGGACGCCCACCGGTTGCGGGCGGGCTCGGACGCCGTGGTCGTCGGTGCGGGCACCGTGCGGTCCGACGACCCCGAGCTGACGGCGCGTCTCGAACCGCCGGTCGACCGCCAGCCCTTGCGGGTGGTGCTCGGGCGCGCCCCGGAGGGAGCCCGGGTCCGTCCCGCGCTCGAGCTCTCGGGCGACCTCGGGACGGTGCTCGACGACCTCGGCGCCCGCGGGGTGTTGCAGGTGCTGGTGGAGGGGGGGGCTCGGGTGGCCGGCGACTTCCACCGGTCGGGCCTGGTCGACCGCTACGTGCTGTACCTGGCGCCGGCCTTCGCCGGTGGCGACGACGCCCACGCGATGTTCGCGGGCGCGGGCGCGGTCACGGTCGACGACCTGTTCCGGGGCACCTTGGTGTCGGTGGAGCGGGTCGGCGAGGATCTCCGGGTGGAGGTGGCGGCGTGAGTCCTTTCTCGACGGTGCAAGAGGCGATCGACACGATCGGGCGCGGCGGGATGGTGGTGGTGGTCGACGACGAGGACCGCGAGAACGAAGGCGACCTCGTGTTGGCCGCCGCGGCGGCCACCCCGGAGAACATCGCGTTCTTCCTCGGGCACACCTCGGGCGTCATCTGCGCCCCGCTGCTGCCCGAGCGCGCCGATCAGCTCGAGCTGCCCCTGATGGTGGTGGCCAACACCGAGGCCCAGCGGACGGCCTTCACGGTGAGCGTCGACTTCCGTGGAACGACCACGGGGATCTCCGCCGCCGACCGCGCCGCGACGATCTCCGCCCTGATCGATCCGGGGACCAAGCCGAACGATCTGCACCGGCCCGGGCACATCTTCCCGCTGCGGTACCGGCCCGGCGGGGTGCTGAAGCGGGCCGGCCACACCGAGGCCACGGTCGACCTGGCTCGCGCCGCGGGCCTCTCACCCGCGGGCGTCCTGTGCGAGATCGTCTCGGAGGACAAGACGTCCATGGCCCGCCTCCCCGAGCTCGAGCGCTTTGCCGAACGCCACGGGCTGCCCCTCATCTCCATCGACGATCTCATCCGGTACCGGCGCCGGAACGAGAAGCTCGTGCGCCAGGTCTCGGAGGCACGGATCCCCACGGAGGCGGGGGAGTACAGGGCCTGCGTGTACGAGTCGGTGCTCGACGGCGAGCAGCACCTCGCTCTCGTCCTCGGCGACGTGGACGGGCAGGAGAACGTCCTGGTCCGGGTGCACTCCGAGTGCCTCACCGGCGACGTCTTCGGCTCGTTGCGCTGTGACTGCGGCCCCCAGCTGCACAAGGCCATCGACCTGATAGAGGAGGAGGGCAGCGGCGTCATCGTCTACCTGCGGGGCCACGAGGGCCGCGGCATCGGCCTGGCACACAAGATCAGGGCCTACCGGCTGCAGGAGCAGGGGCACGATACCGTCGACGCCAATCTCGAGCAGGGTCTGCCCGTCGACAGCCGCGAGTACGGGATCGGGGCCCAGATCCTGGTCGATCTCGGGATCTCGACCATGCGGCTCATGACGAACAACCCCGCCAAGTACGGCGGGCTCCAGGGATTCGGGCTCGAGATCGTCGAGCGCGTCCAGCTCGAGCCCACGGCCAATCCTGAGAACATCGAATACCTGCGGACCAAGCGGGAGCGGATGGGGCATCTGTTCGAGGGGCTCGATGACGTCCTCTGACCAGACGCGGCTGCCCTCTTCCGCCCTTGTCGAGCTGCCCGACCTCGTCGGGACCAACCTGCGGGGCGACCACGACGGGAGGGGTCTCCGGCTGGGCTTCGCCTGCGGGCTGTTCAACGGGGGGATCTCGTGGCGGCTGCTGCAGGGAGCGCTCGAGGGGTCGGCCGAATGCGGGGTGGACCCTCGCGACGTCACCGCGGCCTGGGCCCCCGGGGCCTTCGAGCTCCCGATGGTTGCCCGGAGCTTCGCCCTCGCGGGGACCGTCGATGCCGTCGTCTGCCTCGGGGCCGTCATCCGGGGGGAGACGGGCCACTACGACCTCGTGGCCGGCGAATGCGCCACGGGCATCCAGCGGGTGCAGCTCGATACCGGGGTGCCGGTCGTCTTCGGGGTGCTCACCACCGAGACGCTCGACCAGGCACTCGCTCGTTCGGAACCGGATCGGGACAACAAGGGACGGGAGGCCGCCGTGGCCGCCGTGGAGATGGTCCGCCTGCTGCGGAGCTCCCCGTTGCGCCCGGCGCCGGGACCCGAGGCGGGCATGGCCCGCCGGATCACCTCGACGATGATCTGAACATGCTCCGCCTCGTCCTGCCCAAGGGCTCGCTCGAACGCGCCACGCTCGAGCTGTTCAGCGCCGCCGACCTGGCCGTGAGCCGGTCGTCCGACGTCGAGTACCGGGCCACCATCGCGGATCCCCGGATCGCCGAGGTCCGGATCCTGCGCCCCCAGGAGATCCCGGTCTACGTGGCCGACGGGCTCTTCGACCTCGGTATCACCGGGCGTGACTGGGTGGAGGAGCGTGGGAGCGACGTCGTGTCGCTCGGGGAGCTCACGTACTCCAAGGCCACCGCCAGCCCGATCCGGGTGGTGCTCGCCGTGGCGGAGAGCTCGCCCTTCACGTCGCGAGCGGACCTGGCGAAGCACCCGGGACGCCTGCGGGTCAGCACCGAGTATCCAGCGCTGACCACCCGGGCGCTGGCCGAGATCGGCGTCGCTGCCGACGTCTCGCTCTCCTATGGGGCCACCGAGGCCAAGGTGCCCGACATCGCCGACTGCGTGGTGGAGATCACCGAGACGGGCCGGGCCCTGCGCGCGGCCGGCCTCCGGATCATCGACACGCTGCTGGTGTCGCGGACCGAGCTGATCGCCAACCCGGCTGCCGCCGCCGAACCCGGCAAGCGCCACGCCATGGGGCAGATCCTGACCCTGTTGCAGGGCACGCTCGAGGCTCGCGAGAAGGTGCTGGTCAAGCTCAACGTGCCGGGTGACCGTCTCGACTCCGTCATCGCCGCGTTGCCGTCTCTTCGGGCCCCCACCGTGTCGGAGCTGTCCGGGGACGGCGGCTACGCCGTCGAGACGGTGGTGCCCAAGGCCGAGATCAACACCCTCATCCCCGCGCTGAAGGACCGGGGAGCGACCGACATCCTCGAGCTCGCCCTGTCGAAGATCGTCCATTGACGTCGTTGGAGGGCGAACGCGACGCCCCTGCCTCCCACCGCAAGGCCCAGACCGGGATCGTCGAGTCCTTCGACCCGGACCGGGGGCTCGGGTCGGTGGTCGACCCCTCCGGCCGGACCCTGCCGTTCCATTGCACGGCGATCGCCGACGGGACCCGGCTCATCGACGTCGGCACCCCGGTGACCTATCTGGTGGCCGCCGGGCTGCTCGGCCGCCTCGAGGCCCGGGGTCTGGTGCGGACCACCGCGGCACCCGCCGACGGCTGAGCCCGGCGCCGGCCCGGCGGAGCTCGGCGCCGGCCCGGCGGAGCTCGGGCACCGGGTGCGCCCGGGCAACGGGGTCAGGCCGGGGTGCCGCCCGAGGCGCCGTTGGCGGCGGTCGGTCCCGTGTTCGGTGGGTCCGCGCCGGCGGCCTCGAGCTGCACGTAGGCCAGACGGATCTGCGCCAGGGCCTCTCTCAGCGCCGCCGCCGACTCGCCGAGCCGGTCCCCGATGCCTTCCACCAGGCAACCGAGGGCGTCGATGGCCAAGCGACCCCCGTCGAGCTTGGGGGGCGTCTGGGACAGGTAGACGGCGGCGAGCTCGAAGAGCCCGTAGCAGTGGTTGGCCACCACCACCTCGGCGGGTGCAGCGGCCAGTTGGCGACGGAGCTCCTCCATCTCGGCCGGGCCCGGGGCATCGCCCGGGCCGCCCGGCGCCCGAGGGACGTCGTCGCCGGTCGCCGGCCGCTCGGACGGCCCGGGCTCGCCTGGCGCCGAGCCCTCCCGGACCACCTCGTGCTCGCCGGAAGGTGTCCACAGGCTCATGCTGGTAGCTTAGGTCGTCAACAGACAAGGAAGCGGGGTCGCCCAAGGGGTCGCCTCCACCCGGCCACAGGTTCTCCTTCGGGCGACCGGCAGCGTGCGCAGGGTCGACGTGGTTGCTGCTGGGCCGCCGGCCCAGGGGCGGCACCGCTCCGGAGATTGGTTCGCGGAAGGTACAGCGGGCCCGACCAGAGGAGTGATGCCGCATAGTCACCGCCACAACAGGTGAGCACCGGATCAACGACCGGATCCGTGCACGTGAGGTCCGGCTCGTCGACCCGGACGGGCAGCAGCTTGGGATCAAGCCGCTGCCCGAGGCGCTCACCATCGCCCGCGGTCTCGATCTCGACCTGGTGGAGGTGGCCCCGATGGCCAACCCACCGGTCTGTCGGATCATGGACTACGGGAAATTCAAGTTCGACGAGGCTCAGCGGGCCAAGGAGTCGAGGCGCAAGGCCGTTCACGTCGGGGTCAAGGAGATGAAGTACCGGCCCAAGATCGGTCCGGGTGACTTCGACACCAAGACCCGGCAGGTCTCGCGGTTTCTCGGTGAGGGCCACAAGGTGAAGATCACGATCATGTTCCGTGGTCGCGAGGTGTTCCACCCCGAGCTGGGCAAGCGCATACTCGACCGGATCGCCGAGCAGATGGGCGACAGCGCGAAGGTGGAGGCGGAGCCGAGGCTCGACGGGCGGAACATGGTGATGGTCCTGGCACCGGACAAGCGGGCCCGGCAGTCGGCCGCCTCACGGGCGAGCTCTCGCGAGGCGGATCACGGTGACACCGGTGATGCGGGCGGCGGTCCCGCCGGCACCGATGGAGCGGCACCGGTGGTGACGGCGGCCGAGGTGCCGCCGAAACCGCAGGCAGCAGTGACGGACGAAGGGTCGACCGCCGGTGGGGCGGCGACGGGTGCAACGGCGGCGACGCCCGGAGCCGACGGAGAAGGGTGAGGACATGCCGAAGATGAAGACCGACCGGGGCGCCGCCAAGCGCATCCGGGTGACCGGCACAGGGCGTCTGCGCCGCCGCAAGGCGAACCGGTCGCACCTGCTCGAGAAGAAATCGAGCACCCGTACCCGCCGACTGGGCCGCGAGACGGAGATCGCCAAGGGCGACGAGCGGAGCGTCCGGAGGATGCTCGGCCTGTAGCGGCCAGGGTCAGCCGGGCGCCGACCCGGCACGAACGCCCCGGCGGCCCAGGCTGTACTCGGGCGGTCCGGTCGCCTACCGGCGCCGGCGGGTCACCGGGCGCCCCCCGGGTGACCCGGATCCACAACACCACACGAAAGGAGCACCCCATGGCGAGGGTGAAGCGTTCTGTCCACGGCCGCAAGCACCACCGTGCGGTCCTCGAGCAGGCCAAGGGCTACTACGGCGACAAGAGCCGGACGTATCGCGCCGCCAACGAGCAGTTGCTGCACTCGTTGCAGTACGCGTACCGCGACCGTCGTGCCCGCAAGGGCGACTTCCGCAAGCTCTGGATCCAGCGGATCAACGCGGCGTCGCGCCAGAACGGCGTGAGCTACAGCCGGTTCATCAACGGCCTGCACCAGGCCGGCGTCGAGGTGGACCGCAAGGTCCTCGCCGACCTGGCGGTGACCGACGGCGACGCGTTCGCCGCCCTGGTCCGGGTGTCGCAGGGCGCCCTGGTGGCCTCCTCAGCCGAGGTCGGCTCCTGACCCAGCGTCTGGCCTTCTCCCACCAGCGGGTCCGGCGGCTGCGGCGTCTCCTCCAGAAGCGCTCGACCCGTTGGGCCGAGCGGGCCTTCGTGGCAGAGGGGGTCGAGCTGGTGCGCACGGCCTTGCAGGCCGGCGTTCGGGTGGAGTCCGTGTACGTGGGAGCCGAGGGCGCCGACGCTCCCGAGGTGGTGGCGCTGGCCGCTCAGGCGCTGCTCGGGGGTGCCCGGGTGTTCGACCTGGCGCCAGGGGTGCTCGAGCGGGTGGCCGACACGGTGACCCCCCAGCCGGTGCTGGCCGTCCTGCCCATGCTCGACGTGGCGCTCGGTGACGTCGGTGGCGCGCGGTTCGTCGTGGTCTGCGCCGAGGTGCGCGACCCCGGCAACGCAGGGACCGTGCTGCGCAGTGCGGACGCTTCCGGGGTGGACGCGGTGGTCTTCTGCGGGCGGACCGTCGACCCCTACAACCCCAAGTGCGTGCGCGCTTCGGCAGGCTCGCTGTTCCACGTCCCCTTCGTCGTGGCGGACGGGTGCACGGAGACGTTGGGCTCGCTGGCGGATCTCGGTTTCCGGCGGCTCGGGGCGGTGGTCAACGGCGGACAGGACTACACCGAGGTCGATTGGAGCGGACCGACCGCGCTGGTCCTGGGCAACGAGGCGACCGGACTGGCGGCAGTCGAGCGGAGCCTCCTCGACGCGACCGTCGGGATACCCATGGCCGGTCGGGCGGAGTCGCTGAACGTGGGAGTGGCTTGCGCGGTGCTGTGCTTCGAGGCCCTTCGCCGGTACCGCCCCCTCCCGGCGCCCCGGCCGTGACGCCCCCGGTCCCTCCGGCCACCACGCGCCTTACGATGCCCGCCATGCCGAGGGCGTGGCGCACATCGCTCGTCGGGACACCGCGGGGGAGTGCCCGGTGAGCGAGGACAGGGTACGAGAGGTGGAGGGGTCGGTGGGTTCCGCTGTCGACGGGACCGGCCCGATCGTCGGCGCCGGAGCGCCCGACCTTGCCGGGATCGAGCAGTCGGCGGCAAGGCAGATCGCTGCGACGTCGACGACGGAAGCGTTGTCGGCGGTCGAGACGGAGGTGCTGGGCAAGCGCTCGCCGCTGGCCCTCGCCCACCGCCGGCTGGGCGATCTCGCTCCCGAGGGCCGGCCCGAAGTGGGACGGGTCCTTCAGGAGGTGCGGGACCGACTGCGTTCGCTGGTAGGGGACCGGAGGGCGGTGTTGGCTGCGGCCGAGCGGGTCGCGGAACTGACCGCGGACCGGCTCGACCTGACCGAGGTGGTGCCGGGTGCGACGGTGGCCCCGATGCGACGCGGGCACCTCCACCTGGTGACCCGGACCCGAGACGAGCTCGAGGACGTCTTCGTCGGGATGGGCTTTGAGGTGGCCGAGGGCCCCGAGGCCGAGACCGACTGGTACAACTTCGAAGCCCTCAACATCCCCCCGGCCCATCCGGCCCGGGGGATGTGGGACACCTTCTACCTGAAGCTCGGGGAGCCCGAGACGGCCCTCCTGCGCACGCACACCTCTCCCGTGCAGGTCCATCTCATGGAGTCGGCCGTCGCCCAGGGGTCGTTGCCGATCCACGCGGTCATGCCGGGCCGTTGCTACCGCCGGGACACACCCGACGCCCGGCACCTGCCGGTGTTCCATCAGGTGGAGGGCCTCGTGGTGGACAGGGGGATCGGCTTCGGGGACCTGGCCGGCACCATCGAGACCTTCACCACCGCCTACTTCGGGTCCGACATCCACTCGCGGCTCCGGCCGGCGTACTTCCCCTTCACCGAGCCGTCCGCGGAATTCGAGATCACCTGCACGATCTGCCATGGCGCCGGTTGCCGGACCTGTACGGGAACCGGATGGATCGAGCTCGGCGGGTGCGGGATGGTCGACCCGTCCGTCTTCGACGCCGTGGGGATCGACGCGACCGTTTGGTCGGGTTTCGCCTTCGGGTTCGGGATCGACCGCTGCGCGCAGATGCGCCATCAGATCGCCGACATGAGGGCGCTTGTCGAGAACGACATCCGGTTCCTCAACCAGTTCTGAGGATCGGGGAGGAGAGGACGCGTGCGGGCACCACTGTCGTGGTTGAGGGACTTCTCCCCGTTCGGGGACGACGCGGCCGAGCTGGCAGCGACGCTCGACGATCTCGGGCTCGTCGTCGAGGGGATCGAGCGCGTCGGCGAGGGGCTCGGGGACCTCGTGGTGGCCCGGGTCGAAGAGATCGCGGCCATCCCCGGTGCCGACCGGATCCGGCGAGTCGTCGTCGAAACCGGCACCGGCCGGGTGGAGGTGGTCTGCGGCGCTTCCAACTTCGCCGCCGGCGACCTCGTCCCACTGGCCCCGGTGGGAGCGGTCCTGCCGGGTGGGATGGCCATCGCCCGCCGGAAGATGAAGGGCGTGGTCTCCGAGGGGATGCTCTGCTCGGGTCGGGAGCTGGGGCTGTCCGAGGACCAGGACGGCCTGCTCCTGCTGAGCGAGCTCGAAGGGGCGCGTCCGGGACTCCCGCTCACCGAGGCCCTCGGTCTCGTCCCCGACGTGGTCTTCGACCTCGCGGTGGAGGGCAACCGGCCCGACGCCTGGTGCATGGCCGGGGTGGCCCGTGATCTGGCGGCCCGCCTGCACCTCCCCTTCGTGCTGCCCGACCCGGCTCTTCCCCCCGAGGCCGGCGCTGCGGTCGGCGAGCTGGCGTCACTCGTGGTGGAATCGACCCTCCTCTGTCCCCGGATGACCGCACGGGTGCTGACCGGCGTGAGGGTCGGCCCGTCGCCCCGCTGGCTGGCCCGGCGGCTCACCCTGGCCGGCATGCGGCCGATCAACAACGTGGTGGACGCGTCCAACTACGTCATGCTCGAGCTCGGACAGCCGACGCACCCCTACGATCTCGCCCGGCTCCCCGGCTCGGGGCTGGTGGTCCGCGCTGCCCGGCGGGGCGAGAGAGTCGAGACGCTCGACGGGGTGGTCCGGACCCTCGGGGTGCCTGGTCGGGGGCTCGGCGACCTCGGGGCCGATTGTGTCATCTGCGACGCCGAGGGCACCCCGGTGGGGATCGGAGGGGTGATGGGCGGCTCCTCCTCGGAGATCTCCCCCGGGACGGCCACCGTGCTGGTCGAGACCGCCTACTTCACCCCGATGGCGATCGCCCGCACCTCGCGCCGCCTCGCCCTGCGGACCGAGGCGTCAGCCCGCTTTGAGCGGGGGACCGACCCGTGGGGTGTCGACCGGGCCACCGACCGGTTCTGTGAGCTGGTGGCCATGAGCTCGCCCGACCTCGTGCTGGCGCCTGGCCAGCTCGAGGTGCGGGGAGACGTCCCCGGCCCGGTCCGGGTGACCGTGGACCCGGCGCGGGTGAACGCCCTCCTCGGGACGCAGCTCGGCGCCCAGGACGTCGGTGGTCTGCTCGGGCCCCTGGGCTTCGGGTTCGACCTGACCGGCCCGTCGATGGTGGTCACGGTGCCCACCAACCGGCCCGACGTGAGACCGGAGCCGTACGGGTTCCACGACGTGGTGGAGGAGGTGGCGCGCTGCTACGGCTACTCGAGGATCCCCCGCCGCCGTCCTTCGTGGCCTCAGCCGGGGGCGCTCACCGTGTACCAGCGCGAGCGGCGTCTCACGCGCGACGTCCTGGCCGGGCTCGGGGCGTCCGAGGCGGTGACGTCGAGCCTCGTCGCTGCGACCGACGACACCCGTCTCGGCCTTGACGGCCCGGGCGTCGAGGTGGAGAACCCCTTGGTCGGCGAAGAGGGGTTCCTCCGCCGATCCCTCCTGCCCGGGCTGCTCCGGAGCCTGGCGCGCAACGTCGACCGGCGACAGGGGGACATCCGCCTGTTCGAGGTGGGGACCGTCTTCGACCCGCCGATCGAGGGAGATCGCACGGTGGAGCGAAGCGGCGCCGGCGGTACCGGGACGACCGAGCTGCCCGGTGAGCGCGAGCTGCTCGCCGTGGCGCTCGCCGGTCCGGGCGACGACGGGCGGGCGGCGGTCGCCGCATGGCGGGTCCTGGCCGAGGCGCTCCGGCTGGTCGACGTGTTCGTTGTGGCACCAGGCCCGCAGGGCGTGCCGTCCGGTGCCTCCGGGGACTCCCTCGCGCAGGGCGTGCCGACCGCCGTGCCGGCGGGGCTGCACCCGACCCGCTCCGCCCGCCTGGTCTCCGGGGAGGGGACGGTGGTCGGAACGGTTGGAGAGGTGGATCCCCGCGTGGTGTCGGACTTCGGCGCCGGCTCCGGGCGGATCGGGTGGCTCGAGGTGGATCTCGGCCTCCTCCTGAACCCCGCCGTCCTACCCCGCCGATCCGAGCTCGCCCGCCCGGTCAGCCGGTTCCCGTCCTCCGACGTCGACCTGGCCGTCGTGGCGGGCGACGAGGTCCCCGCCGAACGGGTTGCTCGGGCGCTGGCCACCGCCGGCGGCGAACTGCTGGAGTCGGTCGTGCTCTTTGACGTCTTCCGGGGGGAGGCGATCGGGAGCGGTCGCCGGAGCCTCACCTTCCGCCTGAGGTTCTGCGCCCTCGACCGCACGCTGACCGATGCCGAGGTCGGCGCGCTCCGCCAGACCTGCATCGATGCGGCGGCCGCCGTGGGCGCCACCCTCCGGTAGCGTTGGGCGTCGCCCCGGGGGCGATTTGTATGGCTATGCGATGTCCTGTATAAGATTGCGTTATGAAGGCTGGGATCGTCGGTGCGTCCGGGTACGCCGGGATCGAGTTGCTCCGGATCTGCGCGAGCCATCCCGCCCTCGACGTGGTGGTGGCGACCGCCAATACGAAAGCGGGCGAGCGGCTCGCGTCGGACGCCCCGTCCCTCGGTGGGTACTACCCGACCATGTCGTACGAGCGATTCGATCCGGATCTGCTCGACGGGCTCGACGTGGTCTTCTTCGCCCTGCCCCACGGCGAGTCCCAGAAGGTCCTCCCTTCGATCGAGAGCCGGGTGGGCGCGGTGGTCGACCTGGCCGCGGACTTCCGGTTGAAGGATCCCGGCCTGTACCCGACCTGGTACGGGGCGGCACACTCCGCTCCCGAGCTCCTGGGCCGGTTCGCGTACGGGTTGCCCGAGCTGTTCCGGGGCGGGTTGATCGGGGCCCGGTGGGTCGCCGCCGCCGGGTGCTACCCGACCGCGGCGGCGCTGGCGCTGGCTCCGCTCGTGCGGGCCGGACTCGTCGAACGGTCCGGCATCGTCGTCGACGCGGTGAGCGGTGTCTCCGGGGCCGGTCGGGCCCCGAGCGAGCGGTTGCACTTCGCGGCGGTGGACGGCGACTTCCTCGCCTACGGCCTGCTCCGTCACCGGCACACGCCGGAGATCGAGCAGGCGGCCGGGGCCCAGGTCCTGTTCACCCCGCACCTGGCGCCGATGGTCCGCGGGATCCTGGCCACGTGTTACGCGCGTCCGGCGGCGGGCGCGGGGGAGCTCTCCACCTCGGACGTGCTCGGCGTCCTCGGAGACTCCTACGCCGGCGAGCCCTTCGTGACGGTGGTCGAGCAGTCGCCGTCGACCAAGGCCACCGCGGGCTCCAACTGCGCCCAGTTGACGGCCCGGGTGGACCCGAGGACCGGCTGGGTGGTGGTCCTCTGCGCTCTCGACAACCTGGTGAAGGGCGCGTCGGGCCAGGCGGTGCAGTGCGCCAACCTGGCGCTCGGGCTACCCGAGACGACCGGCCTGCCACTGGTGGGGCTCTACCCGTGAACCGGCTGCCGGCGAGTGGGCGGGCGGGGACGGGGCGTCGCTCCCGGACGACTTCGGAGAGGGTGGCCCGATGAGCGTGACGGCGGCCCGGGGTTTCGTCGCGGCGGGAGGGAGCGCCGGGATCAAGGCCGGAGGCCTGCCCGACATCGCCGTCGTGGCCACCGAGGGCGCCGTCCCGGCCGCCGCCGCCGCGGTCTTCACCTCCAACCGGGCGGCCGCGGCGCCGGTTCAGGTGAGCCGGGCCCATCTCGAGGTCTCCGGCGGCCGCGCCTCGGCCGTGGTGCTGACCTCGGGCAACGCCAACGCGGCCACGGGCCGGGGCGGGATGGCGGCGGCGAGGCGGCTCTGCGAGCTGGTCGGGCTCGGTGTCGGCGTCCCGCTCCAACAGGTCCTCGTCTGCCAGACGGGCCTCATCGGGGTGCCGTTCCCGATCGGCGTCGTCGAGCCGGCGGTCGGCCCCGTGGTGGCCGCTCTTGACGGCGGCGAGCAGGCGGCCGCGGCCGCGGCCGCGGCCATCATGACCACCGACACGGTGCGCAAGGAAGTCGTCGTCGCCGGTGGGGGGTTCACGGTGGGAGGCATGGCGAAGGGCGCCGCGATGCTCGCGCCGGACATGGCGACGATGCTGGCCGTGCTCACCACCGACGCCCGTTGCGACGCCGTCCTGCTCCGGCGGGTCCTTCGGGAGGCGGTCGCCGGGACGTTCAACCGGATGACGGTGGACGGTGCCACCTCCACCAATGACACCGTGGTGCTCCTGGCCAGCGGCCGCGCCGGACCCGTCGGAACCGAGGCCCTCGCGGAGGCGGTGGCCGAGGCGTGCGGGTCGCTCACCGCCCAGATGGTGGCCGACGCCGAGGGGGCGACCAAGGTGGTCCGCGTTCGGGTCACCGGGGCCCGCTCGGAGGGCGAGGCCCACAGAGCCGCCCGCAAGGTCGCCGATTCACTTCTGGTGAAGTGCTCGCTCAACGGGGAGGACCCCTACTGGGGGCGGGTGGTGAGCGAGCTCGGCAGCGCGGGGGTCGAGTTCGACCTCGAGCGGGTCGCCGTCTCCTACGGGGGGATCGCCGTGTGCGTGGGCGGCGAGGGGATGGAGCACGATCGGGGGGCGGTGGCCACCCATATGGCGGGGCGGCACGTCGAGATCCTCGGCGACCTGGGTCTGGGCGACGGCTCCGCGGCGGTGCTCGCCACCGACCTCGGTCACGGGTACATCGACGAGAACCGGACGACGTCGTGAGCGCCGTTCCGGTGAGCAGCAACCCCTCGGCCACCGCATCGCTGCTGGTGGAGGCCATCCCCTACATCCGGCAATTCTGGGGAAAGGTGGTGGTGGTGAAGTACGGGGGCAACGCGCTGGCCGCCGGCGGGGCGCTCCCGGGGCCGGACGCCACGGGGGAGGGACCGCCGGCAGGAGTTGCCCGAGGGGGCGACGACGCGGCCCTGGCTGCTTTTGCCCAGGATGTCGTGCTGGTGCGGTCGGTGGGAATGCTGCCGGTCGTGATCCACGGTGGCGGTCCTCAGATCGGTGACCTCATGCGAAGGCTGGGCAAGGAGGTGTCCTTCCGGGACGGCCTGCGCGTGACCGACGCCGAGACCCTCGACATCGCCCGGATGGTGCTCGTCGGCAAGGTCAACCGGGACATCGTCTCTGCCATAAACGTCCACGGCTCCCTGGCGGTCGGCCTTTCGGGCGAGGACGCGAACCTCATAACCGCGACACCTCGATCGGCCGATCTCGGCTACGTCGGCGACGTGCTCGGCGTGGACCCCACCATGCTGCGGCGGCTGCTCGCGCAGGGGCTGGTCCCCGTGGTGGCCACCATCGGGGTCGGCCAGGGGGGGCAGGCGTACAACATCAACGCCGACACCGTGGCAGGTGCGATCGCCGAAGCGCTCGAGGCCGAGAAGCTGGTCTTCCTGACCGACGTCGAGGGCCTCCGATCGCGGGCCGACGACCCGGGTTCCCTCGTGCACCAGGCGACCGCGTCACAGCTCGACGAGATGATCGTCTCGGGGGCGGCATCGGGCGGGATGGTACCGAAGGTGGAGGCTTGCGCCCGGGCGGTCCGGGGGGGCGTGCGCCACGCCCACATCCTCGACGGCCGGGTCCCGCATTCCCTGCTGCTCGAGCTCTTCACCGACAGCGGCGTCGGAACGATGGTCGGCCCGTGACGGCCGACGGGGAGCAGGGTCGGCCCGTGACGGCCGACGGGGAGCAGGGTCGGCCCGTGACGGCACCGGCCCGTCGCGTGCTCATGCGCACCTACGCGGAGCCGCCGGTCACCTTCGTCCGCGGGGAGGGCACCCAGCTGTTCGACACGGAGGGCCGGCGCTATCTCGACTTCATCACCGGCCTGGCGGTGGTGTCCCTCGGGCACGCCCACCCCGTGGTCGCCGAGGCGATCGCCCGTCAGGCCAGGACGCTCAGCCACGTCTCCAACCTCTACGGCAACGAGCTGGCCCCGGAGGTGGCCGCCACCATCGATCGGCTCATCGGCGGCGGAACCCACCCGGCCGGCGGGCAGATCTTCTTCACCAACTCGGGTGCCGAGGCCAACGAGTGCGCGCTGAAGCTGGCCCGCCGATGGGCGGGTCCCGGTCGCCACGTGGTGGTCTCCACCCTGGGCTCGTTCCACGGGCGCACGCTGGCCACGTTGGCGGCCACGGGCCAACCCGAGAAGCACGGGCCGTTCGAGCCACTGCCCGAGGGATTCGTGCACGTTCCCTACGACGACCTGCCGGCTCTCGACGAGGCGCTCGATCCGTCCACGGTGGCCGCCGTGCTGGTCGAGCCCATTCAGGGCGAGGGCGGAGTCGTCGTGCCGTCGTCGGACTATCTGAGCGGGGTGCGCGACCTCTGTACCGAACGGGGTGTGCTGCTGATGGTCGACGAGGTCCAGACCGGGTTCGGGCGGACGGGGAGGTGGTTCGGCTTTCAGGCCCAGGGGCTCGAGCCGGATGTGGTCACCATGGCCAAGGCACTGGGGAACGGGATGCCGGTGGGCGCCTGCTGGGCCCGGGCCGAGGTTGCCGCGGCGTTCGGACCCGGCGACCACGGGTCGACGTTCGGCGGGCAGCCGCTGGCGTTGGCGGCCGTCCGAGCGACGCTCGAGGTCATGGAGCGCGAGGACGTCCCGGCCCGTGCCCTGCGAGCGGGGTCCCGGCTGGCCGCCGGCCTCGCCGGGCTTCCCGGGGTCCTGTCGGTCCGGGGCCAAGGTCTGCTGCTGGCCGCCGTCCTGAGCGTGCCGGCCTCCCAGGTCGCCGCGGGTGCGCTGGCGGCGGGGCTGGTGGTCAACCCGGTCCGGCCGGACACGATACGGCTGGCCCCGCCGCTCCTCGTGTCCGACGCCGAGATCGACGAGGCCCTCGCCGTGCTGGCCGGCGTCCTCGGGGGACTGGTGTGACGACGCGCCATCTCCTTGACGTCGACGACCTGGCCCCTCACGAGCTCGATGCCGTGCTGGCCCTCGCCGAACGCCCCGAGCTCCCGCGCCTGCTGGCGGGCCACGGAGTTGCGATGCTGTTCGAGAAGCCGTCGGCCCGGACCCGGAACGCCACGGAGATGGCCGTGTTCACCCTGGGGGGCCATCCGCTCTACCAGCAGGGACACGAGGTGGGTCTCGACACGCGCGAGCCGGCCGAGGACGTCGCCCGGACGTTGGCCTGCTACCACCGGTTGCTGTGCGCCCGGGTGTTCGACCACCGGACGCTGGCCCGCATGGCCGACGCGCTCGATGCCGGAGGGTTCGGCGTCCCGGTGGTCAACCTGCTTTCGGACCGGGCACACCCTTGCCAGTCGGTGGCCGATCTGCTGACCCTGCGCGAGACGCTCACTCCGGGGGACCCGTCGGCAACGGCCCTGGCGGGCCGGTCGATCGCCTACGTGGGCGACGCCAACAACGTGTGCCGATCGCTGGCCAAGGCGGCGGTGATGGCCGGCATGGCCGTCTCCGTGGGAGCTCCGGGGGGGTACCAGATGACCGACCTCGACGCGCAGGAGATCCGTGAACTTGCCGGGAGGGCCGGACGGGGGGGAACCCTGCTCCTCACCGAGGACCCGGCCGAAGCGGTGAAGGGGGCCGACGCCCTGTACACGGACGTGTGGACGTCAATGGGCCAGGAGGACGAGGCGGCCGTCCGGCGGCGCAGCTTCGCCGGCTATGGGGTCGATGCCCGCCTGCTCGGCCTGGCGTCCCCGTCGGCGGTCGTCCTCCATTGCCTTCCCGCGCACAGGGGTGAGGAGATCTCCGCCGAGGTCGTCGACGGTCCGAGGAGCGTCGTGTGGCGTCAGGCGGCTCACCGGCTCACGGCCATGCGGGGGCTGTTCGCCTGGCTCGTCGATGCCGGTACCGCCGGTGGACCGGCATGAGGGTGACCAAGCACCAGCGGCAGCACAGGATCGGCAATCTGCTCGAGTCACGCGTGGTGGCCAGCCAGGCCCAGCTGGTCGAGCTGCTGGCGGCCGACGGAGTGGAGGCAACCCAGACGACCGTGTCCCGTGACCTCGAGGACCTCGGAGCGGTGAAGGTCAGGCTCCCCGGCGGCGAGACGGCGTACGCCCTGCCCGAGCTGCCGACCCAGCAGATCGCCCCGGTCGACCATCTCCGCCGGGTGCTGGGGGAATGGGTCGTGGAGATCTCCCACTCGGCCAATCTGGTCGTCCTCCGGACGCCGCCGGGCTCGGCGCATGTCGTAGGCTCGGCGCTCGACCGCAGCGGCAGGCCCGACGTGCTGGGCACGGTGGCCGGTGACGATACCGTTCTGGTGGTGGTCGACGAGCGCCAGGGTGGTGCTGTGGTCGCCGACGAGCTGACGCTCATCGCAGGGTTGCAGGTGCGCCCCTCGCGCCGGAGACCGGGATCGCCGAAGCAGAGGTGACAGCCCCACAGGGGCAGAGGTGACAGCCCCCCACAGGGGCAGAGGTGACAGCCCCCCACAGGGGCAGAGGTGACAGCCCCACAGGGGCAGAGGTGACAGCCCCCACAGGGCGGCGGGAAGGATGATCATGGCGAAGCGGGTGGTCCTGGCCTACAGCGGCGGGCTCGACACGTCGGTCGCCGTCCGATGGCTGAGGGAGGAGACCGGTGCCGAGGTGATCGCGGTCGCCGTCGACGTCGGCCAGGGTGGCGAGGATTGGGAGACGATCCGGCAGCGGGCCCTCGCGGCCGGTGCGGTGGAGGCCGTGGTGGTGGATGCCCGGCGCGAGATGGCCGAGGAGTTCTGCGTACCGGCCATCCTGGCCAACGCCAGGTACGAGGGGAAGTACCCCCTCGTCTCCGCACTCTCGAGGCCGGTCATCGTCCGTCACCTGGTGGCGGAGGCCCGCCGGCATGGTGCCGACACGGTCGCGCACGGCTGCACGGGCAAGGGCAACGACCAGGTGCGCTTTGAGGTGGGGACCCGCTCGCTCGCCCCCGACCTCGAGGTGCTGGCACCGGCGCGGGTCTGGGGACTCAGTCGGGCCCAGGCCGTCGAGCTGGCCGCGAAGTGGGAGATCCCGATCTCGGTGACCAAGGAGAAGCTCTACTCGATCGACGAGAACCTCTGGGGCAAGGCCATCGAGTGCGGGATCATCGAGGACCCCTGGGCTTCTCCTCCCGATGACGCCTACACCCTGACGCGCCCGACCGCGACGGGCCCCGTGCAGATGGTCGTCGCCTTTGAGGCGGGAGTGCCCACTGCGCTGGACGGACGGGCGATGCCGGTCGAGGAGCTGATCGCCGAGGTGAGCCGCCGGGCCGGTTCGACCGGTTTCGGCCGGCTCGACATGGTGGAGAACCGCCGGGTGGGGATCAAGAGCCGCGAGGTCTACGAGTGTCCGGCCGCACTGGCCCTGCTGGTCGCGCACGCCGACCTCGAGGACCTGACCCTCGAGCGTGACCTCCACCATGAGAAGGCCCGCCTCGAGCCCCGATGGGCCGAGCTGGTTTACGACGGGATGTGGTTCTCGCCGCTGAAGCAGGCGATCGACGCCTTCGTCGTCGAGTCCCAGCGCCACGTCACCGGGGAGGTGCGATTGCGGTTCGACCCACCCGGGACCTGCACGGTGGAGGGCAGGCGCAGCCCGGTCGCCCTGTACGACCACGGGCTGGCCACCTACGACGAGACGGACAGCTTCCGTCACGAGGACGCCGCGGGCTTCGTCCGGCTGTGGGGTCTGGGCGTCGCCACCTGGGCCTCCCGGCAAGGAGAGGGCAAGGCTGCTGGGCGGGGTCCCTCGGGATCGGCTGCGGGAAGCGCAGGACCGTGACCCTGTGGCAGGGTCGCCTCGGTGACGGCATGGCCGACGAGGTGGCGGAGTTCACCATCAGCCTCCAGTTCGACCGGGTCCTGGCCACCGACGACCTGGCAGGCTCCCGCGCCCACGTGAAGGGGCTGGCGAAGGCCGGCATCCTCACCGACGACGAGGCGAGGTTGCTGGTCGACGCCCTGAACCAGGTGGAGGAGGAGCTGGCCGGCGAGGTCTTCACGTTCGAACCGGGCGACGAGGACGTGCACACGGCGGTGGAGCGCCGCGTCACCGAGATCGCCGGAGAAGTCGGCGCCAAGCTGCATACCGGCCGCAGCCGCAACGACCAGGTGGCCACCGACCTCCGGTTGTGGTGCCGCCGCACCTTGGGCTCGTTGGCCCTTGACGTCGTCGCGCTCCAGGACGTGCTGCTGCGCCGTGCCAGCGAGGCGGGCGACGCCTACCTTCCGGGCTACACCCACCTGCAACGGGCCCAGCCGGTCCTTCTCGCCCACCACCTGCTGGCCCACGGGTGGGCACTGGCCCGCGACGTGGACCGGCTGGTCGCCACGATCGAACGCCTGAACGTCTCGCCGCTCGGAGCGGGAGCGCTCGCCGGTTCGTCGCTGCCCCTCGACCCCGAGCTGGTCGCCGAGGAGCTGGGCTTCCTCGGGACCTTCGAGAACTCGCTCGATGCGGTGTCCGATCGGGACTTCGTGGCCGAGGCGCTGTTCGACCTGGCGCTCCTCGGGGTCCACCTGTCCCGGATGGGTGAGGAGATCGTGCTCTGGTCGAGCGAGGAGTTCGGCTTCTGCATCCTGAACGACAGCTTCGCCACCGGTAGCTCGATGCTGCCGCAGAAGAAGAACCCCGACGTGGCCGAGCTGGTCAGGGGTAAGGCGGGAAGGCTCATCGGCCACCTCACCGGCGTCCTCGTCACTCTGAAGGGACTGCCGCTCGCCTACAACCGCGACCTGCAGGAGGACAAGGAGCCCCTCTTTGACGCCACGCGCCAGATGCGGTTGGGACTGCAAGCCCTCGCCGGCCTCTTCGCAACCGTCGAATGGGCGCACGACAGGATGCAGGCGGCCGCCGACGGGGAAGGAGCGGCCGCCGTCGACCTGGCCGAGATGCTGGTGGAGCGGGGCATGCCGTTCCGGCAGGCGCACACCCTGGTCGGAGGGCTCGTGCGCGACTCGCTCGAGCGCCGGGTGCCGCTCGTGGAGCTGGTGCAGGCCCACCCCGATCTCGGCGACGAGGGGGCGGCCCTGCTGGAGCCGGGCGTCGCCGTGACCCGCCGGACCAGTCCCGGTGGCGCCGGTCCGATCCCGGTGGCCGTGCAGCTCGAGCGGTTCGGCCGCCGGCTCGACGTGGACCGGGCCCGGGTGGCCTTGCTCCCCGGTGCCGGTGTGGCACGCGGCACCGGCCGGTCCGCCGACTCTGCGGTCCCTGGAGAGGTTCCCCCGGCGGCGTGAGCCATGGTCCGGGTAACGGCCGGAGTTGGGGACCTGTGACCCGCGACCACTTGGCCGGGGGCGCCGTCGACCTGGCGCCGTGGCTCCTCGGCAAGATCCTCGCTCACGGTAGCCGGGCCGGGAGGATTGTCGAGGTGGAGGCCTACGGGGGGGCTTTTGACCCGGCGTCGCACGCATACCGAGGCCGAACTGCGCGCAATCAGACCATGTTCGAGCAGGCGGGCCACCTGTACGTCTATTTCACCTACGGGATGCACTGGTGCGCCAACGTGGTCGCGGGGCCCGAAGGGGTGGGCGAGGCGGTGCTGATCCGAGCTCTCTCACCCATCAGGGGGTTGGCCGAGATGCGCGGGCTCCGCCTGGCTGCGGGCTCAGACCGGGACTTGTGCAACGGCCCGGCCAAGCTTTGCCAGGCCCTGGGTGTGACCGGATCGCTCGACGGGGCAGACCTGATCACGGGTGATCGGGTGATCCGGCTGGTCGACGACGGGACCTCACCGCCGCACCGACCGGGCAACGGGCCGCGCGTCGGGATCACCAAGGCTGTCGACCGGCCATGGCGATGGTGGGTGGCCGACGATCGGAACGTCTCGGGACGGGGATCGCGGCTCGGGTCGCCGGTCGGCGAGGCTTTCGGGGGCCATCACCCCGCGAATGGCCCATGCACGCAGGGTGCCGGCAAGAAGTAGCGCACCGCCAGGAATCGCACCCGCCAGGCGCTCGAGCCGGTCGCCGTGGTGGGCGACGTGGGCGACGTCCCTTTCGTAGGACTCCGGTGGTGTTTCGACGAGCTATGGCGTCATCGAGCGCAGGTGCCCCTGCACGCCGAACCAGACCTCCAGCCCGCCAGCGCGTGTCGGCGCGCCGATGGCTTCCTCGAGCAGCGACAGCGCGCTGGCCGGCCGGGCCCCGACCGGATCGGCGAGCACGGTCTCGACTTTGTAGCGCTCGAGGAACCGGCGGACCTCGGTGGCCGTGGCCTCGGTGGTTCCGGGCATCACGTTGGCCGGTGAGGTTCCCTGGTCGTCCGCTACGAAGGTCGCCGGAACCGACGCCAGATCGCTCGGGAACGCGTCGTACGAGGCGGCGCGATCGGGGCCGGGGACGAGGGCGTAGCCGCCCACCAGCCGGAACCGCATCCTCGCCGAGGCCTGCCACAGCATCCCCTGGTCACTCAGCACGTCGGCGTAGGGATAGGTCATCGCGACGCTGCCCGCAGGGATCTGCCGCAGGGCGGCGCTCGTGAACAGCTGGGGCACATCGCTCGGATACGACGGGTACGGCCAATCCGGCACGAGGGGAGCAAGCGCCACCACCAGGACGCCCACGAGGACTGCCGGCCGCCACCATCGAGCGCGAAACCCCCGGCGTCGCTGGTACCGCGGCCCACCTTCCGTCCGGGTCCGCCGCCACGCGGCGTGCCATTGGTCACACGCCACTGCCAGAAGTACGGCCGCGAACAGGTCTACGTACAGTGCGAACCGGGAGTCCACGAAGCTCGCGAAGAGCGGCAGGTGGTCGAGAAGGTCGACCGGGAGCGGGATGCCGGTGCTGTGGGCGTCGATCGTGAGCGATGGGCCGAGAGCGAGCACCTCGGCCGCGACAGCCATGGCTGCGGCGAACCGGACCAACGGCATCCGCCATCGCCAGACGACCACGGCCAGGAGCACGACGAAGAGGGGGATGCCGAGATAGCTCCCGTTCTCGGTCAGGTCGCCCATGATGAACCGGTTGCTCACGGCGACCAGGCCGGCCGGCGCCAGCAGTTGGTGCATTGTCGGGACCACGATGCCGAGGAGGTCGGCGGGGAACGGGTAGGTGCCGTGGGCAGAGCCGACGTAGCGATCCGGTCCGGCCAGCTGGACAGACACGGGGTAGCCGATGACTGCTGCGCAGAGGGCGGCGGCCGTTCCGACGCCAGCGAGCACATGGCGTGTGCGCGCCCGCACCAGCCCGGGGTGCGACAGCATCAGAACGAGCACTCCCAGCGCTGCCACCACGATCGTACTGGCGAAGAGCTCAGACGCCACGAGGTACTCGGCCGCCGCGGTCAGCCCGAGCGCGACACCGGTCAGCACCGGACGGCGACGCTGTCGCACCACGAGCTCGTCGAGGAGCAGGAGGACGAGCGGTGGCCAAGGCACGAAGAGCAGGTTCAAGTGACCGACGCCCTGGCCCACCATGTACGGCGAGAAGCCGTAGACCAGGCCACCAACGAAGGCAGCAGGCGTCCACTGCACCCACCGGCGCAACAGCACGAAGCATGCCGTCGCCGACAGGGGGAAGGCCAGCCATAGCCACAGGTTGAGAGCCGACACCGGTCCGAAGGCCTGGGCGAGGGGCGCGCCCAGCAGGCCGAGGAACGACATCAGCGTGTTGCCGGCCATGTTGGCGCCGCGAGGGAAGTCGATGTAGTTGGTGAGAAACGGGGTGTGGCCGTGCAGGAGGGCGAACGGTGTCCAGGCGAGGAACCACACCTGCTGCGCCTGGTCACCGCATGCGCACGACGGCATCCGGTGGGGGTCGCCCGGCCAGATCGGCCAGTAGGCGACGAGGCCCAGAAACGCGTACGTCAGGCCGGCCGCGCACAGGACCCTCGTACGGCGCGCTCGACCGGCGCCGCTGCCCATGGGCAGCCCGCGGCTCGCGAACCTGAGCCTTGGGCCACCAGGACGACGGGCCGCGCCGCCGGCGGGACCGTGGCCATCGTCCGCTCTCGTCGAGGCGTCGTCCCCGCAGGCGTGCGTCACCCCGTGGCAGTCTAGGAGAGCGCGTACGGGGAGCGGAGAGCCGGGCTACGCGGAGGTTTGAGATGAGTCGACGCGCCGGCGTTGACGGGCCCCTGCCCACCTGGTACCATGACCTTCCCGCCGCAAAGCTCGAAGTTGAGAGCGACAGTGCGGCAGGTCCGAGGGAATCTCCTGGAAGCTTCGGCTCCCAGAAGCACGCCCTCGGAGCACCCGGCACCAACACCCGAGTGGTGAGTGCCCGGTCGCTCCTTGAAAACGGAAGAGCGAGAGCCAAAAGCCAGTGCGGGCGGCTCATGGGTGCTTCGGCACTCCTGGGTCGTACGTCAATGAAGTAACGCAATGGCGAGCGTCGCGGAGCCCCTCGGGGTGAGGTCGCGCTCGTCGTCAACCGGGAGAAGAGTCCTTCCGGTTGGCTCTCTGGTTTGCGGGCGCCTCCCTTCGGGGCGGTGTCCAAGGACCTCGATGGAGAGTTTGATCCTGGCTCAGGACGAACGCTGGCGGCGTGCCTAACACATGCAAGTCGAACGCTCTCCATTCGGTAGCAATACCGATGAAGAGAGAGTGGCGAACGGGTGAGTAGCACGTGAGCAACCTGCCCCGAAGACCGGGACAACACCGGGAAACCGGTGCTAATACCGGATATCCCCACCTGATCGCATGTTCGGGTGAGGAAATGCCTGTGTCGTTAGATGCAGACGCTTCGGGAGGGGCTCGCGGCCTATCAGCTAGTTGGTGAGGTAACGGCTCACCAAGGCTTCGACGGGTAGCTGGTCTGAGAGGACGATCAGCCACACTGGGACTGAGACACGGCCCAGA
>Ga0307373_10004756_pt1 | contig 22669 bp, 23 predicted proteins | sample OX2MG_FD_202534 | JGI IMG/M metagenome (GOLD analysis project Ga0307373, IMG submission 202534) | Soil microbial communities from Risofladan, Vaasa, Finland - OX-2 | ecosystem: Environmental > Terrestrial > Soil > Coastal area > Acid sulfate soil | place: Finland: Risofladan, Vaasa | collected... | reverse complement strand
CCATTGACGAAGACCGAAGAGAAAGAGACCATCATCATCAACCGCTCAGGCAGATCCATTTATCCCGAACAGAAATCTGTCTCAAGAAGCGGAGCCACCCCTGTTGCCTCGCGCACCGAGCGGCTCACCGCGCGGTGTCGGTGCGTCTCCATTCATTCAGACTGACACGATCGGCAGTTGTCCGGCGGAGCAGCTCATGCAAGAACGCTCGCCCGTAGCCGCGGCCGCGGCGGGTTGGGCTGACTATGAATTTAGCCAAATGTTGCCGGCTTTGGGCTTTGTCAAAATCTGGCCGAACGCAGTGACGGATCCGTCGAGTGCCATCACGTGCGCGTTCTGTTCTGAGTATCCGATGGTCTCAGGCAGAGCAACCGTACGACGATCACGGGCTTGTGCGGCCGATTTCGCATTCTTAACCGACTTTGGCAAACCGGAACACTCGATGAAGCCGTAGCGTAACCGTCCGCGGGGCGGCACCACCCGGTGCATGGATGGTCAGCTCCAATGTCGCGGCGTTCGGTCCCGTACGCGTAATTTTCATGTCGGTAAAGGCGAGTTGCGTGGCGTCTGCAGACTGCAGCGGCCGCTCGGGCACGGGCCCCGCTGATGACAGGTCAGGCCTGAAGCCGAGCTCTCTGAAGACTACCTGACCGTTTTCGTCCTTGATGATTCTCAGCTCGTATCGCGTAGGTGTGCCGTCCCTCGTAGAGATGTTCGTGCTCACCATGACCCCGTTGTACAGCGGTGCGTATACGTATTCGGACTGGGCGCCGTCACGGGGCTCACTCTGCCAGACACCCGCGATCCAGCTGAGCACACCGATATTTCCGCTGACCTTACCTGCTGCGCTGGCAGCAGAACTGCCGCCGACTGCCATGAGGAGGACTGCCGCGAATACAATGACCACTTTGGCTTTCATGAATGTTGATCCATACCTTTAAAAGTCAGAATAATTGGCACTCGCGACCCTTCCAGCCGTTCGATCATGGCGACTTTCGGATAGAGCGAATTGCCCTGAGGTCGTGCGCGGTCGAGAGTAACCGCTGCGCATCATCCGCCGTTGCAATGGATCGTATACTGCAATGTGTTGCTCTTGCGGCCCTCGAGGTTGATTAGGAAGGCGCGGATCGTCAGCACGATGAGTAGTGCTGCATTGGCCACCGACGCCAGCCGATTCTGCCTCATGGCGGCCGCTGTCCTGGCGAAAAATATGCCGAACGACAGTACCCCCTGGATGAGCCCGTACTTCGTCGCGATTCGGACGATGCCGTGCACCCGTTGTTGTTCCATACGCTGCACCCCCCGGCTGCGTTTGAGTTCGAGTTATGACCGTAGCGGCCGCCCCTACACGATGGCGTTGAGCGCCCGAGCGATCGGCAGGCGCGCTGCGCGCATTGCCGGAAACAGTCCGCCGACGAGCCCGATCACGCACGCCCAGATGATACCGAGCACCACGAGATCGGGCGTCACCGCCATCGCGAAGGCGATGGGCGCGACGCCGCTCAGCTGCATGCTGGAGACGTGGCCGTTGAAGAATAGCCATGCGCACAGTGCTCCCACGAGCCCGCCGGCGACTGACAGCAGCAGCGCCTCGGCGAGCACCGAGGCCACCACCGAGCTGGCGCTGAAGCCGATCGCGCGCAGCGTGGCGATCTCGAGCGATCGGGCGCTGACCGATGGGTACAGCACTCGCGAAGATCCCCACGATGACCCAGTCCCCGTTCTGGAACGCCAGATGCCTGCCGAGGCCGAGGCCATAGCGCGTCTCGAGGTTGCGGCCGACGACAAGCTCGTGCAGGCCCGGACGGAACATGCGGCCTTCGACCAGATGGATCTCCGGGCGAAGCTCCGCTTCGACGTTCGCCACGCCGCGTAGCGCGACGTTGCTCGGCTTGCCGCCGCCTTTCGGCCGGACCTGGACTTGGGCCAGTGCCTCGGCGGCGGCAATCGGACGCCCCTCGGGGTCCTTGGCGATTCCCGCAGCTTCCAGGATGTTCGGCACCTCATCGCGCGGAATGCTGCTCAGTGCCTCCTGGCGTGCGCCGCCCGAGAGGATCAGGGCGCGATCGGGGCTTCCCGCCCCGGCAATCGTGCTCGCAAAGCCCACCGCCATCGCCAGGACGCTCAGGAGCACCCCCACCACGCCAGCGATGCCGATGACAATCACGAGGGAGGCGCCGGTTCGCTGCGGCAGATTGCGCAGGTTCATGCCGATGACCGCGAAGATTTGGTGAAATGCGCTCAGGATGGGTCTCTCAGCGCACGGCGAGCGCATCGATGATCGAAAGCCGCGCAGCCCGCCACGCTGGCGGCAGCGCGCTCACCAGCGCCAGCAGCGCCGCGAAGCCGACGCCGGCCGCAAAGACGATCCATGGCAGGCGCAGGTTGAGAGCTCCGAGTGGAGCGATCGCGGAGCCGAGCGCCCCCAGCAGCGCATAGGCGAGCAGTAGACCGAGCACGGCTGCCCCCAGGGTGAGCAGCATGGCCTCGCTCAGCACCAGTGCGGTGATGCCCCGGTCGGTGAATCCCAAAGTCTTCATCACCGCGAACTCGTGAATGCGCTCGCGGTAGGCTTGCATGAGCGTGCTGCCGGTGAGCAGCAGCAGCGTCGCGAAGGCGGCTGCGACGATTGCCTCCACGAAAAAGTCGAGATCCCCGATCTGGGCGAGTTGTCCGTGCGCGGTCGCCCGCTCGGTATCGGTGTGGGTGGGATTGGAGGAGTTGGCGAAGAGATTGTCGATCCTGTTGCTCACGGCCGCCGCCTGGGAGGCGTCGGCGATGGTCTCCCGGTAGAGTTGCACCGTGCCCGTGTCCGTTGCGCGCGCGGTGTCGAAGTACGGATAGTTCATCAGCAGCACCGGCTCGTCCCGTCCCGGACTGTTGGTCATGTCGAAGGTCCCGACGACTTCGAAGGTCCAGTTCGCGGTGCCGTCCTTCTTCTGCATGTTGAGTGCGTGGATCGGAATCTGGTCGCCGATCTTCCAGCCGAACCGCTGGGTGAGGCTCTGCGCGATGAGCACCCCGGTGCGCGTACGCATGAAGGCCGCCCGATCGGCGGCTGACACGCTGAACGTGGAGTTCTCGGCGAAGAAACTGTTCGCGTCGACCGCCTCCACGATCACGAAATTTCGCACCGACTGATAATCGCCGATGAAGAGCGACTGATAGGTCACGCCGCTCACGCCGTGCGCGGCCTGGATTTGGGACAGGTCTGCGAGCGGCAGCGCCAAGCCCGCCGGATTCCTCGTGATGAGCACGTTGAGCCGGCCCTGATCGACCAGCTGATTGAACGAGGTATCGATTCCCTGGAGCATTCCGAACAGCAGGAAGGCCACGACGATCGACAGCTCCGTAAAGATCGTGCGGGCCTTCTTGCGCCACAGGCCGGTCCAGATGAGACTAAAAAACTTCATGCCAACCCGGCCTGCGTTGGCCGGGCCTGTTCGATGTTTCTGCGAGCGTTGGAGGCGGCCCTTCGTCGCTAGTAGTCGCGCGGACGGTGGCAGCCTGCGGTTCATCGCAAGAACTGTAGAGCCCCACCATGGCAAAGCGCCGTAAGCCTGAAGCGCCAACCATCATCGCAAAAAGTGGATAGACACGCCGAGATGGCATAGATAGCCAAACTCGCGGAAACGACCACCGCGAAATACCCCAGCGCGTCCTGCGCATTTTCCCCAAGCGGCCGCACGATGAACCACACGACGCCGTGCCTGATCTGCTCCATCAACTGCAGGTAGACCGGAATGCCCGAGGAGTGGGAGAGGTGGAAGATCATGTGGTGTGCTACTTCAATAGCGCAATACACACGCGCAGGGCGTCGGTCAAGGCGTGCCCCTCACGCGAACTCGCGGACGGCGCCTGTGACCGGTGCTTTGAGAACTTCAATGCTGCCGCGCCGGTGTAAAGTGCCGCCACAGGTCATCAAGGTATCCCGCAACGTGGATGATGAAGGGCCGGATCCGATCGTGATTCCTCATACCGAGCTCTCGGGGGAGGCGCTGCGAGGCGTGGTGGAGTCGTTCGTGCTGAGGGAGGGGACTGATTACGGCGAACGGGAGTTTTCGTTCGAACAGAAGGTCGCGCACGTCCTCGGCCGATTGGAGCGCGGCGAGGCGCAGATTCTGTTCGAGCCGGACTCGGAAACCGTGCACATAGTGGTCGCGCGCATAGGCGCCTTATGATGCCCCGCGGTCGGCCGAGCGGGCCTTGAGTCCCCTTGGGTGGGATGGTACGGTCGCGCTGCCTTCCCTTCACCGTCGGGTGTCACCTGCTACCTCTTTCTCCAGGACCGACCGCATTTCGCCGGCTTGATCACGGCCGTTATCGGCGCGGCATCTTGCGCTGCATACTGATAGCGGTACTGGGGCTGCTGGCCGCGGCTCCGAGCGCCTGGAGCGGCGGCTTGAGCGGTCTGCGTACGGCTGCCCGCTCGATATTGGGTGCCGACCAGGGCGTGTACGTCGAGGCCGCGGACGGCACGGTGCTGCTGGCGCAGGCCGCCGCGGAGCCGGTGCATCCGGCTTCCGTTTCAAAGGTGCCTACGACGCTTGCGCTGTTGCGCAAATTCGGGCCGGAGCATCGCTTCGTCACCACCTTTGCCGCGAGCGGCCGCCTTCTCGCAGGGACGCTCCACGGTGACTTGCTGGTCGAGAGCGGCGGCGATCCATCGCTGGTCGACGAGGATGCGCTGCTGGTGGCGGAGCGGCTGAATGCGTTGGGCATCCGACGGGTGACGGGCGGCCTGCGGCTGCGGGGATCATTGATATTCGATTGGCGCAGAGATCCGGACGGCGCAGGCCTGCGCAGCGCGTTGTCCGGGCAGACGCCGGCGGCGGCGTGGGCGGCAGTGCGGGCGTTGGACACTTCCGGGCCGGTGCTCGATGTCTCGGCCGCGAGCGCATCAACGCCGCCGGGTGTTGAATTTCTGACCGCCGCGGTGCGGCCTGTTGCCGCCATCGCTGGTGCCGCCGACTCTGCCGGCACCGCCGGCGCCCGGGTATTGAATCGTCGGGCCTTGGTCATCTACCAATCGCAGCCGTTGCTGCCGCTGCTCAAATCCCTGGACGACTATTCCAACAATATCGTCAAATTGTTCGCGGATGCGGCCGGCGGCGCGGCCGAGGTCCAAGCGCTGGCGCGCAGCGTAGTACCCGCAGCGATGCGCTCGGAGATTACGCTCGCTGACGGCGCAGGCACAGACCCGCGCAACAGACTCAGTCCGCGCGCCGCGGTGAGGCTGCTGCGAGCCCTGGATCAGCAGCTGCACCTCTCCGGACACTCGCTGGTCGATGTTCTGCCTGTTGCGGGGATCGATGATGGCACCTTGCGTAATCGATTGAACGCCCCCGGTGAGGTTGGTCGTGTGGTGGGTAAGACCGGCACTTACGGCAGCTATGGCGCCAGCGCTCTGGTCGGCGCCATCCGCACCCGGGATCGAGGCACAGTGTATTTCGCGATTCTCGATCACAATGTGCCGGTGCCTGAGGCCAGGCGCCGCCAGGATCGATTCGTGCGTAGGCTGCTCATGAAGCTGCACAGCCTGCCGTGGAAGTACCAGCCCGATGTGCGTCCGGCGGTGGCGCGCGCCGAGGTATCGACGGTGTCCCGATAACGCTTCTGGCGCGCCGATGCCTGGCGAACGTAAGCGCATGCCCAATCCGTGGCGCGACCTTCCGCTGCAGGACTACGAGGGACACGTGTCTTTTGCGTCGGTCGGGCAGGCGCAAATGCTGGCGAGAACGCTGGGTCTGTTGGTCGAGCAGCATGCGCCGCGCAGCGCCGCCATTATCGGGTGCGCCGGCGGTAATGGCATGGATCGTATCGGGCCGGGCCAACTCGAACGACTGGTCGCAGTCGATATCAACCATGCCTACGTCGAAGCCGTCGGCCTATTTGAGCCGGTCGACTTGATTTATGCCGCTCTAGCTCCCATCCGGTAAGCGGTTCGCGCGGCAGACGTACCGCCGTTTTCAAGCTGGGTTCTCGGGATGAACAAGGTTAGCAGGCGTTACGGCAATCCGACTGCGACGGGTGCCGTGCCGGCATGATCGGACGCAAACGCCAGCCGCGCTGCGTCATCATTGCCGGCCCCAACGGTTCGGGTAAGACGACGCTCGCCCGTGAGTACCTGCCGAAGGTCGCGGGCGTGATTCAGTTCGTCAACGCCGACTTGATCGCGCAGGGGCTTTCCCCGCTGGATCCGCCGTATGCGGCACTGGCCGGCGGCCGCCCGCTGCTGCGGGAGATCAGTCGCCTGGCTGCAGCGAACGCCGACTTCGCGTTTGAATCGACGTTGAGCGGGTTGACGTACGCGCATCAGCTGCGCGCATGGAAGATGCGCGGCTATATCATCGAGATCGCCTACTTGCGTCTACAGTCCCCGCAGCTGGCACTGCGCCGGATTGCCGCGCGTGTGCGTCAGGGAAGGCACGACGTGCCACGTGCGGCGGAAGAAGCCCGCTCAACGCGCGCCGCGCGCAAGATCGCCCGCATGTCCGGGACGCCAATATATGTGTGGGAGAACGGCCGGGTCGTCGCCAAGAAGCCGTAGCACGCCGGCGTGGGCGGTCGTGCCGGCGGTGCGTCCCGGCGAGCCGCGCTAGCGCGATCGGCGAGGTTGATTGCATCATTGCGCTCGATCGCGAGCGTGCAGCGGCACGTCGTTCGAGTTCTCGGAGCGGAGTGAAAGTCTCCACCGGCGGTGATGGCGAGCGATCGCATGAGCCCGCGGGCGCTCGTCGAGGCGGATTCCTTGCGCCCCGATGCTGTCACCAGTTTCGGGAGCAGGGTGTCCTGATGGAGGAGTGCCGTTGGACAGCCGACATTTGATGCGGTAGCATCTGATGCGTGCGCACCACGCTCGATATCGCCGACGATGTGCTCGATGCCGCAAGAGAACGGGCACGGCGGGACAGGAAAGCGCTGGGCGCAGTGCTATCCGATCTCGCCCGGCGCGGCCTGACCGCTGCGCGGGAACCGCGTGCCGTTCGGGAGCCGGAGGCCATTCATGGCTTTCGGCCGTTCGCGCCGCGCGGCGAAATCGTCACCAATGAGCTGATCGACAGGCTGCGCGAGGACGATGCCGGCTAGTGTGCGCGCTGCTCGACGTCAACATGCTCATCGCCCTGCTCGACTCCGACCACGTCTCGCACGACGTGGCATGGGACTGGTTTGCAAAGCACGCGCGTGAGGGTTGGGCGTCCTGTCCGATCACCCAGAACGGGTGCATCCGCATCATGTCGAATCCCGGCTATCCGAACGCGGTGCCGGTCCGGGCGGTCATCGAACGCCTTGCGCGCGCTTGCGCGGATGAAGTACACGAGTTCTGGCCGGACGGGATCAGCCTACTGGATCCTGACGTCGCGGACGCGACGCGCATCCATGGCCCGCGGCAGCTCACCGACCTGTACCTGCTCGCCCTCGCCGTCGAGCATGACGCACGATTCGTCACCTTCGATACCGGGGTGCCTCTGTCGGCGGTGCGGAAAGCGAGGCCGGACCATCTCATCGTGCTGTGACCGCGGAGGGTAATCCGCCTGCCAGCTTTCCCAGCTTGTCCTTTGCGGCTGCGTTGTCCGGATATATTTGCAAGTCGAGCTCGAGGAGGCTGATCGCCTCGGGCAGGCGGTCGTCGCTGATCAGTTCGTCTGACCAATCGTCGATGGCCACCTCGTCGAGCTTGAAGTCGGGCTTTTCCTTCTTCATCGCCGCGTAAATCTCGGCAGCATGATCGAAGCCCAGGCGGCCGATCTCGGTGCGGAAGCCATCGAAAGAGGATGGGACACCGTTGGCGGGGCGATAGCTCACCGACATGAAATGCCTGGGTACACCGTTCTGCGCAGGCGTCTTCTTCAGGTATGCCATCCCCGCGGCGTCGTGTTTGAGGTAAGCGTCGAGGAACTGAAGCGTATAACGCGCGACCCAGGCATACCCGGTGATACCGTCCTCGCGGCCGTAGTCTGCTTTCTGTACTTCAGGAAAGTTCTTCCAAACGTCTTCGTTGCGTTGGTACATCGAGCTGAACTCCGTATGCACCATACCCAGCATGTGTACGGTGATCAGATCTCCATGGGTCCACGCGTTCAGAACACTCGGACCTTTGTACTTGCTCGGGAAGCGAGCGTAGTCATCAAGCGTGACTTCTCCCTCGGCCATGTAGAGTAGCGGGATCGTCATCTGTCCGGGATGCACGTCGTCCGCTTGCTGCACGAGCGCGGAGTAGAACCGCATGCTGCCGTCGAGGGCGACCAGGGCATCGATCCGATTGTCCCGCGCGGCGGCGAACAGGTTGGATATCCCGCCCCAGCTGAATCCCGCTACGGCGACCTCGGATAGATCCGTATCCGGCAGCGTGCGCGCGTAGCCGACCAGAAAGGAGATGTCACGCGCCTGTGCGTTGATCCCGGCGACGTCGAGAGTCATGTCCCGGGTGCTCGCTCCCATGTCCGGGCTGGCGATGACCACGTAGCCGTGGCTCGCGAGATATTCGCACAAGTCGGCGTTCTCCCACGACATCGCGGAGAAGCTCGGCGCATAGATGACGACCGGAAAGCGCCCTGATGCCGCCGGTGCGTCACGCACCGCCCATAGCGGCATCTTCAAGGTAGGAGTCAGGCCGGATATCCACCGTTTCGCGTCGGGGGACATCCGCGGATGATCGAATTGGGTCTCGTTGGCCATCAGGTTCGCATAATCGCCTACCGTCATCGGTTTGGCGGCGCCGGGCTTGGCGGGATACCAGACCAGCGTCTGCAACGGCCGGGCGCGCTCGCCGTGATACGGTTTGCCGAGATCATCGGTGCGCGGGCGGAAAGTACGGGAATAGTCGTATTGATCGACGACTTTCAGACCGACGCGGTAGGGCCCGGGCTTGGCGACGAAGTGGAACAGCAGTGTGGGTTGTGCGGCGGTCGCGATCGAGGCGGCGGCGGCGACGATGCTCGCGAACACAATCCGGCTCATGGATCGCACGAAGAACACCCGAGTGGATTTGACCTGCACAGGTGTCGATGTCATCAGGCGTTACGGGGCGCCAGCCTGCTGCTGGCGCTGGAAGACCAGGACCCTGTGTATCGGCTTGCCGGCGGCTCCTTGCTCCCAGCTGTCGACCGTCATCGTCCTCCGGTCCTTCGAGACGCGCGTCGTCTGGTGACCAACCTGTTTCCCTGCGTGCAGCATTTCGGTCCGGATCTCGTATCCATTGACACGCCTGGTCGAGATCGAGTTGTCGGCTTCGGTTGGACAGGGGCGTCCATCGAAATTGCAAACGGTTACGTGGGCGGGCAGCTTGCCGGTTGCAAATTCGCTTTGCTGCGTAAGGCGGAAACCGTTGGCGGTCGGCTCGATCGTCAGCGTGTCGCCTTTTATCGGTGACCCTGCGAGTTTGGAATTCGCGACGTCGAGCTTCCAGGTCCCAAATATTGCATCATTGGATGTCTGGACTTGCGCGAAGGCCGGCGATACGGTGAGACGCCTGTCCCAGACATTTACGAAAAGCTCCCGTCCCTTGCCGTTGGTGCCGTCTTCGACCATAGATCTACCGTCGCTAACCAGCGTGAACTGATCGACTTCCACTATCATTGCGCCCACATAGTGCTTCAGTTTGAACCCGTCAGTCCCGATCTTGCTAAGCGCCGCGGTGGCGCCCTTTGGTGCAATAGGGCTTCGAACAGGGTAAGGCCTCCCGTCCCATTTGCCGTTGACTGTTGCCTTGATGGCGGAGAGCGTTAAGGTGACGTCGTCGTTGCTCGACGTCCTAATCGTGAGCGTGTTAGGCGGGACTTTAGCCAGCGCGGTGCTCTTCCAGTCCCCGACCAGCCCGCTGCCAGGGGATGTCCGCGTATAGGTGCTGTGATTGTCGAAGCGTTGCCCACCCGGCATAGTGCCCTTGCCCTCCAGGGAAAAGTGTTGCCGTCAGGTGAGATCCTAAGGATCTCAGTGATTCGTAAGATGCCATTCTGCTTCGTAGCGATCCTATAGTCGCCATTGCTGATTTCTTTGAAGGATTGCTGCTCCCCCAGGGGGGCGTTGAACATTTGGCCATTTGGCTTGAATGTGTAGCTGTCGTTTGCATTTGTGAATTTCAATTTGCCATTTCCGGCATCTTTCCAACTTAGGATCTCCGGGTTCATGTGGCTTTTGGCGATAATGGCGGTCCAACTTCCGTCAAAAGGACTCTTCGCCAACGCGGCAGAACACATGGAGATTGCGGTGAGGGAGAAAAGCATCGTTCGAATTTTCATGGGTCCTCCTTCGATGAATTGGGGGGCGATTATTCGATAATGGGTTGCGGTTCGCGTCGGTGGAGCATTTCTTGATTACTAGGTATATCTAGTATATACAGTAAGGCGTGAACGACGCCAAGCTGAAAATCGTCATGGGCCCCCTGGTCACCGGCGCCCAGGGGCCGCTCTACCAACAGATCGTCGAGGCGATCAAGCGCGAAGTCGCCGGCGGCCGGCTGACGCCGGGCAGCGTCATGCCCTCGTTTCGCGCGCTGGCGGCGCAGCTGGCGGTGAGCCTCATCACGGTGAAGCGCGCCTATGAGGAGCTGGAGCGGGAGGGAATCATCGTGCTGCACCAGGGATTGGGGACCTTCGTGGCGCCGCGCGCCAGCGATCGCTCGCGCAGCGAGCGGCGCGGTGTGGCCGCCGAGGCGCTGCGCGCCGCGGTACGGGCGGGCCGTGACGCGGGGCTGGGCGACCGCGAGCTCTTGGCGATGCTGCGCACCGAGTTAGCCTCGGCGCCGGGCGCACCGCTGGGGAAGGTGGGAGGACACGGCCGATGAGCGCCGCGATCGGATTGACCGGGGTGCGCAAGAGCTTCGGCGCGGGCTTCGCGCTCGGGCCGTTGGATCTGCAGATTCCGCAGGGCGCCATCTACGCGCTGGTCGGTCCCAATGGCGCCGGCAAGAGCACGACGCTGAGCCTGCTGATGGGCGCCGGTCGGCCCGATCGCGGCGAGATCGAGATCCTGGGCCTTCCATTGCCGCAGCACGAGGTGCAGATCAAGCGCCGCGTCGGCTATGTGAGCCCAGAGCTGGACTACTCGGCGTGGAAGTCGGTGGGCAACGCGATCAACTTCGTGCGCGGGTTCTACCCAGACTGGGACGAGACCTACTGCGAGTGGCTGCAGACGAAGCTGGGGGTACACCGGGGCGAGCAGATTGCCGAGCTGTCCTTCGGCGGGCGAATCAAGCTGTCGCTGATCCTGGCGCTCTCGCGGCAGTGCGACCTGCTGGTGCTGGACGAGCCGACTGTGGGCCTGGATGCCGTGTCGCGTCGGCAGATATTCACCGAGCTACTGCATTTCATGGAGCGCGAGGACCATACGATATTGATCTCATCGCATCAGCTGTCCGATATCGAGCGCTTCGCCGATCACCTGGCGGTGATGAACGAGGGCCGCCTGCTGACCTCGGGACGCATGGATCGGCTGGTGGAGCGTTATCGCCTGCTCGATGTCCGCTGCGTGTCTGGAGCCCGCGTCGCATTGGGCCGCCTGCAGCAGCTGCCGAGCGCGGCGATCCTGCAACGGGACGGCGAGCGGGTACAACTATTGCTGGACGCCGGCGTCACCTCGCCGGACGCGCTCGCCGGTCTCGGGTTCGACGTTCTCGAGAGCGCGCCGCTCGGCCTCGAGGAGCTGTTCCTGGCGCTGATCAACGGCGACAACAGCGCCCGCCCGTGGCATCCCGCTTAGCACGCCCCATGAACCGCGACGTCGCGCGATTGATCCGAGCCCATCTGGCTTCCGGTGGCGGCGCGTGGCTGCTGGCGACGGTGATCGCGCAGTTCTTCACGACCGGCGCTGCCTGGGCGCTGTGGATGCAGCGTGAGCCGCTGCCGGGCATTGCGCTGGCGGCGATCGGCGCCGCGCTCACGCTGTCGCGGCAGACGCTGGCCTGGCGGGCGCTGCCGATCTCGACCCGCGAGATCGCCCTGGCGCGCTGGTGGGCGGTCGCCGGGGTGCCCGGAGCGGCCCTGACCGCGACGCTCGTCCTCGTCGCACTCGACAATCCCAGCATGGGGCTGCACGCCCCCGCGATCGGCGTGATTGCCTTACAGGTCGCGGTCCTCTGGTCGGTGCTCGGCGTGCTGGCGTGGCTGCCGCCGCTGCCGCGATGGCAGCGCGGCGCTCATGGCCGCACGAGGTTTATCATCAGCTGGGGCGCCCTCGCGCTGCTGGCGGCGTATGGCTATCCGCTGCGTCAGCAGACGCTCGTCTTCGTGGCGGGACCGCTGTTGCTGGGCCTGGGGTTGCTGCTCGGCTCGCTGCTGCGCGCGCTCAATGCGCAGCCGCAGGCTATGGCGGAGCCGGGCGGCCGACACCGCGACTCGAAGGCGGATGTCCGCGAAACGCCGGTCAGCCGTCTGCGGGGCTGGGCCCAGCTCGCGTGGCCGCTGTTCGGCCGCACCGTGGTGATGGCCATCGTTTGCATCGGCGGCGTCTCGGCACTGCGCTGGCTTTATCCACGCGCAACCGACGCGCTGACCTGGGTGTTCCTCGTGGCCGTCTCGGTGTGGTCAGGATGGGCCACACGGCGCTGGCTCGGGACGCTGTGGTTCTGGCGCTGCCTGCCGCTCAGTACCACGCAGCTGGCCATCGTGCTGCAGGTCGTCGCACTGCTGCCGGGCACCGCGACGCTGCTGTTGGCACTGGCGGTCCATCATCTTGCCCGCGCCGCCTCGCTGCCGCTGCCCGGATGGCTGATCGCCGCCTTCGTCGCGTTGCAGTCCGCGGTCGATTCACAGCTTCGCGGCCGGCGCGCCCGACGGCCTGCCAGCCGCGCGAACCAGCGTTGGATCGCGCAATCCGTGCGCCTGACCTACCCCGGCTACATCACCGTGCTGCTGGCAACCATGCTGGTCCATGCCGTGGTATCGAGCGTGGCGTGGCTGTGCGCGGTAGGCTGTACCGCGGCGCTGCTGCTCGCCACCAACTACTACCTGGTACTGCTGCACCTTCGATCCGCGGACGCGCCTGAAGGGCTCGGTGGCGATCGCCGCTCGTTAAAATGGCAGCCGCACTCTGCCTTCCGCAAAGGCCGCGATGTGGAGGCGCAGATGCCTGCCTTGCCGGCACCCCAGAGCGGCTATCGAGGCTGACTTTCATTCGATCGGGCCGCCGCGGATCGTCGCGGCTGCTTGCTTGCTACCGGGCTCAAAGGTGCGGCCCATTCTCGTCTGTCGCCCCGTCCGGCGCGACCGCCACCCAGGTTGGCTCGGTGCTGCGGCGAAAATCACGGTGGAGCGGCGGGTCAGTCGACAGTGGTAAAATATCGTTTATGACGTCCTCGGACCTGGAAGAAGCGGCCCTGCATCTGTCGGCGCAGGACCGTGCCCGCTTGGTGCAGCGATTGCTGGAGAGCTTGGATCAGCTCTCCGAAGAGGAAACCCGGCAACTCTGGCTGGTCGAGGCGCGACGCCGTGCCGATGAGATCGATGAAGGCAAGGTTCAGTTGATGGATGGCGATGAGCTGGAGCAGCAGGTCCAAGCGCTGCTGCGGTGAAATACGGCATACATCCGGAGGCGGCCGCCGAGCACCGCCGACAGGTGGCCTACTATGAGCAGCGCCAGCGAGGCCTCGGCCAGCGCTACCACGCCGAGTTTCGCGCCATGCTCGCGCTGGCATGTGAGGCGCCGTTGCGCTACCGCGTCGCCTTTCCCCCGACGATCCGCCGGATCCGTTTTCGCATCTTCCGTTTCGATCTGATCTATCGGCAAGCGAATGAGATCGTGCAGGTACTTGCAATCGCGCCACAGCGCCGCCAGCCCAACTACTGGCTGACACGGCTTTGACATCAGGTGCCCGTTTGCCACTGTCGAAACAAGACGGACCCTGTGCTGTCGGATGAGATTTATGGAAGACGATGCTGACCAAAGTAGCCTTCAGCGCCTTTTGCGGCCGCTGCGACGCGAGCTAACAGGCGACCTTGCTGCGGCCCTATTGCGTATGGAGGCGGACGCGGAAACTCAAGAGCGCTACGAAGATTTAGCGGAGCGAAACACCGAGGGGCATCTGACGGCTGCAGAACAGCAGGAACTCGCTTCGTTCGTGCGTGCGAACCTGATGGTGAGCGTATTGAAGGCCGAAGCCAGGGCCTTTCTTCAAACCGCAGCGTAGACGCGTTTCCGCATGGATGCCGCGCTGCGCCTCTTGGTCCGGACGCGTGCGAATCGCTGTTGTGAATACTGTGGGCTTCTGCAGGAATTGTCGCGATTAGAACGGCCACCGCCCGGATCGCGTGGCCCGAGCCGCGCTCGCCGCCCGCTCGCTTACATCCGCTGCACCAGCGCCCGCAGCTCCGCCTGCATCTGCGCCGCGTCCAGGTGCACGCTGTGGCCGTGTCCGGGCAGCAGCCATTCGAACCGATGCTGCGCCAGCCGTCCCAGTGAGAGCTCGAGCTCGTCCCACGAATACCAACATACGTCACGGAACGCCGCCAGTTGCTCGTGCCGACGGTCCCACGACAGTGAGTCGCCCGCGAACAGGTAAGTGCCCTGCCACAGGTAGACCACGCTGCCGCGCGTGTGGCCGGGCACCGGAATCGCCATCAGGCCGTCGCGGATCGGGGCCGGCTCGGCGCCGGTCAGCAGGTCGGTGGCATACGGCGCCGCGGAGCGATCGTGCTCGTGGATCCACACGCGCGCGCGGAACTGGTGGGCGTATCGATCCGCGGCGGCGACGTCGTCCCGGTGCGTGAGCAGGATGTCGGCGATCCCGCCCATTTGCTCGAACGCCTGCACCAGGCTCTGCACGTACCGCGGAGAGTCGACCAACAGATTGCCGCCCTCGGCCCGCACGAAGTACGCGTGGGCACCGAATGACGTGTGGGCGTTGTAGCCGCAGCGGTAGACGCGCGGCGCGATTTCCTGCGGGAACAGCCCGAGCGGCTGCTGCCGGCGGCCCTCGGTTCCAACCGACGCGGTGGGACAGAGCAGCGCGGCTCGCCACGCAGCGCGCTCCTCATCCTCGCTGGCCGGTTGGCGCGCGAACACCGATTTGCCGTCGCGGTGCACGATCAGGCCGGGCGCGACTTCGCGCGACGCCGCACAATCGATGCATCGGCTATCAATATACCAGTCGCCCGGCGCGGAGTCGGGGTTGCGGTCGCTGCGCTTCGCCATGTTGGTTCGGTGCCTTGACGCTCCGATTGTGCGCCCATCCGATATGGCGCATCGTGCCGTTCCCCTCGTCCGCGCCGATGGTCCCATCGCCGGTGACTTTGCGCCGCGGCGGCGGCAGCGGCAAGTAAGTGGCGCACCAGCCGCCTGACGGCAGCGAGACTGTCGACTCGAGGGCAGAGGCTGTACCTGACCACCACTCACTTCCATCCGGAGCATGCGTCCGGGCAGGCGGGCTTTCCGCCCGACACCGTGATGATCCGCAATCGGGCGCAGCAGGATGCCGGCAGCGCAGCTGCGGTATTTCGAAGCGGCCCATACGAAGGGGGATGAGATCGTCTTCGTACCGGAGGACGGCGTGCTGCTGCCCAAGCTCATCGTGCTGGCAGAGTCTGGCCAACCTGCCGCGCTCGGTGCAGCAGGCCTACGCCGATCCGACGCCGTAGCGGCGCGCCCGGCGCCCCGGCGCGCCCCTTCCTCAGGCCAGGGTGTCCCGATACAGCTGCAGCAGCTTGCCCCAGGCGCGCTCGGCCTCAGGCTTGTTGTAGATTGGCTTACCGTCGGCCTGGTGCGGCATGTCCGGCACGGTCCAGCCGTGCTGCATGCCCTGGTACACCACTACTTCGGCCTGCAGATGCGCGTCCGCGAAGGCCTTGCGCAAGGTAGTCTTGGCGTCCGGCTGGCGCACGTCATCGCTGGTCGCGATCGCGATGTACATGCGCGACTTCATCTTCGGAATCAGCAGGTGTGGGCTGTCGGGCTTATCGGTCACCAGGCCGCCGCCGTGGAAGGTGGCCCCGGCGCCGACCCGATCGGGATCGACCGCGCAGGTCTTGAATACCAGCGGGCCGCCCATGCAGTAGCCCTGGGTGCCGATTTTCTTCGAGGTGTCGACCTGGCTGTGCGAGTCCAGGAAGCCGATGTGCGCCTTCGCATCGGTCTCGATCGCGCCCGGAGCATTGATCGGGCCGGTGATCCGCGCCATCTTCGCGCGCGTGGCCGGGTCGCGGAAATTTATTTTTTCGATGGCGCTCTCGGTGAACACCGGTGCCTTGGCGGTGCGATAGAACGGATTGGGCACCAGCACCGAGTAGCCGCTGCCCGCCAACCGGCGCCCGAAGGCACGGAACGTGGGCCGCAGCCCGAAGATATCCGTCCAGATGATGACGGCGGGATGTTTGCCGCTGGCCGGATGAAAGAATGCGGCATCACAAGTGCCGTCCGGCGTGCGGATAGTCACGCCATGCTCGACTACCTTCATCTGCGCGGCGGAGGCCGCGCCGGCCGCCGTCGCTGCGAGCCCTACGGCTGCGGACAGCGCGACGAATTCGCGCCTCGAACGGTCTTCCGGTGATGCACGCTCGCGCGGCTGATTCCTGTCCTCGCTCGTCATGGCAGGCCCCCCTATTTTTCGAACCGTAATGTGCCCCGCGTCAGCAGTGCGCGGCGCGCAGGAGCTTACTCCGGTTCAGATGCGTCGTCGCCTGGGTGCCCGACGGCACCGCCGCGCTGGTCGCCCTGCTGCGCAGCTTGCTGCCGAGGGGCCTGCTGCGGCACAGGAGAGGCCTGCGGTGGCGGTGCTGCTGCCCCGGTTGATGGCGCGGCTGCTGCTGCCGGTGCTGCCACGGCCACCTCGGCAGGGGCCGGCGCAGGCGTCGCCTCCGGTGCTTCCAGGGCGCCAGGCAATGCAGGGGCGGCGGGCGTGGCGGTGCTCGCGGCGGTGCTCGCGGCGGCGTCCTCGTCGACCGCCTGCTTGGCGGCGTGCTGCGCCGCCTGGCGCGCGAGCTCGGCCGCCGATGGCGGCAGCTGCTGCGCAACCAGTGTCGCCGGGTTGATCACGGAAGGGTCGTCGCGCAGTTTCACATACAACTGCGCGCCGCTCGGATGCGGCACCGGCAGCGAGTAGCCGGGGAAACCGTCGGGTACCTGCACCGGATGCGCGAAATTGTGGTCGGTCGCGATGGAGTCGATCAGAAACAGATGCGAGCCCGACAGCTTGCAGGCCAGGTCCGGCGTCGCCGGACAGGTCAGCTTCCTCAGCACCGGCAGGCGCACCAGCGTCACCAGCGGCTGCCAGTCGCCCATCACGCCATCGGCGGTGATGCGGAATTGCAGCGGTCCGAAGGCGGACGGGCCGAATGCCTTATCCGGATCGAGCGTGACCACCGCCACCTGGGCATCCTCGAGCGTGATTCCGCCGGTGTCGAATCCCAGCGTGGTGGAAAAGGATCCATCGGCGGTGGCGACCTGCACCGTCTCATCGAGCGTGAATGCCGATGGGGCGTGTGCGCGCAACGAGAAGGTCAGCGTGGCATCCTGCGGCAGCTCGTCCTGCGCGCCCAGCGCGATGTCGCTGGCGCGGCCGGCGCTCGACAGGCGCACGCTCTTGCCGATCAGAGCGACGCTGGGACGCGGGGCGACCACGAGCGCGTCCAGATCGAATACCCGTCCGTCCTTCAGGGTGATGCGCGAATTCACGCTATCGCCCTGCTTGAGTGCATCGACCGGCTGGGCGTTTTGCGCCAGCATCACCAGCTGGTCGGTGCCCTGGATGGAGGAGAGCTTGCCGGGCATGAACGCCACGCCCTTCAGCGTGAGGCTCGCGACCTGGTCCAGGCGGCTGCCGCGCAGGATGCCCTGCGCATCCCCGGCGCGGATCGTGAAGCTGTCGAGATGGCCCGCCTCGGAAAAGGCATGCAGATACACCGGCTGCGGATGGGTGGCACCGTACTCGGTCACCAGCAGCGTCAGCGAGCCGGGCTTGGCCTCCTGCAGCGGCAGCTTGACCTCCACCTCGTTGAACTTGACCTTCTTCCAATCGGCCTTGAGCTCCTTGCCGCTGGCATCCTTGAGCATCACGTCCTCAACGCAGCCGACGCTCACTGCCTGCAGGTGCACGGTGTTCTCGCGACCCACGATCAGTGCGCCATCGTCAGCGGGCGTCAATTTCAGCGAGCGGGCCTGGGTGTTGACCAGCTCGAACTCGGGACCATCGTAGTCCTGGAAACCCCAGTAACCGTGCAGCGAGCCGTGAATGTTGGCGCCCAGATCGGTGGCGCCGAGCCCGGCGGTGTCGACCACGAAGCCGCCCTGCCGCGCATCGGCGTGGGCGGGCAGATCGATGACCCGTCCGCCCTTGCCGGTGAGGCGCAGGCTCAGGTCGCGCGCATACGCGGTGGAGAACACCAGCGGTGCACCTTCCACCGGCAGGACCAGCGAGGTTTTGCGCGCGCAGAACATCTGCTTCGGGTCCACCGCATGCAGCGGCGGCAGCTGCGGCGGCTCGACCGCCGGCAGCGCGATGACCAGCACCGAGCGAGGGTTATTGAATGACGGCGGCGTGTTAAGCGCCAGCGACATCGCATCGCCGTGCTGGGATGCTAGCGCGGGGATGTACTGGAACTGTGCGGTCGCGAACGAGCCGAGGATGCGCGCGATGTCGATCACCGAGGCGATGTAAGGACTGTAGTAGCCGTAGCTGAGCTGTGGCGTATAGCTCGCCTCCATCGCCAGGTCGGTGGCCGGGCCGGAGGTGAGCGCCTCGACGATCGAGGTGCTGTGCCCGTCATTGAGGATCAGCGCATCCTGTCCCTGCATCAGACAGGGGATCTGCAGCTCGGGAATCTTCTCCAGGCATTTCGGGTCCATCTTGATCGAAAGACTGCGCGCCAGCAGCGGCGTGACCTGCTTGAGCCGCGCGCGATCGTCGTCATCCAGGCCATGCAGCGCGCGCACGTAGGTCTGCAGGCGCGAGTGATCCAGCGTTGCCTGGTTCAAATCCTGCGAGGCGCGCACGAATGCGCCTGGGCGTCCGCGCACGGCATTCACCAGGGTCCTGTAGTCACCGCCCGTCTGCGGCACCAGGAACACCAGCACCTGTTGCGCGCCGTCGGGCACGGTGAGGCGCAGGCCGCCCGCGCAGCGCCGGCCCCATGTCTCGCAGCGATGGAACCAGCCGCGCGGCGGCGGATTGGTCGAGCCGCGCAGAAACGCCGCGACCATCATGTAATGCGCCGATTGCGTGGGCGGCAGCGCCGCCCGGATCCACAGGTGATCACCGGCCGCCAGATTTGGCACGGCGGAAATCGGTAGCGTGGCCTTTCCACGCGTGACCTTCACCTCCAGATTCGGTCCGGCCAGATCAAACGGCGCCGGACCGGCGAGCGCGCGTGCGCCCGTCACCACGACGGCGCTGAGCGCGAGCAGGGCAAGCAAAAGAGAACGGCGGCGCAGTGTCATGATGGTGTGGCTCGAGCGAACCGCGTCCGCCTCCCTGTCAGCGTGTCAGGCGCCAATTCAACGGGCGTGGCGCACAGCTGTCAACCCGCAGCGCGACGCTGCATTGCGATGTTGCCGTAGCAGGTATTATCGGCATGCTTCATGAATCGGAGCTGACCAGGTATCCCATAATGGGACTGCGTTGAATCGGGTCGTGACACGGCTAGGCGCCGGCGCGCTGCTGGCAGCGGTGCTGTGTGGCTGTGCACGCCCCGTGCGTGCGCCGGCCCGCACGGCCGCGCTGGCGCTGGCGCCGGCGCCGGCGCCGGCCCCGGCGCCGCTGTCGCCGTTCGACGATACGGCGGTGTCATTTTTCGTGCGAGGTTACGGGCTGGTACGCGGTGCGCGGGTCATCGTGCGCGTGTGCGTGGGCGCCGATCACGCCATCGTCAGCGCCGACGTGGTGGAGTCGTCGGGGGATGCGCACTTCGACCAGCTCGCTGTCGGCTGGGCGCGACAGGTGAGGCTGCGCACGAGCGCGGCCAAGGGAGCGCCCGTAGCCTCCTGCGGCGCGGTGCGAGTGCAGATGCGCCGCGTGCCCGACACGCCGCTGCCCGGAACGCGCGACAACGTGCTCGGCTGATCGCGCATCAGCCGCTCATGACGTCGCAGGCCATCCTGGCCCTTGCCGTTGCGCTGGCGCTCGCGCTGGGCGCGCTGGCTGTGCTGCTGGCATGGGCGGCGCGAGCGCTGCGGCGCGAGCGCGCGACGCGCGCGCGTGCCGAACGGCTGCTGACGCTGGTGTCGGACGCTATCGCCGGCCGCGCGCTGGTGGAGCTGGACGAGCGCGGCTACATCGCGCACTGGAACACCGGTGCGCAGCGCCTGTACGGCTATGCGGCCGACGAGATCGTCGGCCGTCACTGGTCGTGCCTGTACAGCGCTGAGGACCGCGGCGCCAACGTGCCGCAAAAGCAGCTGGAACTCGCGGCCCGGCAGGGCCGGCTGGCGATCGCAGCACAACGTGCCGGCAAGGATGCGCGCGTTTTCGCGGCGGACACGCTGATCGAGGCATTGCGTGACGGCGCGGGGCGCCTGGTAGGGTTCGCCTGCATCGAACATGACATCAGTGAGGCGGTGCGTATGCAGCGTTCGCTGCAGGCCGCGCACGCGCGGCTCTCGCAGGCGCAGAAGCTGGCGGCACTGGGACAGCTCGCCGACGGCATCGCGCACGATTTCAACAATATCGTGCAGGTGATCGGCGCCTGCGCGAAGACGTTGCAGCGCCGCCTGGACGGCCGTGGCGGGGCGAGCGAATTTCTGCAGATGATCGCGCGCAACGCCGAGCGCGCGGGTGCGCTGTCGCAGCAACTTCTGATCGTGGCGCGCCGCTCGTCCCGCGGCGCGGTGCTGACCAACGTGAACGAAGTGGTAGCCGAGGTGGTCGGGCTACTGCGGCACACGCTCAGCGAGCAGACCAGGCTGGACGTGCGTATCGGCGGCGCTCTGCTGTGGAGCGTGATCGATCCGAACCAACTGGAGGCGGCGCTGCTGAGCCTGGCGGTCAATGCCCGCGAGGCCATGGCTTCCGGCGGGACGCTGTGGATCGAGACTGCGCAGGCCGACGCGCCGCCAGCCAGCGCTGGCCCGGGCCACGAGCAACATTACATCCTGATCCTGATCGCCCACACAGACGGGGGCACGAGGTCCCCAAGCGGCATGAGCGAGGAGCAATTCGGCCCGGCAGCCGTGCGCGATTTCATCGAGCAATCCGGAGGCGTACTCACCATCGCGCCGCAGGCGAACCAGGACGGCCACGAGGAGCACGGTACGGCGGTGAGAATCTACCTGCCGCGACATGCCGGTGAGTGAGCGCGTAGGTACGCGAGGCGCTGGGATAGCCGTCGGCTGGCAGCCTGCGCTGCCGGTTGGGCGTCGCCGCCGCGGCCGGCGTAGACTCATCTTGATGTCAGCCCTGGAGCGCTTTCACCCCTCGGTCGCTCGTTGGTTCGCGGCGCACTTCCACGCGCCGACGGCGCCGCAGCTGGCCGCGTGGCCGGCGATCGCGAGCGGCCGCCACACGCTGATCGCCGCGCCCACCGGTTCGGGCAAGACCCTGGCGGCGTTCCTGGCCGCGATCGACTCGCTGGTACGCGACGCGGTGGACGGGCGGCTCGAAGAGGCCACCCGGGTGGTGTATGTGTCTCCGCTCAAGGCACTGTCCAATGACATCCAGCGCAACCTCGAGGTGCCGCTGAGCGCGATCGCGGCGGAGCTGGCCGCGGCGGGACTGCACGCGGGAGCGATCCGCGCGCAGGTGCGCACCGGCGACACGCCGCCATCGGTGCGCAGCGCGATGCACCGCAAGCCACCGCATATCCTGGTCACCACTCCCGAATCGCTGTACCTGCTGCTCACCAGCGCCTCGGGACGGGTCCTGCTCGGCACCACGCGCGCCGTGATCATCGATGAGATCCACGCCCTGGCCGCCAATAAGCGCGGCGCACACCTGGCGGTGTCGCTCGAGCGACTGCAGGGGCTGTGCGGGCGACCGCTGCAGCGCATCGGTCTGTCGGCCACGCAGAAGCCGATCGAGGCGATCGCGCGTTACCTGACCGGGGCCGGCGCCGGCGCCGGCGCCGGCGATGGCGATGGCGCTGTGCCGGGCGTTGGGCCGGGCGGTGACCCCGACTGCGCGATCATCGACACCGGTCACGTGCGCGAGCGCAACCTGGCACTACTGCTGCCCGATGCGCCGCTCGAGGCGGTGATGTCCAACGAGACCTGGCAGAACGTCTACGACCAGCTCGCGCGGCTGATCGATGGACATCGCACCACGCTGATCTTTGCCAATACCCGCCGCATGGTGGAGCGGGTCACGCGCCACCTGAGCGAACGCATCGGCGAGCAGCACATCGCGGCCCACCACGGCAGTCTCGCCAAGGAGCAGCGCCTGGATGCCGAGCAGCGGCTGAAGGCCGGCACCGTGCGCGCGCTGGTGGCCACGGCGTCGCTGGAGCTGGGTATCGACATCGGCGAGGTGGACCTGGTTTGCCAGCTCGGCACCCCGCGCTCGATCGGCACCTTCCTGCAGCGCGTGGGCCGCGCGAACCACTCCGTGGGCGGGGTGCCCGCCGGGAGGCTGCTGCCATTGAGCCGCGATGAGCTGGTCGAGTGCACCGCGCTGCTGTCGGCGGTGCGCGCCGGGGAGCTCGATGCGCTGCGCGTGCCGCCCGGGCCGCTCGACGTGCTCGCCCAGCAGCTCGTGGCCGAGGTCAGCGCGCGCGAGTACGGTGAGGACGATCTGTACGCGCTGGTGCGGCGC
>Ga0307373_10004752_pt1 | contig 22673 bp, 26 predicted proteins | sample OX2MG_FD_202534 | JGI IMG/M metagenome (GOLD analysis project Ga0307373, IMG submission 202534) | Soil microbial communities from Risofladan, Vaasa, Finland - OX-2 | ecosystem: Environmental > Terrestrial > Soil > Coastal area > Acid sulfate soil | place: Finland: Risofladan, Vaasa | collected... | reverse complement strand
GTTGCCGGCAACGGTTTAAGCCTGTCCGAGTACGCGCCGGCGCAGGTAAAATCCGCCGTGGTCGGTCACGGCCGTGCCGAAAAAGCCCAAATTCAACATATGGTCTGCGTCCTGCTGAAACTGGAGCAGGCGCCGCCGGCAGACGCCGCGGACGCGCTGGCGGTAGCGATTTGCCACGCTCATCTGCGCGGCCGCCTACCGGCACGCCGAAAATCGGCATTGCGTGCCGCGGCCGCGGAGTACCGGAGCTGGACGCCGTGATCGGCCGCCTCACCGGTCAACTGGCATTAAAACAGCCCCCCTGGTTGCTGCTGGAGGTAGGGGGTATCGGCTATGAAATCGAAGCGCCGATGTCGACGTTCTATCGACTGCCGGCGACTGGCGAAGTCATCAGCCTGCAGACCCATCTGGTCGTGCGGGACGACGCCCATCTGCTCTACGGCTTCGGCACGCTGGCCGAAAAGACGCTGTTCCGGGCGTTGATCAAGATCTCAGGCGTTGGCCCCAAAGTGGCGCTGGCGGTGTTGTCGAGCATCAGCGCCGACGATTTCTGGAACGCTGTGCGCGCCGGGGAGAGCGGTCGGTTGACCAAGACCCCTGGTATCGGCAAGAAGACCGCCGAACGCATCGTCGTGGAGATGCGCGACCGCAGCGACACCAGCGTCGTCAACGAAGGTTTCACCGTGAGTACGCCGGGCACCGCCATGAGCCCGCTGACCGAAGCGCGAGCCGCACTCGAAGGCCTGGGTTACAAACCGGCCGAGGCGCAGCGCCTGACCGGCGCCGTGCACAAGGACGACATGAGCACCGACCAGATCATTCGCGAGGCTTTGAAAAGAGCCCTGCGCTGACTTTGTTGAAACGGCACGGTCGCTACCGAACCGGATATAGGTCGGAAACCGAAGCTACACGGTCTTGCGCTCTTGCATACGATTAACTCATTCATGTGAGGTTCAGGTCAAAAGGTACGGCGTCACATACAATGACGCGGTGAACGATCTCACCTCAAACAGCGATGCGGCTCGTACCGTTTCGGCTGCGGCCAGTGGCGATGAAGACCGCATCGAACGCGCACTGCGGCCCCGCACACTGTCCGAATACGTCGGCCAGCCAGCGGTACGCGAACAGATGTCGATCTTTGTCGATGCCGCGCGGCGACGTGGCGAGGCGCTCGATCACACGCTGATTTTCGGCCCGCCCGGACTTGGCAAAACCACTTTGGCCCATATCCTCGCCGCGGAAATGGGCGTTAATCTGCGCCAGACGTCCGGCCCGGTGCTGGAGAGAGCCGGCGATCTGGCGGCGTTGCTAACCAACCTCGAACCGCGCGACGTGCTGTTCGTCGATGAAATCCACCGGTTGTCGCCAGTGGTTGAGGAAGTGCTGTATCCGGCGATGGAGGATTACCAGCTCGACATCATGATCGGCGAAGGGCCGGCCGCACGCTCGATCCGTCTCGACCTGCCGCCGTTCACGCTGGTGGGTGCCACTACCCGGGCGGGGGCGTTGACGGGGCCGCTGCGCGATCGTTTCGGCATCGTGCAGCGGCTGGAGTTCTACGGGGTCGAGGATCTCTGCTCCATTACAACACGTTCGGCCGGTATTCTGCGCGTGCCGGTGGACGCCGACGGCGCGCGTGAGATCGCCCGCCGTGCGCGCGGCACGCCCCGTATCGCCAACCGCCTGCTGCGGCGTGTACGCGACTATGCCGAGGTACGCGGCGAGGGGGTGATCACCCGCGATGCGGCTGATGCGGCGATGCACATGCTCGGCGTCGACCATTCCGGACTCGACGGCATGGATCGCCGGCTGCTCGGCATGTTGATCGAACGTTTCGACGGCGGACCAGCTGGCGTCGACAGTCTGGCGGCGGCGATCGGCGAGGCGCGCGAGACCATCGAGGATGTCATCGAGCCGTATTTGATCCAACAGGGGTATCTGTTGCGCACGCCCCGTGGGCGAATGGCGGGGCGGCTGGCCTACCAGCACCATGGTCTGCCGGTACCGCAGCGGGTGAAACCGGATCTTTTTACAGACGCTGAAAACGCTTGAATTCATATCTATAAAACACATAAGACGCGTGATACAACATATTGTTACACATGGTTGATATTCGTATGAGGGTTTATTATGAAGACACTGACAGTACCGGTGTGGTGTACCACGCGGGCTATCTGCGTTACTTCGAGCGTGCCCGCAGCGAATGGCTGAGAAACCTGGGCTTCTCACATCAGGCACTGTCCGAAACCTTCGGCATCGCCTTTACGGTGAGTCGACTGAGCATCGACTATCTGCGGCCGGCAAGGCTGGATGATGTCTTGATTGCCAGCGCCGAAATCGAACAATGCCGCCGTGCCAGCTTCTGTTTCGAACAGAACCTGCAGCGCGAAGGCGAGTCCAAACGGCTGGCGCGTGCCCAAGTGCGGGTCGCCTGCGTGAATGTGGAAACCTTCAAACCCTGCGGGCTGCCGGAGCCGCTGTATCGGCAGTTGATTCGATAAATCGTGATTGATCCTGTATCCACTGAGCACTTTTGAGCATGAACGACGGTTTTTCTCTGTTTCGCATTCTTCTCCAATCCAGCGGCCTGGTTCAGGTCGTGCTGCTGTTGCTGCTGGCGGCTTCGGTTTTGTCTTGGGCGGTGATCGTGTCCAAGCGCAGTCTGGTAGCGCGCACGCAGAAATTGGCGCAACAGTTCGAAAGTCGCTTCTGGTCGGGCGGTACGTTAACGGACCTCTACGACAAGCTGCACGGCGGTGGTCGCGACGTTAACGAGGGCCTGGCACCGATCTTCCTCGCCGGCTACGAGGAGTTTGCCCGACAGCAGCAGGGCCGTGGTCGGGTTAACCCGGAGGACGCGCTGGCTTCAGTACAGCGGCAGATGCGGGTAGCCCAATCGCGCGAAATCGAGAAGCTGGAAGGCGGCTTGGCACTGCTGGCGACGATCGGTTCTACCAGCCCCTATGTCGGCCTGTTCGGCACGGTGTGGGGCATCATGAACGCCTTCGTCGCCATCGGTAACGTCAAGCAGGCGTCGCTGGCGATGGTGGCTCCCGGCATTGCAGAGGCGTTGATTGCCACTGCGATGGGCCTGTTTGCGGCGATTCCTGCGGTGATCGCCTACAACTTCTTCACCGCCAGCGTCGATCGCCTGGAGGGTCGTTACAACAACTTCTCCGACGAGATGGCCGGCATTATCGAACGCGGCTTGCGTGGGCTGGGTGGGGAGCGTACCTGATGGCCGCTGTACAAACCCGACGCAGAGGTCGGCGGCAGTTGGCCGCCGAGATCAACGTGGTGCCTTACATCGATGTGATGCTGGTGCTGTTGGTGATCTTCATGGTGACTGCGCCGTTACTGACACAGGGCGTCAACGTCGAGTTGCCGAAGGCCGCAGCGCAGCCGATCCCCTCCAGTGAGGAGCCGGTCACGCTCTACGTGGATGCCAACGGCCGTTACTTTCTCGATATCGGAACCCACCGGAAGCAGCCATTGAGTGACGATGAGGTCACCGACCGCATCGCCGCAGTGCTGCGCAACAAACCCGACACCATGATCCTGCTCAAGGCCGACCAGACCGTGCCTTATGCGCGCGTCGCCGTCGGCATGACGCTGCTGCAGGCCGCTGGCGCTAGCAAGATCGGCTTCGTCACTGACGCGCCCACACCCACGAAAGCAGGTCGCAGAAAGCACGGATGAACTTGCGTCTGCGGCACTATCTGGTGGCGCTGCTACTGCACGCCATCCTCTTTGCCTTCATCTTCGTGGGGGTGCAGTGCAGCCATACGGTACAACCACCGATGGCTATTCAGGGTACCATCGTTAACCCGTCGCAGGTCAAGCAGCAGCAGGCGGGTGCTGAAAAACAAAGAACGGTGGAGAAGACCCAGGCGGTCGAAGAAGCCAGACGCCAGGCGACAATTACCGCCGAATCCGAGTTACGGGAAAAGCAGCAGGCGCAATTGAAGCAGCAGCAGCAAGCCCAGCTCAAAATGCAGCAGGAGGCTAGGCAGGCAGCGGAACAGGTGAAACAGCAGGCCCAAAAACTGGCGCAGCGGAAGGCAGCACTGCAGAAACGGGTCGAGGCACAGCAGAAGGCCGATGCCGAACGGCAGGCTCAACTCAAGGTGCAGCAGAAGGCAGCCCTGCAGAAACGGGTCGAGGCACAGCAGAAGGCCGATGCCGAACGGCAGGCTCAACTCAAGGCGCAACAACAGGCTGCGGAGAAGAAAGCACAGCAAGAAGCGGCAGTAGAAGCCAAACAGAAAGCCGCAGCGGCCGCCAAGAAGAAAGTGGAGCAGGAGGCCAAAGCCAAGGCGACTATGGCGAAAAAACAAGAGGCTGAAAAGCAGGCGGAGCTTAAAAAACAGCGTGCGGCCGAACTACAGCAACAACTTGGCACCGAATCGCAGGCACTCAAGCAGACTTCGCAGAACGCCTGGGTCGCCGAGATCAAGAGCAAGCTCGCTAGCAATTGGTTGAGACCTCAGGGCGTCTCTGACACCATCATCTGTACCGTTCGTGTCGAGCTGGCCGACAACGGCCATGTGTTGTCAGTGCAAGTCATCGGAAGCAGCGGGAACTCCTTGTTCGATGATTCTGTCAGGAGAGCGGTGCTAAAGTCTGACCCGCTGCCTTTGCCCGTTGATCCGACAGCATTCCAATCAGGGCTGAAGTTGCACTTCACTCCCCAAGATCTTCAGAACGCAGGCTGAATTCATGCGAATACTCATTTTGTTACTAGGTATCCTCGGATGGGGCTGCGCTCACGCCGACCTCGACATCACGGTCACTGGCGGCGAGGCGGCCGCCCAGCCGATTGCCGTGGTGCCTTTCCAGACTTCGCCCGGCGCTAATTTCGATGTCGCCCAGATCGTGCAGGACGATCTCGCGCGCAGCGGATTGTTCAATCCGCTGAAACGTACCGACATGCTGGAAAAACCCACCGATCCGAGCCAGGTAAATTATCGGGACTGGCGCGTACTCGGCATGAATGACATCGTCATCGGCCAGGAGCAGCTGGTGGGCAATGGCGTTGCGGTCCGTTTTTATCTGCTGGACGTGTTCCGCCAGCAGCAATTGCTCGGTTATCAAATGCCGCCAAGTCCACCGGATCAACTGCGCTATGTCGCTCACCGCATCGCTGATATGGTCTATCAGAAACTCACCGGTACTCCGGGCTATTTCGATACTCAGATCGCTTATATCTCCGGTCATGGATTGGGTGACGCGCGAACCTTCAAGCTGATCGTGTGTGATTCAGATGGCAAATACCCACGGGTCATTGCCGCGTCGAAAGAGCCGTTGATGACGCCGGTTTGGTCGCCGGATCGCAAGCAGCTTGCGTTTGTCGGCTATCAGCGCGGGCGTTCCGCGATCTATATCGATACGCTGGCGACGGGGCATCTGCGAAAATTCAGCGATGAACCCGGCATCAACGGTGCGCCCGCGTGGTCACCTGACGGGAAGCTCCTCGCGGTAACCCTGTCTTACGGGTACAATCCCGACATCTACATCATGAATGTAGCTACCGGTCATAAGCGGCGATTGACACATAGTCCTGCTATCGATACTGAATCCACCTGGTCACCAGATGGTAAGACCATCGCGTTTACTTCGGATCGCGGAGGGACGCCGCAGATCTACGAAATGCCGGTGGATGGCAGCAGCTCGCCCAAGCGCTTGACGTTCCAGGGCAAACAGAATCTGCGTGCCCAGTTCTCACCGAATGGCAAATCGTTGGCATTGGTCAATTACGACGGCAGCGAGTATCGGATCGGCCTGCTGGATCTGCAGACCGACGCCCTGCGTATCCTCACCGACGGCCCGTTGGATGAGAGCCCTTCTTTCGCGCCGAACGGCGCCGTTATAATCTATTCGAAGCGCACTTCGCGTGGCACTGAGCTGGCGACGGTCTCGGTCAATGGTCAGGTCAATCAAACCATTAAGGCGTCGGGCGACATTCAGGAACCGGCGTGGTCACCTTTCATTCAGCAGTAACACAGAGCAGTACCGCGGTACACAGTCCAAGGAGAAGTTCCATGTTGAGAAAATCAAATCGGGTGTTTTTTTGGGTGATGGCCGTCGCTGCTTTATCGCTTGCCGGATGTGCGGGCAGTGGCAGCAAAGAGAATGCGTCGGCGACGCCGACCAGCGCTGAAAACGGCATCAACACTTCCGGCGTCGCCAATGGTGCGACGGGTAACGGTAACGCGCTGGGTTCTGGAAGCGCATCAGACCTGAGCCAGCACAGCGTTTACTTTGACACCAATAAAAGCACGATCAAGTCGCAGTATCAGAGTGTGATCGACAACTGGTCGAGGTATCTGCTGGCCAATCCGACCTCCAAGGTGCAGCTGCAGGGCAATACCGACGAGCGTGGTACGCGTTCATATAACGTGGCGCTGGGTGAGAACCGCGCGGATGCCGTGGCGCAGGCGATGAAGACGGAAGGCGTCAGCAGCTCGCAGATCAGCGTCATCAGCTACGGAAAAGAGCGCCCCGTCTGCACCGAGCATGACGAGTCCTGCTGGCAGCAGAACCGCCGCGCCGACATCGTTCAGCAGTAATTTTCAGAGTAGCCCATGCGGTCCACCATCCGTCAACTCGTTCTTGTCGCCGGCAGCCTTTGGTTGGTCGGTTGTGCCACCCAACAGCCTTACGACGGTCAAGATGCGTTGAGTCCGCAGGAGCGGCGCATGCAGTCGGTCGAAGACAAGCTGGCGGTGGTTAACCGTCGCCTGGATGCGATCGACAACAACGTGCAGAACTCGGATGTTTCCAGTCAGGTGCGTGAACTGCGTGGGCAGATTCAAGAGTTGCAGCATCAGCAGCAGAAATCCAAGCTTACGCTGCAAAACTTCGGCCAGCGTTTGCAAAGGCTGGAATCCGGCGGTGCCATGCCGCCGGGTTCCAACAGCGGCGCATCGAATGCCGGCGTGCCGGCACCGGCCTCTGCAGCGACAAACGCCCAGACCACAAATGTTCCAACGGAGTCTGCTGGAAATTCGGCGCCGACAGGCAACAATGCAATGGCGGGCAACGCCAACAACGCGGATGAACAGGCTGCCTACATCCGCAGTTTCAACTTGTTGCAGGCGGGCAAGATGGATGACGCCATCGCTGGCTTCAAGAGCATGTTGAACCAATATCCACAGGGTAATTACGCCGATAATGCCTGGTACTGGCTGGGGTCCGCCTATTATGTGAAGGGCGACTCCAGCGATGCGTTAGCCAGTTTCAAATCCTTGTTGAGCCGGTTCCCAAACAGCCCGAAAGTGCCGGACGCATTGTTGAAGACCGGCATCATCTATCAGGATGCGCACAAGCCCGACCAGGCGCGTACAGCGTTCCAGCGAGTGATCGGCACTTATCCGAACTCCAACGCTGCGACGCTAGCCAAGCAGCGCATGGCAAAAAATTCCGGCTGAGCGTGCGGCGGTAATGGCCGACGCCTCCGGCACCACGACAGACGGCGTGATGCGTTTGCGGGTTACCGAAATCTTCCTGTCGCTGCAGGGGGAATCATCTTACGTCGGCTGGCCGACCGTGTTCGTACGGCTCACCGGCTGCCCGCTGCGATGTCATTATTGCGACACCACCTATGCATTCCACGGCGGCCGCCCCATGAGCCTCGAACAGGTTCTCGAGACCGTGGACGCGTTCAAGGTGCGTCATGTTTGCGTCACCGGCGGCGAGCCGTTGGCGCAGAAAACCTGTCCCGATCTGCTGCAGCAACTGTGCGAGCGTGGTTATGTAGTCTCGCTGGAAACCAGCGGCGCGCTCGATATTGGCGGGCTCGATCATCGAGTGTCACGCGTAGTTGACATCAAGACGCCGGGTTCAGGGGAAGTAGGCCGCAACCGTTGGGGCAACATCGAGCTGTTGATGCCACACGATCAGGTCAAGTTCGTGCTCTGCGATCGTGCCGACTACGATTGGGCGCGCAGGATATTGGATGAATATCGTCTGTCGCAGCAATGCGAGGTGTTGTTTTCGCCGGTTTATCAACAGATGGTACCGCGTGAGTTGGCCGACTGGATCCTGGAAGACCGCCTGCCAGTACGCATGCAGCTGCAGTTGCACAAATTGCTCTGGGGCGAGCAGGCCGGGCATTGATGGTGGCGGAAGCGCGCAAAACGGTGGTGTTGCTGTTGTCCGGCGGATTGGATTCGGCAACGGTGCTGGCGATGACGCGAGCGGCCAACTGTGACGTTCACGCACTTTCCGTCGCCTATGGTCAACGCCATCGGGCGGAGCTGAGCGCAGCCCGGCGCGTGGCGCAGAGCTTGGGCGCGGTCAGCCACCGGCTGTTACAGATCAACCTTGATGCAATCGGCGGTTCGGCGTTGACTGATTCCAGCATCGCGGTGCCAGAAGCACAGTCGTCATCCGCCACTGCCGACTCCATTCCCGTAACTTACGTGCCAGCCCGCAACACGTTGTTTCTGTCCCTGGCGTTGGGCTTGGCCGAGGTCGTAGGGGCACGCGACCTGTATATCGGCGTCAATGCCGTCGATTATTCGGGGTATCCCGACTGTCGGCCGGCATTTATCGAGGCTTTTGAACGGCTGGCGAATCTAGCGACGCGCGCCGGTGTCGAAGGTGCCGAGTTCAAAGTGCATGCTCCGTTGATCGGTATGAGCAAAGCCGAGATCATCCGCGCTGGCAGTAAGCTCGGGGTGGATTACGCAATGACGGTATCTTGCTATCAAGCTGGCGACGATGGCCGCGCCTGTGGCCGCTGCGACGCCTGCCATCTGCGTCGCCAAGGATTTGCTGCGTCCGGTCTGATCGATCCGACGCGTTACGCCTGACCGCTGACGTCGCCGGCGAAAGTGCCGGCCGGGTGCTGCCGTTGCTGGTCACGCAATGCGATCGCGAACAGCACTGCGAACGTGAAAACGATGACAAAGACCTGGAGCGCAGGCGAAAGGCCTTGGGTGTCATCGCGCACCAGACCCAAAACCAGCAGACTGAGCACCACATGCGCACTGAAGACAGGCAACGACGCCCGCCCCAGCAACTGCAGCGGCTGTGTCGGCAAACGCCGTGTCAAACGATTGCCGTAGCGGATAAAGACCACGGTCAGCGCGATAAAATTGATCATCCGCAGCGGCCCCAAATCCCATTTGTTGAAGCCGTACCGCCACCACAGCGACGTGTGCTGTGGGTAGACAACCACGACATAGCGCAGGACGAGAAAGCTTACTGCCAGTATCACCGCAGTGTTGACCGCCGCCCGCGGCATCTGATCGATGCTCTGCGGGCTGCGCACGTGCTGTTGACCTAACCACAGGCCACTGATCCAAAGCAGTTGCCAGGCGTAAAAATTGAAAGCACCGAGATGGCGCAGCGGCGGCAGCGGCCACGGACTGATGGTGTTGAAACCGTCGTGCAGCAAGACCCGGATGCCGAATTGCGCACCTACCCAGATCAGCAGGCTGACGCTGAATAGGCTCAGCCAGCCTCGGCGGGCACCATGGATCAGCAGATAAGGCGTGATGAGCATGAACAGCACATACATCGGCAGGATATCGAAAAAAGCCGGCCGGTAGATCAAGAAGACCGCATCGACAATTGCCAAAACCGGCTGCGCGAGATAAAAATCGAGCAGGTTGGCCAGCATGGGCCGCTGCGCGTAGACGGCAATGGCGGCGGCGACGGTGAAGGCAAAAGCCAGGATTCCAAGATGGTAGCCGTAGATCTTGAAGGCACGACGCCACAATGGTGCCCGCAGGCCGGCCAGACCGTCCCCGGTCTTGCGGGCATAGATACGACCCACCAAATAGGCCGAGAGGAAAACGAACCCCTCCGCGTTGGAAACCAAACCGAACGGTTGGCTGGACCAGCGCGAGACCGCGGTCGGCAGATGTGTCAACGTCATTGACACCAGCATCCAGCCACGTAGCGCATCCAGACCCAAATTTCGTTTCATCAAATGAATCTTTCAAACACTGAGGGTGAAGAGCGTTTCGCTCTGGATAAAACTTCGCAAGCTGGAATCGTCCGGTATACCTGCGGCCTCGCGGGGGCCGTTAGCCCAGTTGGTAGAGCATCGGACTTTTAATTTTGAGTATGGCCAGACTACGTTACTAACTATCTGAATTATAATGATTGGTGATGACTGGTCTGACCTGGAAAGACTGATCATGGTCACAAAATTGACACAAAACTGACTGCGCGGCGTTCGAAGAATAGACACTCTACATCCTTGGTCTGGTCTTCACCATTCCGCTGCAGATGCGCCTCCATCCACGCCAGCTTTTCGGGTGAAGCGGTACTGAGAATCCCAGGGCCGGTGCACTAACCTGTCGGCTTGGCTGTGTCCTCGCTACACGATCAATCGGCGCTAACGGCGCCATCGGTACCGATATCTTCAATGTATCGGTCAGCGTGTCACCACCAATCTCCACTCGCAACCCCGCCAACTTGCCCAACAGCATCGAAAGATCAGATTGGCGCGGCTGTTAGCCTGTGATCCCCTGACGTCCGCTCGAACCTCGAATCGCTGCTACGCTTGAAACGACCTGCGTATGCTGAAGACTGGTTCGCCTAGCAGGGATACTGGGTTATGGCTACTGCAAACGCCGCTCATTCCGGTGAATTTTTGCTGGGCGGGAAACTTGGGATCCATTGACTCGGCTACGGCGCGCTGCGCCGCGTCAACGAAGTCCTGCGCAAGGCATCGGCACATTTTGCTTAGGCGGAGCTCAACCGCCGGTTCAAGCCATGAAGGCGTTCATCGACGATCATCGGGACGTCTACGGAGCGCGCACGGTTTGGCACCCACTGCGACGTGAAGGCATGACTGTGGCTCGCTGCACAGTGGCGCGGCTGATGGGCAGATGGGCTTGCAGGGCGTGGTACGCGGCAAGGTGATCCGTGCGACGGTTAGCGACAAGGCTACGCCCTGTCCGCTGGACCGGGTTAACCGGCAGTTTCGAGCTGATCGCCCAGATGCGCTGTGGGTGTCGGATTACACGTAGTGTCTGGACCTGGCAAGGTTTCGTCTACGTCGCCTTCGTCATCGACGTTTATACCCGGTGCATCGTCGGCTGGAAAGCATCCAGCTCGGTGCGGACTGACTTTGTGCTGATACGTTGGAGCAGGCCCTGTATGCCTGGCGACGGCCGGGTTCGTTGATCCATCACAGCGATAGGGGCGGCCACCAATACTTATCGATCCGCTACACCAAACGTCTGGCCGAAGCCCGCATCGAGCCCTCGGTCGGCAGTGTCGGTGATAGCGACGACAATGCCTTGTCCGAAACCATTGACGCCTGTTAGAACCCATTGGAAACATCCCACCAACGGAAGCTGAGGTCGCGTACTATCAACAACAGGCCGTCACGGCCAAAGCAGCATGACTCAAACCTTTCAGCCTCCGGGTTTCCCGGGGCGGTTCACTACGGACAGACCTCTTCCGACGCTACGCAGGGAGTTCCCTGACAGGCTGCGTTGTCACGTCGGCGATTTCGCCGCCGCCCAGACACTCCTCATCGGTATAGAGCACCGCATACTGGCCGGCGACGGCAGCACGTTGCGGCGTGTCGAACTCAATGGCGACGCAGCCCTCCGCCAGCAGGGATGCGTGGCATTTTTGCAAGGGTTGGCGATGGCGGATGCGCGCATACAAGGGGGCCGACAGCGCGACAGATCGGTGGATCCAATGGAACGCGGTCGTGGTCAACCGGCGCGACAGCAGGCACGGGTGATCGATGTTCTGTGCGACAATCAGCGTGTTACGCGCTGCGTCCTTGGCGATGACATACCAGGGCGCTTGGCGTGCGCCGCGTCGTCCGCCGATGGCCAGTCCACGGCGCTGGCCCAAGGTGTAGGCCATCAGGCACTGGTGTTCACCGACAATATTTCCGTCGTCGTCTTCGATGGGGCCAGGCCTGACCGGCAGGTAGCGGGCTAGAAACTCACGGAATTCGCGTTCGCCGATGAAACAGATGCCGGTGGAGTCGCGCCGCGCGTGATTGGGTAAACCGGCTCGGCGCGCGAGATCGCGGACCTCCGGTTTGCTCAGGGCGCCGAGCGGAAACAGCACGCGCTCGAAATGAGCCGGATCGACGGTCGACAGGAAGTAGGTCTGATCTTTGTTGTCGTTGACAGCGCGCAGCAGGCGCAGACCGCCGACGCCGTGTTCGATACGCGCGTAATGGCCGGTAGCGACCCAGTCGGCGCCAAGTCGTAGTGCATGCTCGCGGAACGGCTGGAATTTCACTTCGCGGTTGCACAGCACATCGGGATTGGGCGTCTTGCCAGCGACGCAGTCAGCCAGGAAGTGCTCGAATACGCGGGCGCGGTACTCGGCCGAGAAGTCGACGCGATGCAACGGGATGTCCAGTTCCGAACAGACGCTGCGCGCCGATTGAAAATCCTCGGCGGCGCTGCAGTAGCCTTCCTCGTCCTCGGTCCAGTTGACCATGAACAGGCCGGAAACCCGATAGCCCTGCTGTTTCAACAGCAACGCCGACACCGCCGAATCGACGCCGCCCGACAGTCCGACGATAACGTGTTCGCCGCTCACAGCCGCGATGGCAACCAGCGTTGTGCCGCAAGGGTCAGCAATAGCGGGATCAGCAGCGTCTTGATGGCATCGAAACCGATCAGTTCGAGCGCAGACGTGGGTATCTGCAGCCCGGTTTGGCACAGTATGTAGACGTCGTACAACAGCGATGCGGTAGTAGGGAGCGCCACCAACAGGGCACCTGCGGCTGCATGGCGCGAATACAGTGCGGTGAGTATTCCCGCCAGCGGCGTCGCAATGATCAACAGTCCCAGAGCGCCCATCAGCGATAACACGATGGGCGCGGCATGCGCAGGCCAGCCGGCCAGTTGTTGCAGTTGATGCGCCCAGCGTGCGCCGGTGCCGCCACTGAAGGCGGCGACAAAATAGGCCCCCCGCCAGTAAGCGGCAGCGACAGCAGGAGGATGACAGCGTTGTACAACGCGCTGCGCTCGCCGCTGTTCACAACAGGGCCAGACTGTGAACCCGTTCCTCGACGAAGACATAGCGGCGGTCGCGCTCGACTACAATGGCGACGATCAGACGCGGCGGCCAGTGGGGGCGTGTTGGCATTCATTTGACGCCCGGTAGAACACTGCCGAGACGACCCTTGTTGTGGATCTCGTAATAACCTTCGGCTCCTGGCCGACCCAGCGAGCGCAGCATGTCGACCAGCTGCGGCTGAGCGCTTGGCTTTGCTTTGAGTCGCAGGTTGAGCTGGTAATCGCCGGTGGCGTTGAGATTGGCTTTGCCCGACAGGTCCAACGGGCCGGATACACTCCGGATCACGGCTTCGACAGTGCCTTGCGGATCAGTCGCCGCATCGGCGCTGAAATCGCCCAGCTGCAAAGTCGTCTGACCCAGATCCCAGCGCAAACTTTTCAATAGCAGATGTCCGTGCAGATCGCGCAGCTGATTGCCGTCCAGTCGCAGCGATTGCAGGTCCAGTTGCGCCAGACCATCGACGGGCAGGAAACGGAATCCAGCGTCGTCCAACACCTGCTTGAGTTCGGTACCGAACTTGAGCGGGCCGGCCCGCAGCGTCCCCGACGACAACTGCAAATTGCTGTTCAGCGTGGTGGGGCCGTCGCCGCCCTGCAACTGCAGGGCAACGCGACCCAGCAGCAACCACAGCGGATGAAGATGCCATTGCAGGTTCTTGAGAACGGAGTGACCGTCCAGACTGATGGCGGTGATGCTGCCGTGTTTCAACGTGCCGTCGATACCGGCGACCTGCAGCGGGCTGTTGCGCGGCCCGAACCAGGCGTAAAGATTGGCGGCCGGGGCCTGCATGACCAGTGCGTAGAGAAAAACCAGCACAGCCAGCGGCAATGCCCAGCGCCACCTCATGAGCCGCTCACCAGCGACAGCCTCACATCAACCAGACCCGGTTTGTCCTTGTGGGTGAATTCCGCGTTCTCGACGCGAATGCCGTAAGCGGTCTGCAAAGTGTTTAGCCAGCCGACCACCGAATCGAACGACACGTCCTCGAACCAAACGCGAACGCGGGTGTCGCCATCGGGCTGCAAGCGGGAGGGTGGGGTGCCGATGCGACTGGCCTTGCTAGCCTGATCCACTGTCGCCAGCAGCGATTGATTGGCGCCCGCCAGGCTCGTCTTGTGCGCAGGGCTGCCCGAGATGGCTTGCAGACGCTCGATGCGCACCGCCGTGACGCGTGCATCGGCCAACGCCTGTACGGCTTGCTGGCGTGCGGTCGCCGCCGGTTCCCAAATCGCCAGATACGCCAACGCCAACGCCACGACGACTGCGCCGACCAGTAAAATCTGCTGCTCGCGTGGCTGCAACGCAGCGTAACGTTCGCGCAGCGCTGCGCTGCGGGCCTGCAGTTGCAACCACCATTGCGGACGTTTCATGCCGCGCTCAGCTTGATGCGAATCTGCACGCTGCCACCATTCGAGTTGGCGGTTTGCACATCCATCCGGGTCCCCGGATGCGCCTTGAACCAGTCGCGCAGTTTTTCCAGGGCCTGCAGATCGGTCCCGGTGAGGTCGGCGAACAGCGCGCCGTCACGGAACTGCAGGTCGCTCACTTTCAGACCCCCCGTCGCCTTGAGTCCCAAGGCGATCTGCTGCAATAACGGCAGCAGTCCACTGTGTTTGCCGCCCCCGCTGAGCTGCGATTCCTTCTGTTGCAGCGCCAACGACAGCGCCAACGAGGTGGGTTCATCCGGAAACGCCTGGTGGAAGCGTTGTGTATTGGCGGCGTCCTGCGCCCGCGCAGCGCGATCGAGCCGCCACGCCCAGAGGCCGTTAATCATAACTGCCGTCAGGAACACCGCCAACGCCAAGGCCGCGGCCAGCCGCCACGGCCGCCACAGACGCGCCAGACTCTCGCGACGGGAATATCGTCCTTGCAGCAGGTTGATGGCCTGTTCGGGGCGGTAGTGGCGGATCAGTGCTTCCAGTGGATCGCTGTAACCGGCTCGCAGCTCCACTGCATGATCCAACGTACTGAAATCGGTAGGCACGTCCGCTGACATCAGGATACGCAGCGTCGCGGGCGCCATTGCCTCGCCGTCAGTCTGTAGATAAAACGGCAGGTCCTCGAATGCACAGCAGTAGCCGCTGTAAGCGCCGTTACGAACGATGACCTGGTCCGGTTCGGCGAGCACGTAGTAGGCATCGTCGGCCGGTGGCGGCAGGCACAGGGTCTCGGGGATGACGGCGTCTGGCATCAATCCGGCGGCACGTAGCGGCGCCAGCCAGTTTTCCATATTGCTCTGAGCGGTCAACGCGACCGGATAGTGGCCCGCGGCCTGCCTCGGACCCAGTGCGAAATGCAGTGCTTCAACATCCTCGGCAATCCGGTCTTCGAGGATGAACGGTGCAGCTTGCAGTGCTTTTGATGGCTGCCGGGAGGGAACATCGACCTGCGTCAGTCGTACTTCGCCAGCCGGCACCAACAGGATCAACCGGCGTCCCAGAGCCTGTTGCAGGATCTCCTCCAGCGGCGCCGTGCGCACTAATATACTGACCGGCGCATCGGGATTGGCGATGGCGTAAGCCGCGGTGGCCCGCAGCGGATCGCGCAGGCGGATATAGAGAATTTCACGCACGGGCGAAGTTTACGTTGGGGAACATGGCGACGCGAATGGCTTGGGGTTGCCGGCCTTCACTGAGTTCCTGTACTGCGCGCATAGACCACCGGCGTATTACCCTGTTGCCGGTAAATATCGCTGTACAGCATCAGGTGATCGCTGCCGACCAGTATCTTCGCCTGCAACTGAAAATACTGGGTGTCGACGCTGATGTAGCTGCTTTCGACATCGGCCGGCAGCAGATTGTCTTTACCACTGTAGGCGTCCGCGACTTTCTGCAGCGGCGCTTTCACTCGGCTGTTGATGAAATCCTGTAGCCTGGAGGCATCCACATCGGCTGCCAGCGACAGCAGTACCGGCAGCGGGGCGGTGTTGATATTGATTGGGGTGCCGGTTGCCGGCAGCGCGGTGATGTAAGGCTCCAGGGCCTGATAGATCTGTGGCGTTACCCCCTCGACCGCCAGCAGCTCACTGGGACTGCTCATCAACTGTTTCGAAGGCCGGTAAGGGTTTGCCAGCGACAGATAATAAGTCGCGTCGACGACCGGAGCGCGGGTGTTGTTGTCAACCGGCAAAGTTGAAATCCATTGCTGGACGGCCGCACCCAAGTCTGGAATGCCGGTCAGATCGATGCCGGGCAGATTGGCCAGTAGTCGACGAAATTGCTGCTGGTAGTACGTGCCCGCCGTGCCGGTGGCGGCCAGATTGTTCAGGTTGAAACGACTCTGCAGGTCGACCAGTTGGCCGCTCACGCCGCCGCGGCCAAACGGCAGGTAGGTGACCGGCTGCGCCCAAGGATCACCCAGGCCGTCGACGTCTGGCTGTCCCGGCCGGCGTTTGAGCAGTCCGGCGATCCAGCTTTCCAGTCCATCAGCGTACCACCAGGCGGCCTCGGAGTCCTGCAGGTTTTCCGTGCGGCGCAGGGCGATGCCGGTGGAGGTCATCATCGCAGTTGCGGCGATGCTGGCCAGCGCCACCACAAACAAGGCGGTGATCAGGGCGACGCCGCGCATCCCTCGAGTTTTGCGGGCAGCGATCATTGTATCGGACTGGTCGGCTGGATCGGGGTTCCAGCGGAGCCGTTCGGCAGACTGCCCGGCAAGCCATTAGACGCGCCGTTGACATTCTGGAGGTCACCCGACAGGCGCGGCAGACCATAGGAAAACAACCAACGCAGCTTGCCCCAATCGCTGGTTCGCATCGTCAACTCCACCGCATGGGGCGGCGGCGGTATACGGCCCGGGCCGGCGCCCGCGCCGGAAGTGCCAGCGGATTGCAACGCCGACGGTGTCGGCCAACTGTCCTGCCACTGACCACTGGCGTCGAGAAAACGCCACTGCACTGCGTCAACATTTTTCAATAACAGCGTGTCGTCGGGCTGGGTGCGCGGGGCACGGTCCAGCACTGGCCAGGTGCGGCGCATCAACTGTTTCTTGTCGTCGTCGTAGAAGTAGCCGAGACGGCGCAGGGTCGAGCGGGGTAGGTTCAAGGGGTTGGGCCAGCCGGCGCGGGTGAAGGCGACGCGATGATCGATGCCGACGTATTGCAGCGCGAATTCGACCTGGCCGTTGTCGTCGAGGATCGAACGGTTGAGGCCGTTCTGGAAATCGTCGCGCATGATCCAGTAGACCTTTTGCAGCATGCCGATTCTGTCCAGCGAGGTATCCAACTGTGCACGTGTCTTCAATACCGTCGCCAGACCGCCGTAGGCCATTGCCGCCATCAGCGCGAAGATACCGATCACCACAATCATCTCCAGCAGCGTGAAACCGGCACTGCAGCATCGCCGATTTGGAGTCCGGCTCATGGCGTGGTCTGCCGGCCGTTGCTGGAGAGGAAGGCGCTCAACGACACCAGACTGTCTTTGCTGTCGCGATGGGTGACTCGAAGGTCCGCCCGGCGCAACGTCGGGTCCTGCGTGCTCTGCACATCGATCCGCCAGGTCCAGTGTTCACCGCCCATCTCGACGTCATCGTTGCTGGTGCCGACCTGTGGCCAGACCGGTGACAATTCGAGCTCGGTGAGGCGATTGTGGGCGATCCACAATGCCAGGGTCTTTTCGCGCAGATCGCTGGCGGTACCGGCATACTGTGCGCCTCCGGCGATGATCGCCGACAACGCGATCGCCAGAATCGCCAATGCCACCAGAACTTCAAGCAGGGTGAAACCCTGCGATGGACGATGTTGCAACGGATTCATTGCGAATCGGATCCCTGTTTCAGCGTCAAACGCCCCAGGGCGTCTGCCGTGAGTTCGTAGGACAGGGCCTGATGTGGCGCACCGAGATCGAGTTTGAAGGCAGTCATCTCGCCGCTGGACAGGATCAGGATCTGCGGCACGATCTTCTTGCTGCCGTTGCCGTTGCCATTGTCGACATCGGAATCATCACTGTCGTTGGAATCGCTGTGCTGCTGCAGATCGGCCGCCTTGATGGCGTGGCCTTGCAGGTTCAGCGACAACCTGAACGGCTGCGGCAGCTGGCGTGGGCGTAGTGGCCCGTCGCTTGCGTAGATCACCCAATGTCGATCATCGTTGAGCCGGACGAAGCGATAGCCATCGCTGCCGACTTGCAGGCCGATCTGAAGACCCTTGAGTTGCGCCTCGTCGGCAGCCAGCCCGATCAGTTGGCGCAGGCGCTCGGCTTCGTTGTGCATGCGATCATCGAGCGAACGACTGCCGATAGACAACACCAGAAACGTGGCCAGGATGCCAACGATCAGTAACACCACGCTGATCTCGATCAGCGTGAAACCGCGCTGTCTGTGGGCCATCAAATTCATGCGGCGCAATTCCACCACGGCCGCGCGGCACGTAAATCAGTTATCGAGATTCCAGTTGCCGATATCGGCATTGATGCTGTCACCGCCCGGCTTGCCGTCTGCGCCCAAGCTGAACAGATCAAACTCGCCGTGCGTGCCTGGTTCCAAATATTGGTACGGATGACCCCAGGGATCCTGCGGCAACCGCTGGATGTAGCCACCGGATTTCCAGTTGGGGGCCGCGGGATCGCCTGACGGCTTGGCTACTAGCGCCTGCAGGCCTTGCTGGGTCGAAGGGTAGGTAAAATTGTCCAACTTGTAGAGGCTGAGCGCGGTGGTCAGAACCTGGATGTCCTGCTTGGCCTTGGCGACACGGGCCTTGTCCGGTTGATCCATAATCTTCGGCACCACGATCGCGGCGAGGATGCCGAGAATCACCACCACCACCATGATTTCGATCAGGGTGAAGCCGCGATTTTGCTTGCGTTGCAGGGCGAGAGTCATAACGAGATGGGGGAATATTGACGAAGCAGAGGCACCGGCTGTGCCAGTTATGATACCAAAGAGTTGGTGGAGTTCCCGGGATATCTGGGTCGGACCAACAGCGATTATCGTTGCCAGCGGCGCGTTATTGCTGGCGGGGTCCAGCATCGCCCGGTTGCTGGCGTTCGATCGCCCCGCTATCACCTCTGGACAGTGGTGGCGGTTGTGTACCGGCAATCGGGTGCATCTGGGCTTTTGGCATTATTTTCTGAATGCGCTGAGTCTGTTGCTGTGGATCGGCGTCTGCCCACAACGTTTGCGCCCGAGCGACTGGTTATTACGGTTGCTGGTGATCGGTACTGGCTTGGGTCTGGGACTATATTTCTTCGACCCGGAACTGCAGGATTACGTGGGCCTGTCGGGTTTCATCTACGGCGTGTTTCTGCTCGATTTGGGCAACGACACGCTGCGTCGGCGCGACGGCTTTGCCGGGTTGTGCCTGATCTTTTTGGTCGTTCGCGTCGGCTACGAGACCATTGAAGGCGCGCCAGCCTATGAACTCGAGTTGATCGGCGGACAAGTGGTGGCGGCTTCGCATATCTGGGGTATGGTGGCGGCCGTAATTTATGGGCTGGCCTGTTACATGGTCGATCAGATACGACAACATCGCTCGCCACCACTCTGATTGCACTAGAAAACTCTTTGCATAAGGAGCGCATGTATGAAATACGCCTTGCTGTTTCCGGGACAAGGCTCACAGTCGATTGGCATGTTGCAGGCACTGGCGACGCAACATCCATCGGTTCGCGACACGTTCGATGAAGCCTCGACCGTATTGGGATGGGATGTTCAAACACTGGTTGCGGTGGGGCCCGAGGCTGAACTCAATCGCACCGAGCGCACCCAGCCCGCATTGCTGGCCGCCAGCGTAGCAGTATGGCGTGTCTGGCAAGCGCTCCAGCCGCCGCCCCCTGCAGCATTGGCGGGTCACAGTCTCGGTGAATACACCGCGCTGGTCTGCGCCGGCGCGCTTGATTTTGCGGATGCTTTGAAACTGGTCGAACTGCGCGGATGGCTGATGCAGCAAGCCAGCGCCGGCCGGCACGCCGGCATGGCCGCGTTGCTCGGGCCGGATGAAGCCGGTGTTGCTGCGCTGTGTGCGGCTTACTCTGGTGAGGGCTTGCTGGAAGCAGCCAATTTCAATGCCCCCGGACAGGTTGTCGTCGCTGTCGATGCAGAGGCGTTGGAGTGGCTGCAGGCCAACGGCAAAGATTATGGCGTGCGCAGAGTCCTCAAACTGGCGATGTCGGTTCCTTCTCATTGTTCGTTGATGCGCGAGGCTGCCGACAAGCTGGGCAAGCATCTGCAGAGCGTGAAGATCGACGCGCCACGGCTGCCTGTGTTGCATAATCTCGATGCTGCGCCGCGCAGCGATGTGCAGGCGATCCGCGGAGCGCTGGCCGAACAGCTCTGTCGTCCGGTGCTCTGGACGCAGATCATTCAGGCGATGCAGGCGCAGGGCGTCCGCGCCTATCTCGAGTGCGGCCCCGGCAAGGTGCTCTGCGGCCTCAACCGGCGCATGGTTGGAGATGCCATCAGCCTGCCGCTGGAGGAACCGGCAATGATGAGACAGGCGTTGGAACAGATCACGACAAGCGCACACCATGGAGAACAGGCATGAAGCTGCAGGGACTCAATGCGTTGGTGACCGGAGCCAGCCGCGGTATCGGCCGTGCGATCGCGCAGCGTTTGGCGCGTGAAGGCGCACGCGTGATCGGCACCGCCACCAGCGACAGCGGCGCCGCCGGGATCGTGGAAGATCTGTCGCCATGGAACGGACTGGGCCGCGTACTCGACGTGTCGACTGCGGTGGGTCTGGACGCATGGATCAAGGAGGTGGTGGCCGCAACTGGCCCGATCGGCATCCTTGTCAACAACGCCGGCATTACCCGCGACACCCTGTTGATGCGTATGAAGGACGACGACTGGTCGCAGGTGATCGAGACCAACCTCGGTGGCGTGTTCCGGCTCAGCAAGGCGCTGTTGCCGGGCATGATGAAGTCGCGTTTCGGCCGCATCGTCAACATCGGCTCGGTGGTTGGCAGCATGGGCAATCCCGGGCAGGCCAATTATTGCGCCGCCAAGGCCGGACTGGTCGGCTTCAGCAAATCGTTGGCGCGTGAAATCGGCAGCCGCGGTATCACCGTCAACGTGGTGGCGCCCGGCTTCATCGAGACTGATATGACCCAGGGGCTCGATGATAAGGCCAGGACTGCGCTACTCTCCCAAGTGCCGGTGGGGCGACTCGGTAGCGCCGAGGACGTCGCCGCCGCCGTGGCTTTTCTGGCTTCACCGGAGGCCGCCTACATCAGCGGCGAGACGCTGCACGTCAACGGCGGTATGTACATGAACTGACAGCACCACACGGCAGGATCCGGCAACGCTGGCAGCCAGCGTGTCAAACTCTTACAATGCGGCCTGTTTCAACCCCAACCCCATGCGAGGGAGTCACCCTAATGAGCAGTCTGGATGAAAAAGTAAAGAAGATCATTGCCGAGCAGCTTTCGGTCAGTGAAGATCAGATTACACCGACCGCGTCGTTCGTCGAAGACCTCGGCGCCGATTCCCTGGATACGGTCGAACTGGTGATGGCGCTCGAAGAGGAATTCGAGATCGACATCCCCGATGAAGAGGCCGAGAAGATCGTGACGTTCGCCGACGTCCTCAACTACATCAAAGCCCACACTAGCCAAGCCTCGTAAGAGTCTGTGGCGCAGCGCTGCTGCCCTAACTCCCCGATTCCCCATGACACGTCGCCGTGTAGTCGTCACCGGCTTAGGCATCGTTTCGCCCGTCGGTTCGGATCTAAAAACCGCTTGGGACAACATTCTTGCGGGTCGCAGCGGCATCGTCCCCATCGATTTTTACGACACCTCGGCCTACACCACGCGCTTTGCCGGGCTGGTGCAGGGATTCAAGGCCGAGGACTGGATGGGAACGAAGGTAGTACGCAAGACAGACCGCTTCATCCACTACGGGATCGGCGCCGCCAAACAGGCGATGCTTGATTCGGGGCTGGAAATCACCGACGCCAATCGCGAACGCATCGGCGTCTGCGTCGGATCGGGGATCGGCGGGATCGGCACGATCGAAGACGAATGTCGCAAGTTGCACGAGAAAGGACCGGACCGGGTGTCGCCTTTTTTTGTGCCGTCGAGCATCATCAACATGGTCGCAGGCTATATATCGATCGATCTCGGCATCACCGGCCCCAATCTGGCGGCGGTCAGTGCCTGCACCAGCGCGGTTCACGCCATCGGCATCGGCATGCGGCTGATCCAGTACGGCGACGCCGACGTCTTCATTTCCGGCGGCGCCGAAGCAGGCTCCAGTCCAGCGGGCATGGCGGGGTTCTGTCAGGCACGGGCGTTGTCGACTCGCAACGACGCTCCACAGCAGGCCAGCCGGCCTTGGGACAAAGATCGCGATGGTTTCGTGCTGGGTGATGGTGCCGGTGTATTGGTAATCGAAGAATACGAACACGCCAAGGCGCGTGGAGCCCGTATTTACGCGGAGATCGCTGGTTTCGGCATGTCCGGCGACGCGTATCACATCACCGCACCGCCGGCAGATGGTGATGGCGCCCGACGCAGTATGGTCAACACCTTGAGAGATGCGCAAATCAACCCTGACCAGATCAATTACATCAACGCCCACGGCACTTCGACACCACTGGGCGATGTGGCGGAAACGGTGGCAGTGAAAGCCGTTTTCGGCGATAGCACCAAACGGCTGCCGGTCAGTTCCACCAAGTCGATGACGGGGCACCTGCTCGGTGCTGCCGGTGGCATCGAAGC
>Ga0307373_10004751_pt1 | contig 22686 bp, 16 predicted proteins | sample OX2MG_FD_202534 | JGI IMG/M metagenome (GOLD analysis project Ga0307373, IMG submission 202534) | Soil microbial communities from Risofladan, Vaasa, Finland - OX-2 | ecosystem: Environmental > Terrestrial > Soil > Coastal area > Acid sulfate soil | place: Finland: Risofladan, Vaasa | collected... | reverse complement strand
CACACACTCCCCCAGTCCCCCACTCACACACTCACCCTCTCACACACTCACCGTCCTCCGTCCTCCGTCCGCGCTCGAATGTCCGTGTTAGAATGGAATCGAGACGCCATCACGCGTTCACATTTCGTCGAGATATGGAGATATGAATGAAGATTACGGATCTTGCGCTGGAGATGACCGAACGGGCCAATGGGGCAATTGTGAGGGCGGCGCGCGCGACGCCGGCAGATAAGTTGACGTGGGGACCAGACGGAGCGCGGAGCACGCTAGAAATCCTGCAGGAGGTGGCCGGCTCTGCGATGTGGCCGGTTATGATCGCGCTTGCGGAGAAAGCCCCCGAGTTTGACCCGGACCAGATGCACCAGGTTGTGGAAGCCCGCAAGGCGATGGACACCGTGGACAAGTGCGAGGCGGAGCTGGAGAAGAACATGCAGAAACTGCGCGAGTTCCTCAACTCATTTCCGGAAGAAAGGCTGTCGGAAAAGATTGAGCTTCCGTTCATGCCCGACATGGTGATGACCCGCGCCGAGATTCTCTTCTCGCATTACTGGAACACCACTTATCACACCGGGCAGATTTGCTATTTGCAGACGATGCTGGGTGACAAAGAGATGCGCTGAAGTCATTATCTCGCCACCGTGCGCAGAGGCGTGGGAAGGCAGCTTGCGGCGAGCGCACGGGCGGCGAGATTATCAGATAGTTCCCGCTCCGGTTATACCGCTCTTCTGTGGGTAATCGGAGCGGGGCGAGAGTCTCAGGCTCGGAGATCTGCACGCCTACCGGCCCATTTGCAGCAGTTTCCCGACGAAGTCCAGCAGTTCGGCCTGATCGAATGGCTTCGTGAGATAGCAGTCAGCGCCGGAGGTCCAACCCCTATGCACTTCGCTGTCGGATGGTCCGCCGAGCATGACCGTGGGGATGCTCCGAGTTGGCGTCTCCGCCTTTAGCTTCTGAACGACATCAAAACCGTCTATCTGCGGCATCATGGCGTCGCAAACGACCATATCGGGTTTGTCTGCCTTCACCTTCGCCAGGAGTTCTGCGCCATCCGCCGCGGTCGTGACGTGGTAGCCGGCTTGCTCCAGCGCCGCCTGCGCCAAACCCGCATTATCGACTACGAGTATGTTTCCCGGCATCGTAAACCTCCTCAGAGGAAACAACGGACGCGTGCGATGTCCGATACGGTTGAGGCATTGACGCCCCGCGCGTCGTTCCGGCGCGGATTTCTTCGATGTTGATGGACGATGGACGAACCGCGATAATAGATAGGAGTGGTTTCCCGGACCGGAGTAGCATGATGACACAGCTTCCTGACGTTACCGCATTTATCCAGGGGCTTCGTTCGCTCGCTCAGAACCCGGAGTCACCGGCGCATAACCTGTTCGCGCCCCGCGTGCCAATCTTGATCACGCGTGCTCCGGGAAGGCTCGATCTCATGGGCGGGATCGCGGATTACTCGGGATCGATGGTTCTTGAGCTTCCGATTCGGGAGGCGGCGCTGGTGGCGATTCAGCGTGATCCGGGTAAGATGATCCGGATCGTAAGCCTCGGAAGTGAGAGCGGGGATCGGTCGCTGTCGTTCGAAATGCGGCTGGCGGACTTTTATAATCCGGAGGGCCCGATCAGTTACGAAGAGGCGCGGGGATACTTTGCAAGAGATTCGCACTGCCAGTGGGCCGCGTACGCCGCCGGCGCGTTTCTCGTACTGGCGCGAGAACGGAAGACGCAGTTCGCGGAGGGGGCGCGTATTCTGATCGATTCCAGCGTGCCGGAGGGCAAAGGAGTCAGCTCGTCGGCGGCGATTGAGGTTGCCGTCATGCAGGCGGTCGCCGCAGCCTTTCATATTTCCATCCAGCCGCGGGATCTGGCGATCCTCTGTCAGAAGGTCGAGAATTCGGTGGTGGGCGCGCCCTGCGGAGTGATGGATCAGATGGCCTCGTCCTGCGGTGAGGAAGGGCGGCTGATGGCCCTCCTCTGCCAGCCGGCTGAGCTGCAGGGCATGGTCTCCCTGCCGCCCGACGCCGCTATCTGGGGGATTGACTCGGGAGTGCGTCACTCCGTCTCCGGCGCCGACTATGGATCGGTGCGTGTCGGGGCGTTCATGGGCTACCGGATCCTGGCCGATTTAGAGGGGATGCCCGCGACGATGAAATCTAATGGCGTGGTAACAATTGATGACCGGCTGTGGGGAGGCTACCTCGCCAATGTCGGGCCGGCCCGGTTCGAACAATTTTACGCTCATTCGCTTCCCGAACGAATCTCGGGCGCCGCGTTTCTGGCCCGTTACGGCGGCACCACGGACAGCGTCACGCGGGTCGATCCGGATCGAAGCTATGCTGTCAGAATCCCCACCGCGCATCCAATCTACGAGCATTCCCGGGTTGGAAGCTTTATTAAGCTCATGCGCGGCGAGATCGATGAACTCCGGCTGGAGGAATTAGGAGAGCTGATGTACCAGTCCCACGCCAGTTATTCCGCCTGCGGTCTCGGATCGGAAGGAACTGACCGGCTGGTGGAGATGGTCCGGGAGGCCGGTCCGCGCCGGGGGCTATTCGGCGCCAAAATTACGGGTGGCGGCAGTGGTGGAACCGTCGCCGTTCTCGGCCGTCCCGACGCCGCCGATGTCATTGAGGAGATCACGCACCGTTACGCCCGTGAAACCGACCGCGCTCCCTACCTCTTCCACGGATCATCCCCCGGCGCCGCGGCGTTTGGAACGCTGCAAGCCTGAGCGCGGGAGGGTGAGGTGCGCTCACTGTGATGCGCATCAGTCCGAACATTGATCTCATGGAAGCTCGAAAACCTTGAAACCCGCGGAAACCCCATGGGGCGGACTCCCGTCATATTAATTGGCGCCAGGGCTGTGTACGCCCGCCCGTCGTACGAGACCAGTTTAAGTTCGCGCGGCAGGAGTGGCTCCGCGAGGGGGAATCGTCAAAAGCGGCGACGAACAAATAGATAATCACTCACCCGGCGCAGCCAGTGCGCGGGCGAAACGAAATGCGAGGTAAACACGATGACGTGCAATCACTGTAACACAGAATACCCCGGCGATGTAACCGTCTGCCCTAAGTGCAGTCAGCCGCTCGAATATGGATCGACGCCCTCTATCCGGGATGCCGAATCCTTCGCCCCTGGCGCCGAGTCTTTCGCCCCCGCGAATGAAGCCATCTCCAGCCAATTCGATCTGAGCGTTACGGTTGCAGTAAGCGGTTCCGCGAGTATCCGATCCCGTCTGCGTCCCCGGACCGTTCTGGAAATCATCGGTGAGAGTTTTTCGCTCTATAGCCGGCACTGGAAGCTCTTCGCTGCCGTCGTGCTCTGCATCACCAGTCCTGTGCTCCTCTTCGAGCTTCTCGATCCATCACTCACCGGCGGGCAGATGTTGGGTGGCTCGCACCCCCATATGCCCGGGGTCGATTTCCTGTTGTTCATGCTGCTTGCGATGGCGGTCTTTTTCCTCAACCTTTTTGCGCTCACCCGGGCCATTTCCGAGATCTATCTCGGCAGAAACGTATCCGCCGCTGAGGTCATTCGCCCGAATAATCGGTTCTGGGGATTTCTTGGCGCCATGTGTCTCTCTACGCTCGCCATCTTTGGCGTCTATTTCGTCGGTTTTTTCGTCCTGTTTGCCGTCCTTATTGGCTTCGCAGCGGCGTCGCATGGAATGCATGGCCCATCCAGTTTTACCGCCATTTTTGGTGTTATGTTCCTGATGATCGCGGTGATCCTGGTCCTTATGCTTTTCACGGTCGTCGGCGTCATGCTCGCCGGACCCGCGGCTGCGGTCGAAGGCAAGGGCGCCGTCGCTGCGATCGAGAGAAGCCTTAAACTGCAGCGCGGCTTCCTCTGGAAGGGCGTCGGGCTCACGATCCTTTGTGGATTGGGCTATTCGATCCTGCAGTCAATCATCCTTTCACCCTACTATGTGATCGTTTTCGGAGCGATGATGCAAACAATGGCTCATCCCAACGTGCCGGTTATCATTCCCTTCTCCGAGCGCATTCTGGGCATGATCCTCGCATGCGTTGCATCCGCCACCGCTGTTCCACTGTTCCTCATCCCTATCGTGCTCTACTATTACGACCTCCGCATTCGCAAAGAAGCATTCGATCTTCAAATGCTCTCAGAGCAGCTCGGGTACGGAGTTGAGACCCCCGCCTATCGTGCGAGCGGGGCCATCCAGTAGTTGTCTGATAATCCGGTTCGGCGGCGATGGACAAATACCATTGCCGCCTAATCTAACCCGCGTCACTGCCCTGTGCTGGCGGAGGCGCGGGCTGCCCAGGTGCGGCCGCCTTATGGCCGTCCGCGGCGCCGGGGGGACGGCTCATCTATGCTCAGGTACCGGTAATAACGCAGCTATCCCGGACCCGCCGCCCATTCTTCTCACCGATGGCTTCGATCCTATCGGCGCCGGTGGTGAGCATCACGTTCGTCCATAAAAAGATGTGATCCGGCGCCGTTTGCGCGCCGATCAGATGGCCGTTCACATTCAGGCTGACCCGGTCGCAATTGGAGTAGATCTTGACTTCAATCGGCCCCGCAGCGCGGGGTGTGAACCGGCGGCTGGTGATATAGACGAATGGATCCGTGGTCCAATTGGCTTTGTACCAGAAGAACGTGTCCTTTTTCGTCTTGCGGTCATAAGTCATCATGCCCTTGTCGTTGCGGCCAGGGGTGTCGCCCTCGTGTCGACCGTCTGAGGCGAAGTCGAACATATTCCAGATAAACGTACCCCAGAGGAACGGCCGGGTCTCCATCGCTTTCCAGGCCGCCTCGTGAACCACGCTCTGCCACTCCTCCGGATGCCACCTGCCACCGGCTTGAGGTTGTTTTGGGTCCTGTTCGTGCTGGTATATGCTGGCGCCCGCGCCATATTCGCTGATGGCGATGCACCGGTTGGGATATTTGCGGTGAAGATCGTCAAGCGCCTTCGGCCAGTCGCCCGGCTTCCCGCCGTACCAGCCGTAGTAGCGGTTGAAGGCAATTAGATCGGTAATGAAGTTGACCGGGTGCGCCGGATTGATATCGCTCGCTGCGGTCGTGAGCCGCGTAGGGTCTAATTGGTGCGCCAGCTTATTAAGCTGCACGATCAAGGCCCAGTCATTTGGATTGGCGGGGGCGTTCCTCGGTTTGGGAAACTGCAGTTCGTTGAACAGACTCCAGAACAGGATCGAGGGATGGTTGTAGCTCTGTTTGATCAGCTCGGTCAACTGCGCGCGTGCGTTTTCCGCGAACGCCGCTGATTTTCCGAGCCGGTTCACCAGCGGCAGCTCCGCCCACACCACCAGCCCGCCCCGATCGCAAAGCGAATAAAAATACTGCGCATGCTGGTAATGCGCGAGCCGGATTCCGGTGCAGCCCATCTCACGGATCAGATCGAAGTCTTGCAAATGATCGGCCGGGCTAATGGCCCAGCCCTTATTCAGCCGATCCTGGTGCCGGTCCACGCCATGCAGCGCGTAATGCTTGCCGTCCAGAAAGAGGCCCTGGTTCGGATCGACGTGAAAATAGCGGAGTCCCAGTGGTTGAGTGACTTCGTCGGTCACCCGTTTGCCATCCATCACGTCCACCGTCACCTGATATAGATAAGGATCATCGACCCCGTCCCAGAGATGCGGCCGGCGCAGGGTGACATGCTGATCTACTGTTTGAGTAGTTCCGTCCGGCGCCATTTTGCGCGTGGATGTTGAATGGACGAGGCGACCCTTGGCATCGGTGATTCGAGTTTTGATCGTGGCCCGCTTCGAAACCCCACTAACGTTCCGGATCTCGGTAATGATATCGAGTTTCGCCTGCCGGTCTGAAACCCGATCTTGTTTGAGGAAAACGCCCGGCGAGGCATAATCCAGCGGCGTAACCGAAAGCCGATCAAGCGCCAGAAGATGAACGTCTCGATAGAGACCACCGAAAACGGTGAAATCACCGCTCAACGGAGGGATGTCCGGATTGTAAGCGTTATCGACCCGGACAGCGATGAGATTATCACCATCGTGGTTCATGAAGGACGTCACGTCGAAGCAAAAGGCGCCAAAATTGCCCCGGTGCTCGCCAACACTCCGGCCGTTCACGTAGACGTCGGTAACGGTCGCGGCGCCGTCGAATTTGAGATAGATCTCTTTGCCGGCGTAAACCGGGTCAGCCCGGAGGCGCCGGCGATACCACGCCGGCCCGCGATAATAATTGTTCCCGCCATCCTCGCCATCCAGATTATTCCAGGTGTGCGGTAGATGGATCGACTGCCATCCGTTATCGTCAAAATCCACCGCCTGTGCGCCGGGCATATCCTGCCGAATAAAGCGCCAGCCATCGTCCAGGCTGATGTCCGCCCGTGGCGAAATAGCCGCGCCCGCCGGTTGCGCCCACGCCAGTCCGAGCAGCACGAGCGTGCCGCATCCGCCGACCGCTTTCATAAACTCTACCAGGAATCGCCGTACGCCACCACGAACACTATTCACAGTTGTCTCCTCACTTTCCGATGATATGTCGGAAAGGCGCCGGCCGCCGATCAACGTTTAAGCCCGCTCCTCTATACACAATACGCCATGCGGAGGGGCTGCTCCTGCGTCGGAAATGTCGCAAGGCGTCCGGCTGCCGGACGTTCGAGATAATGACAGCGCCGGAGGATAATTCGAGGCTCATGGAACAGGGAGAGTGGAAGATGTTGGGAAGAACGGGTATGAATCGATTGATCGCGGCGGCCGTCTCGGCTTGCCTGCTGATCGGCGCTGCGCTCGCCGCGAATGGGCGCGGCAGAATCTATCGAAGGGATCGAATAGTGCGAACTGCCTTCGGCAAGACCCATAATGGCGTCCCGGTTGAGCTTTATACGCTCACCAACCGGCGAGGCATGATCGTCAAGATCATGAACTATGGCGCAACCATCACCGAGATCCACGTCCCGGATCGCCATGGGGTCATGGGCGACGTGGTCCTTGGCTTTAGCAGTCTTAAGCCGTACCTGGACGAAAGCCCGTACTTTGGCGCGACCATTGGCCGGGTCGCCAACCGGATCGCTCGCGGCAAGTTCACTCTCGATGGCAAGCAATACACGCTCGCCGTCAACAACGGCCCCAACTCCCTGCACGGCGGCAAACGAGGCTTTGATAAGGTGATCTGGCACGCTGCGCCGGCCATGACGCCGCTGGGGCCTTCCGTCCGGTTTTCGTACCTGAGTAAAGATGGTGAGGAGGGTTATCCTGGTAATCTCTCGGTGACGGTGACATTTACGCTCGCTGAAGATAACAGCATTAAGATCGAATACGCAGCGACGACCGATAAAGACACTCCGATCAATCTTACGAATCACAGCTACTTCAATTTGAAGGGATCGGGCGACGTGTTAGGCCACGAGCTGATGATTGCGGCCGACCGGTACACGCCGATCGATGATACTCTCATCCCCACCGGACAGATTAAACCGGTCAAAGGTACCCCGCTCGACTTCACCCGGCTGACCACCATTGGATCGCGGATCAAGCAGCTTCCCGGAGGCTATGACTATAACTACGTGCTGAACAGCGGCGGGCACAAAATGGCGCTGGCCGCGCGGGTCGTAGAACCGACTACCGGGCGAACACTGGAAGTATTCACGTCGCAGCCGGGCCTGCAGTTTTATTCGGGTAACTTCTTAGATGGCAGCATCATCGGCAAATACGGCCATATCTATAAGAAGCACGACGCGTTCTGTCTGGAAACGCAGCACTTTCCCGATTCCGTCAACCATCCCAACTTCCCCACCACTATCTTACGTCCCGGCGAGCATTTCCACTCCACCACGATCGATAAGTTCGGGGCGATATAGGACGAAGGACGGGGGACGAAGGACGAAGGACGAACGACGGGGGACGAAGGACGAAGGACGAAGGACGAAGGACGAAGGACGGGGACGTAGAAAAATCTAACCGCGGAGACGCCGAGATCCGCAGATGGCCGCAGAGGAAACGAGAACAAAGGCAGAGTAAACGAGAACAAAGGTTGACAGATGCAGGATGAATCAAAAACGCTGAGCATCTCGCACCCTGCGCCTCGTATCCCGCGCCTCGCGCCTGTATCCTCCGTCCTCCATCCTCCATCCTCCATCCTCCATCCTCCGTCCTCCGTCCTCCGTCCCCCGTCCTCCATCCCCCGTCCTCCATCCCCCGTCCTCTCAGAGCTGTACGTCGGGAACGACAACAATTGAGTCGGGGGTGATCAATATGAGGGCGTCGGAGGGCCGGCGCGCGCGGATATACATTTTGTACCGGCCGCCGAGGCGCTGATAGGCGACCAGTTGATGCTGCGCGATACTTTCGAGCACAACCTGTTTCATTTCCGGGCCCATGCTCATGCCCGAAAGATCGGTGAGGCCAACGGAAGCCGGGTAGCTCTCCCCGGAACCGGAGCTTAGCTCCATGGCGCTCCGGAGCCGGCGCGCGGCGGCCATCGCCATCTGGTAAGCGCCGGGTGTATAGCCGTTGGCGTCGCCGGCCGCGTCTTCATCATCCCCACTCAGACTTTTGATATGAGCGGCGGACGAGAGAATGGCGATCGGCCGGACCAGCCACTGCTCCTCAAAGTTGACCAGCGCACGCCGTCCATCAGCGCCTGGCGCCAGGCCGGCGGGACCGGGCTGACTCAACTGCGCGTGCCAGAGCTGAGCCTCCGTCGATGGCATGGGGAATGGGGTGGGCGCCTCCTCGGCGCTGCCGTTGGCGACCACCGCCTCACCGGAGGATACTTTCGTTCGCTGCATCACGCCGCGCGCGGTTAGCAGCGCTGCGCCGGTCTCCACTGAGAGCGAGGTTGAACCCTGCGTCAGCACGCTGATCTGCGCGTCTTGAGTCGTGATCAGCGCCGATGAAGTTCGAATATCAAAATAAGAATCGGCGCTGGCAGCAGGTGGCGCATTCAGCCAGATCCGCCCGGTATAAAGCTGCAGCGCGCGGCGCCGCCCACCCGTCTGTCGGCTGTAACCCCACGTCTCGATAGACACAACGGTCCCGGGCGCCATTTTGATAATAGTCCCATCGGCGGAGGTCAGGAGGGCGCTGGCCCCGGGACCGGTGCGAACGGTGTCTCCCCGGCCAACCTGTGTCATGTTAGTCGCCATAGACCAGCTTCGGGCGCCGGCGCTCCAGACCTGAACCGGCGCCTGAAGGATCTGAATGGTGGCGGTCCTTTCGCAGCTCTTCTGATTAAATCCGTCCCACGCGAGTGTGGCGACGCAGGCGAAGAGGATTCCGAGGGCCATTCCAACCAGGCGTCGGCGCTTTCGCAGGCTCGACACGTCGCCATGGCGGCGGATCTGACGATCGCTGAGCTGCCGTTCAATAGCCGCAAGATCTTCAGTGAGGGTAGGGGTACGTGATCGCTGTGAGGGCATCTTCGAATTCTCCACAGCCGCGGGTCGCGGGCAAAACGGCAGCCAGGGCGTCGTTACTTCGGATAAATTATCGTCGCGCCCGCTAAAAAAATGGAGTAATTGTTCATCGTGCGTCAGAAGACGCGACCTCGGACATTTGCCGCGTCGTCTACGCGACATTCCGAGATTAGCGCGGCATTTATCATCCGCGTGCCCTACACCTGGTAGGACCACGCCGGCGTATATTGCTCGAAGACCTGCTGCGCTTCAAGGAGCAAGAGGAAGCCGAACGGCATCGCGGCCTGAATGAATTGGTGGCCGAAGCCCAGAAGCTCGGAATGTACTGATGCAGGGCGCTGTCCTTGACGCATGCATCTTGTACTCGGCTCGGGCCGCGCGCGATTTTTTAAGAGGGCATATACGCGCTCCCATTACCCCATTCTGCCTCGCTTAACAGCCGGCGCACGAGGTTCATTGGGAGGCCAATAATGGAATCTTCGTCGCCTTCACGGCGAAGGAGATAGGGCTGGAACAGCGGATCGTCGATCTGGAAGCCGCCGGCGCAGGATAGAATCCTCCCGGCCTGAATCGCCTTCTCAACAACTGCGCCGGAAATTTGCCCGAAATACTGCCGGGCGATATCCACTCCCTCAAAGCGTCGGTTTGACGCGGTCGCTGTCACCACGACCGCTGTCACCGTTTCAGCGGGTATCCCGGCGCTATAAGAGGCAAGAAACCGGCGGCACTCGTCGGCGTTCGCGGGCTTTTCGCGAAGCTCTCCGTCACAAAGAACGACCTGGTCGGCCGTGATCAGCAGCGCCGGCTGATGGATGCCGGGCAGCAGCGCGTCGGCCTTTGCGTGACTGAGCCGAAGGACCAGCCGGCTTGGATCCGGATCTCGAATGGCCTTCTCATCGATCTGCGGCGTGCGACACTCGAACAGGAATCCGGCCTCCCGGAGGATTCGCTGCCGTCCGGATGAGGAAGACCCGAGGATTATTGGAAGCATTCTCACTTCTCTATTCAGCCCGCCTGTCTCGGAACCACTTTCTGTGAACGGGCATGGACATTTGACACGCCCGGCGGCCATAATGGTTTCCGGTTCTCCCGGCTGTCAGCTCTAAGCGAAGCCGACCGGTGCGCCGGTAGGGCAGGGGCGGTCATCAGCGCGTGATGGCGTCAAATGGCGTCAGACATCATATCCCAGGTTCGGATAGAGTCAGGATAAGCGAATGTCAGAGATTGTGAAAGTTGGCTGCATCGGCTGCGGTGGAAATGCGCGAGGCCATATCGGCCGTGTGCTCGGGATACCGGAAGCGAAGATTGTCGGAGTGTGCGACGTGGTGGAGGATCTGAGCCGAGCGGCCGCCAACGACACCGGCGCGTCGTTCTATACCGACCACCGGGCGCTTCTGGATCGTGGGGATCTCGACGCCGTCTATATCAGTGTTCCGGTTTTTGCGCACGGCGCCCCGGAGTTCGACGCGATTGAACGTGGAATACCGTTTCTGGTGGAGAAGCCCGTGGCTCTGGAGATGGCGATGGCGCAAGAGATCGCGGCACGGGTTGAAAAGCGGGGCCTGATCACGGCGGTTGGCTATCAGCTTCGCTACGCGGGCACGGTGGATCGAGCGCGCGAATTGCTGGCGGGTAAGCGTGTGGGGCTTGTGGTCGGAAAATACTGGTGCGACAGCGGCGCCGGTGATCCCTCGCGCTGGGTCCGTCAGATGAGCCGATCGGGCGGACAGCTTGTGGAACAGGCGACACATACCATCGACATGATGCGTTATCTTGTTGGAGAAATTGAGGAAGTCTTCTGCGTGTCCGTTAGCCGCGTGCTGGATCAGATTGATTGTCCCGATTTCAACGCTATCACGCTCAAGTTCAAGAATGGCGCCGCCGGCTCGCTCACCACAAGCTGGGCATCCAGCATCGGCTGGAGTAACGCTAACGTGCTCGATATCCTTTACGAAAATGCGCTCCTGAACTGGACCTATGGTAAGCTTACGGTGCAATCGGATGGCGCCGTTGAGGAGACGTCACCGAACGTGGGGGACATTGACCGGGTGTTTATCGACGCGGTTCAGAGAGGGGACGCAGCCGGGATCCGAAGTCCCTACTCCGATGCGGTGATCAGCCTGGCCGTGAGCCTGGCAATGAATCAGAGCGCCCGTGAAGGACGTCCCACCCGGATAGACACGGTTCTGGGAGTCTCGCAGGGAAACTGACGAGACCGGGCGGTCTACCGGCGGTCAGCATTGGGCCCCCTGACCTTCGCCGCCGAAGATCCTGAGCCGGTCGGCATCGGCGCCCCATTCAGCGCCGCCCGGCTTGTAATGGAACTGGAGCGCCCGGCGGCGCAGCGAGGTCTGGTTGGGCGGGGTGCCGTGATGCAGCAAACCATGGAAGAAGAGACAGCCACCCGGAGCGAGGGGAACCGCCATCGCGGCGTCGCGAAGAACGTCCCTGTCGCAAATTTGCCAGTCGCGCCGCTTGAAATGAACCACCGGGGCCCGGTGACTGCCGGGAATCACTCTCATGCAGCCATTCTCGATCAGCGCCGGGTCAAGCGCGATCCATGCGCCCACGACAACCGTTTCGATGGGCAGCCGGAAGTACGCCAGGTCCTGGTGCCACGGCTTCTCCCGGCCGATGCGCGGCGGTTTGATAAGCGCCATGTCCTGGAACACCTCGGGCGTATCGTGCAGAATGAGACGCAGAACCGAGATCATCGCCGGATGTTCCGACAGCGCCTTCAACCGTTCGTCGTAATCTACGAACCGCCAGAATTTCCGGACCAGATCCAATCTCGAGGCCGGCCCAACGTTAACATCGCTTACACCCTCTTCATACTCAATACCGGCGTAATCCGCGTTCTTCCCGGCGATGAGGTCATCCAGCCCTTGAATGGCGGAAACGGTTTCAGCCGGGGTAAACGCATTTTCAACGACTAAGAATCCTTCGTCGAAGAACTGCTGCACTTCGCTCTCTCCGACGGCGTCGAAACCGTCCACACCGGATGCGGCGCTTGTCGCGTCATACAGGTTCTGTGGAAAAAGTGGCGTCATGCTCTTATCTTTCGATTCTGACAACCACTTCGCCGGCCGGTAAAGCCGCGCACCAGGAGAGAACTCCGTCGGAGTGGCGCCAGGTGTCAGGTTGGAGATGGCGATCGCCCGAGGCCGGTTTGAGAATCTGGGCGCCGGCATAGACCCGGATCGCCTCCCGATCACAGCGCACCGAAACGGTGAAATCCGGGCAGGCAATGGGAGAACGCAGCCGGATTTCGGCAGCCGCTTCGGTTTCGCTGACGATGACACGAGTTGCGGCCTGCGCGGCCCAGACGCGGGCAAGATCGCTGCATTTTGTCCAGAGCGCTCGCTCCCCAAAATGCTCGCGGATCCGGCCAAAAAGCACCCGGAAATCGGTGAGGCCCGTGGCGCGGCCTTCCGAGAAGAGTGACTGCCAGTGAGTATGAAAGCTAATCGGGCTGCCATTGCGGAAGAGCTCAACCAGGCGGCCGGATTGGCCGTCGGCCGTGATCAGCATGTCCAGGTTTGATGGCTCCTGTCGCTGCGTTTGCCATGACGGATCATTGCCGGCGCTGAGCAGGCTAACACACGCCTGGCCGGAGTTCTCATTGAGCGACATGAGCCGCGGGAGCACCACCGGGGAGGAAACATCGACGTGCAGAAAGTACCAGGCGATGGACAGCCCGCGCGCTTCACGCACGGCATCCCGAATAGCCCGGGAATAGGCTCCTTCGATGTCGCAGCAGGCCGCGCCGGGAGACGTGGCGCCGGTCGGGGAGAGCCCGAGGCTGTCTAAAATCCGGAGGCCATAGGTGAAGTATTCGGTGAGATGCCCCTCGCTGGTAAACGGTCCCATCGTTTTTTCGGTATAATCCAACGGGCGGTCATGATGGATATCCCAGGCGAGAAAGTGAGTCAGGAATTCGATGCATATATCCATCCGCGGCGAGATTCTATCCCGCGCGATACGAAGAAACTCAGCTTGATCTGACGGTTTTACGCCGGGAAGTGGACGGTCGATCCGTCCGATTCCGGCGGGAACCGGGAGAACGCTGAACTTACCCCGAACCCCGAATTCTTCAATAAGATCGGCCCACGCGTTTGTGAAGCTGTTCGGCACGTCGCGAACGTGGGGCTCGAAGTATTGCTCGTAATGCGCCAGGTTAAGGCAGGGCGCCGGGTCATCCACGATCAGGAACATCGGGCGCCGAAGCTGGGGCCATTCGAAACGAAGATCGCGTACGTCTGTCATAAGACTATTGGTCCTGAGTTATCTAAATCCTGCAAAGCGATGCAGCCGTTCGAACTGTGAGAGTGCTCCTTCCATGGATGGGAAACTTTTTGGGGGCGCCTGGAACGCCGCCAAATTGCAGCGGCCGCTCTTGCGCTTTTCGATCCCCATACTTTATCATAGCTTCATCATCGCTTCATCATCATCGCTTCACGGCATTATTGGAACCCTCTATCAATGACCTGTACGGTTTTTTCTGCCCGGCCCGCGCTTGCCTTGGCGCTGATTCTTCTGCTGTCCGTCACTCTCGGCGCCGTTACCCCTGCGCGTGCGACTCCGGCCACGCGCGTTCCTTCTGCAGAGGGATACTACCGGTTTCCATCGCTGCGCGGCGGTATCGTCGTTTTCACGGCGGAGGGTGATCTCTGGAGGGTTTCGTCAAATGGCGGCGCCGCCCGCCGGCTGACAACCTCGCCGCGGGAGGAGTCGCACGCGGCCATCTCTCCCGACGGCACGATGGTGGCGTTTTCCGCGAGCTATGAAGGGCCGGAGGGCGTCTATCTGATGCCAATCGATGGTGGACTACCGGAACGGCTCACATTTGACGGACAGAGCGCCAACGTGGTGGGATGGACGCGCGACGGCCGGGTTCTTTACGCCACCGCATCGTATTCCACGCTGCCTGACGTCCAATTGGCCGCCGTCGATACAAAGACCTTTGTGAGCACGCGAGTCCCGCTCAGCGAGGCGGCGGACGGGAGCTACGACGACACCGGGAAGACCCTGTACTTCACCCGCTACGCCTTTCAGGGCAGCCACACCAAGCGGTATAAGGGCGGCACGGCCCAGAATATCTGGAAGTATACGGATGGCGCTCCGGAAGCGATCCCACTCACCGCTGATTACAAGGGAACCAGCAAAGACCCGATGTGGTGGCAGGGGCGAGTCTACTTTCTTTCGGACCGGGACGGAACGATGAATCTCTGGTCGATGAACCCGGATGGGAAGGATCTCCATCAATTGACGCATCACGCCGGCTGGGACGCCCAATCGGCTTCGTTGGACGCGGGCCGGATCGTTTATCAACTGGGCGCGGACCTTTACCTGCTTGACATAGCGGGCGGCCAGGACCGTAAGCTGAATATCACGCTGGAATCGGACTTCGACCAGACGCGGGAGAAGTGGCTTGAGAATCCGATGGCCTATCTCACGGCGTATCATCTGAGCCCGGATGGAGAGCACGTGGCGCTGACGGCGCGCGGACAGGTCTTCTCGGCGCCGGTGAAAGAGGGCCGGCTGGTGGAGGTCACGCGGCGCCCCGGGGTGCGATACCGCAGCGCCCGGTTCACGTCGGACAGCAAGTCGCTCCTCGTGCTTTCCGATCAATCGGGGGAGACGGAATGGTGGCGTTTCCCGGCGAACGGCGTGGGCCCTCCGGTGCAGTTGAGCGTCGGCGCTGCCGTGACGCGCACGGATGGTATTCCCTCGCCGGATGGAAAGCAGATCGCTTATACCGACCTCAACCACGATCTCTGGATCTTTGATATCGCCGGTCGGCTCTCGACCCGGATCGGCCATTCGGAGTCTGGCGGGTACGGTGATCTGACCTGGTCACCGGACAGTCGATGGCTGGCCTTCGTGGCGCCGACAGCGGCGCATTTCGGGCAGATCATGCTCTATTCGCTGGACACTCTCAAAACGACGCCAATCACCAGTGACCGGTTCGACAGCTATTCACCGGCATGGAGTCCCGCCGGGAAGTGGATCTATTTTCTGTCCGACCGGCACTTCCAAACGTTGGTGGGCGGGCCGTGGGGCGCGGATCAGCCGGAGCCCTTTCTGGATCATCGGACCCTGATTTATCAGATCCCCCTGCAGAAGGGACTTCGTTCCCCGTTCCAGCGTCCCGATGAGCTTCATCCCGACGACGCCGGCGCCAATCAACCGGCAAAGCCTGATCAACCGGCAAAGCCTGATCAACCGGCAAAGCCTGATCAACCGGCAAAGCCTGATCAACCGGCAAAGCCTGATCAACCGACAAAGCCTGATCAACTGGCAAAGCCTGATCAACCGGCAAAGCCTGATCAACTGGCAAAGCCGGCCGCGAGCGCTGCTTCAAAGCCAGGTATTCCAGCTGCCCGATCCGAGCCTGAGAAAAAGCCTGCGAAGAAGGTCCGGATCGATCTGGATGGGATTATCGATCGGCTTGAGCAGATTCCGGTTGCGCCGGGCAACTACGGGGATCTTTCGGCGACTTCAAAACGCCTTCTCTGGACTTCGTATGAAACGGCAGCCTCGCACGGTCCCGTTCTTGAGACACTGGAGATCCAGAACCATGACATCGAGGTGAAGACGCTGATCGATGATATTCAGGGCTATGAGCTCTCCGATGACGCAAAGCACCTTTTGCTTCGGAAGGGTGGCGCGCTCTACGTGTTCGATTCCGGCGCGGCCTCGCCCCCACTGGATAAATCGCGGGTGGACCTATCGGGATGGTCGTTTCCGATTGAGCCGCGGGAAGAATGGCGCCAGATGTTCGTGGAGGCATGGCGGCTGGAGCGGGATTACTTCTACGATCCGCATCTGAATGGAGTAGACTGGCCCGATATGCTTCAGAAGTATCTTCCGCTGGTTGACCGGGTGACCGACCGGAGTGAATTGAACGATCTGCTGGGCCAGATGGTGGGCGAGCTCTCGGCGCTGCACACGTTTGTGGAGGGCGGCGATCACCGCGACGCGCCCGAACATGTTCCGCCGGCGTTTTTGGGCGCGGCGCTTTCCCGGGACGAGGCGGATGGCGGCTACCGGATTGATCACATTTATCGCACCGATCCGGATATGCCGGCGTCCCTTTCGCCGCTTGCCCGACCGGAAGTGGCCGCGAACGATGGCGACGTGATTCAATCGGTGAACGGTGTTTCAACCTTAAGCGTGCCTGACATCGCGCTGCTCTTGCGGAACACCGCCGGACGGGAAACGCTGCTGAAGATCAAGCCGGCAGGCGGGGCCTCGGCGCGCGAAGTCATCGTGACTCCGCTCTCGTCGGATGGTGATCTCAGATACCGGGAATGGGAATACACCCGGCGCCTGAAAGTGGAAGACGAGGGTAAGGGCCAGATTGGCTATGTTCATCTCCGGGCGATGACCGGTCCCGATTACGCGCAGTGGGCGCGGGATTTTTATCCGGTCTATCGCCGGCAGGGGCTGATTATCGACGTCCGGCATAACAACGGAGGCAACATCGATAGCTGGCTCCTCGAGAAGCTGCTTCGGAAGGCATGGTTCTATTTTCAGCCGCGGGTAGGGGAGCCGGATTGGAACATGCAGTACGCGTTCCGAGGGCATATCGTGGTTCTTTGCGACGCTCATACGGCGTCGGATGGCGAGGCGTTTACCGAGGGGTTTCGCCGGCTGGGGCTGGGAAAGGTCATTGGAACCCGTACCTGGGGCGGAGAAATCTGGCTTTCGTTCGATAACACGCTGGTGGATGATGGCATCGCTTCCGCGGCTGAGATTGGAATTTATGGCCCGCAGGGGAGCTGGCTTATTGAAGGGCACGGCGTGGACCCCGATATCGTGGTGGACGATCTCCCGCATGCGACGTTCGAGGGGCAGGACGCGCAGTTAGAAGCGGCGATTCAGGAGCTTCAGAAAGAGATCCGGGAGAATCCGGTTACCACCCCGCCGGCGCCGCCGTACCCGGATAAGGCGTTCCCGCCCCATACCCGGTATCCTCTGCCTCGCGCCCCCAATCCCGCTCCTGGCGCCTGACGTGTGAGCATTTCATGGGGCCTCGCGAACAGTCGGAAAGGCGCCGCGCAGCACCAGTTCATGAAATTGCACGCGGCCGGAATCCAGAAGTTGGCGCAGCTCCGCGGACCGGGCGCGCAGCAGATTGAACGAAATATCGAGGACAGCTGCCCCGGCATGCTCACCAGGCAGCAGCGCTACGATGGCTTTGGCTTCCTCTAAGATCGAGTGCCAGGCGCGCGATAAAGACCCGGCATCCGGAGCCGGGCCCTCGAAGTCGAGTGTCGCCACCTCTTCCTGGGTGTAGCGCGACGAGCGAGCAGCCTCCGAGAGAATATGTTCAGGGCTGAGACCCGGGTCCTTGCCGCTTGCTGCCCACATCAGGTATCCCAGCGGCTGCAAACTGGCGGAACAGCCCATGACATCCACCCAATCCCGCACCTCGAGGCGTCCAACCAGGGCGAGGACCTTATTGGTCGCCAGGTCGAACGGATGAAGCGCCAGACCAAAGTCGGGATGCTCCACCAGCGGAAAGTAGCGATAGGCGCTGTCTTCGACCCACTGCATCAAGAGGCGGTCTCCCTCGCGCTCGACCACGGCCTCCACGTAGGTCGGACGTTCTGTCAGAACTTGTACTCGGAAACCGGCTGAAAGAAGAGTTTCTCGATCCGCGTTCCACGCGTTTGCAACAGCCTCGCGGCTGTCGTGAAAAACGTCGATGTCGCGGGAAAGTCGCGGCTGAGCCAAAATGGCATTCAGCGCAGCGCCACCGGCCACATAGCTTTCGCCGATTGCTATTCGATTCTGGGCGAGCAGCCGGCAGACCTCTCGTTGGAACGGTGTGAGAGCCAAGATCGCAATTCCCTTGCTCGCTGAAAAGCGCGCCGATCCCCATAGCGCGCGATGTACTCAAGCGTCCTCATCCGCTCAGCGTTCGTGTTAGGATAATAATCCTCCCGCAGGAACCAGAGGCACCGGACGCGGTATTCATCGACCAGCCCGTTAACCTGGTCGGCGAGTGATAGCGTATCTGAGTAACTATTTGTGACACCACGAGCATTCGTCATAAGATCAGTTTACCTGGTGGACGTGGTTTCAGTCGGCGCGGGTCATCCTCTCTGTCGTCCAAAACCAGATGAAGATCACCGCCGCCGTCATCGTCATCACGTATCCGAACGGGTCCGACCAATATCCTATCGCAATGACGCTCGTTGCTGCGCACCTCTTTGACGGGCCATCCGTTCGCACGTTCGTAGCGCTCTCCGGTTGAAGCGCGGCCGCCCTTCAACTCAGTACGGAGGATTGGCGAACCATTCGAAGATTCGCTCCGAGGCTTGATCGCGCAGCGCAGGAACTTTCAATATCTCAGGAGATCCCACCCGGAGCGCGCGGGAAATGGCTGCGTCATACTCGATGGCGCCAATGAAAGACAGTCCCTGCTCGATATCGGTGGTGTCGAAGAGCAGGTCCAGAACGGCTCGTCCGCTATCGAGCGCCGTCGCTCGCCATAGAAAGCGAGGCATCCCCAGGGTTAGCACGCTCTCACGGTATTCCCCAGACAGTCCGGCAGACGAATGGATTTCCTCCTTCAGCGTGTTTGAGCTTATCAGGTAGACGTCCCACTCAATCCGATCGCTCAGCGTTAAGATCGATTGCGTACGGAGTAATTCCATAATGCTGTCAAACGCGGAAACCATGTCTACAACAGAGTCGAGGGGAATGCGAATAATGTGATACAGGGGGATGAGGAGGAGATCGGCGTGAGCTATTAAATGGGCGCTGCTGGCCCGATCCTGCCAGGTGGTGGTAAAGGTTGCGCCATTCAGCCACTCCATGCGGGTGAATGGTCCGATCTGATCATCGTGGACGTACACTTTATCCAGGCGGATCGAACTTAGTCGGAAACCACTCTGTGGATGAGCGACGGGATGGCCGCTCGATAAGCTGTAACCGACCGCGGTGACCGCGTGTGATCCCACTTGTAGCGGTTCGTCTGCGCGATCGGCATTGGAAGTACGGTGCAGCTTTATGAGCAGAATTATGGGGATTCCCCCGCGAAGGTACGCGTAGAGGGTGCTCTTAAGAACGTGCTCATCCGTGGCGTTTATAAGACAGGGTTCGAGGCCGACACCGCGAATGGCTTCCGCCATTTGAGCCTTGTTCAAACCGGCGGTAGCGGGGAATGTACGGGTAAGTAGCGGGACGTGTTCGGTGGCCACTCTTGTGATTTCCATCGGTGATGGAATCCGATGCTGAAAAAGCCGCCCCGTTGCCTGGAAAGCCGACCATAGAGCACTGGTCGCGCAGGCAGCTGCAGCCCGTTCCTGCTCCTGGAATGGCAGCGAGTCCACGCAGAGACGTTTGCCGAAGAGGTGCGCCACGAGCTTTCGCGTAACTGGGAAGTGACGTCGACCGTCTGGCGGATACGTACGGAAGCAAGTGCGGCCAACGATCGTCTGGGGAAGGGGCTTGACAACCATGAATCCGAGGTAACAGATAGTGAGGTCGTCATCGGTCAGCGAGGCAGGCTTAGCGCGCAGGAGCTGAGAAAAGGCGCCTTCGTCGAACTCAGATGAAAAAAAGTGCAGCCGCGTGCATCGGCTAGAGTATTGTTTGAAACACCTCACGTAGTAATTTGCAAAATCGTCCAGGAAGTCGCGGTCGATGTAGCTGTTTTCGACGACGACTGTTTTCGCTCCCAGGCCACCAAGATAGTCATCGAAGTACTGGACATGCTCTTTGGCGCTGACGACCCTTTGACTGGCGCCCGCCTTCTCCGAGAGGAGGCGTATAAACTCCGCCTTTGAGTACGTAACGACCTCGAACGCTTGCGCCATCCGGTTTTATGGGTATCCCGTCACGGGTTCGAGTAGACTCTCCTGGCTGACGCGCTGAGCCTCCCGGTAGGTGTCTACCATTTTCCTGGCTCGCTCCAACCCCTCCGCCAGCGCCGCCTGCCCTTCGGTAGACCTGATCCAGGAGCGGATTCGCTCGCCCTCCTCCCGATCACTTTGATTCGTCAAGCCTGGCTGCTTCCCTTTTCGCCTTGCGTTTGACAAGACAATCACCTTTCGCACCGCGATTCAAACACTAGCCCGCTGTTTTTCGGGCCGCCATCCGTCCCGAGTAAATCATGGAGAGATAAACGATGACTCGCATTCTCCGATAGCACGTACCCCTGACCATTCTGGTATTGTACACGTTCCACACCCCACCTAACAAGCATCGCGAGGGCCACCTCGGTAGTGTGAGGCCGAGAATTCGGATCTCTGAATGTGTCCGCGGGAAAGACGCCGTTCGAAGTGTTCCTCAGCCAGAGTCTTTTAATGGCTACCGCAGAACGCTTATCGGGGAATGATTTGTCGTTACGGTTCGCTCTTTCTCAGCTCCTCCGGGCAGTCGGGCGAGAGCCACGGTTTCCAGCAGTGGATCGGTTTTGTTGCCCACCCGGGCGGTGTGAACGGGAGGGGGACTTTCCGGCCCAGCCGGGCGCTCTGATAGGCGGCGAAGATGGCTTCGAGGGTGGCGCGGCCGTCTTCGCCGGTTACGAGCGCCGGCCGGTCGTGCTGAACGCAGTCGATAAAATGCTGCATCTCCTGGGGAAAGCCGTAGTTCCAGATTTCCTCGAATATGGTGAAGCTCCAGCCGCGGGTTTCGCCGGCCTTTTCAACGGCGTAGCCGTAACCGGTCTCGCTGTAGGTTTCGAGGGCGTTTCCATGAAGGAGATCGGCGTACGTAACGCCCCGTGAACCGTAAATCTCGGCCCGGTCATCCATGCCGCCCGGTTTGGCCCAGCTCTCTTCGGCCATTCCGACAGCGCCACCTTCGAACTCGACGATAATAATCGAGTTGTCGTCACCTTCGGTGCGGTCGCGATGGAGATGGGTTCCCATCTGGGCGTACACGCTCGTGATCGGCCGTTTGCCTGTGATCCATCGGAAGAATTCGATGGCGTGACAGCCCATGTCGAGAGTAACGCCGCCGCCGGACCGGTTCACGTCCCAGAACCAATCGGTGTGCGGGCCGTTGTGCTTCTCGCTCTGCTTGATGAGATAGATTTCCCCGAGCGCGCCCTCTTCGATAAGCTGCCGGGCACGCACGTACTTGGGGGTGAAGCAGAGCTCCTCCGCATACATGAGTTTGACGCCCGCGGTCCGGCAGGCGTCGATCATCCGGTCGGCCTCGGCAAGATTGGCGCAGAGCGGTTTCTCGCAGATAACATGTTTTCCGGCGCTTGCGGCATCGACGGCAGCCTCGCAGTGAAGGTCGTTGGGGAGGCAGAGGCTCACCACGTCCAGATCCGGAAGCTCGAGCATCTTTCGATAATCGGTGAAAGCATGCTCAATGCCGTGCTTCGCGGCGAAATCCTGCGCCCGTGAACCTGTGGGCGACGCGACCGCAATCACAGACGCGTTCGGTACGCGCCGGAGCGCCTCGCGGTGTATTTCCGCAATAAAACCGCTTCCTATAATGCCGAGATGGATGGTATTCATGGTTGATGATTTCTACCGGGACGTAATGCTCGTCTACTGAGTCATGGATGGTCGGGATCGACCACGCCGGGCGATTAAAAATCCCTCAAGAACCGTCATTCGAGGTAAGCCGGGTTTTTACCTCTCCGATCTGAGTTACGCTTCGGCTGTCCTGGCAGGAACCTGCGACGCTCCATCGAATAACTATTTGAACGGCCGCGTGCGAGCGGCGCATTTGCAGGTCGATCCCACCCGAGGTGAACGCCATGGCTATCATGACCGGACTGTCCGGTAACGAGATCTATTGTCTGCAGCAGAAGGGGCTGCAGCCCGGCGACCTGGTCATTGGAAACAGCGTCTTCTCGATTGGTTTTGCGCAGGGCATCGGATCGGGGATTCGCACCCTTGTCGGCGGCGAGGTGAACCAGGTCACCAGTATCGTGCATGATGGCCGCCTCCATTCCTATGAGCGAATGCTCGCCGAGGCGCAGCGGCGCGGCGGAGTTGGAATCACCGGTGTTTCCAATGAGCTTGTTCAGCACTCCGGCAACGTAGAATTCCTCTCCGTCGGATCCTGTCTGCACTCCCAGAACGCGGCCTCCGAACAGCTTGCGTTCAGCACTTCGGCCGATGGTCAGGAGCTGTACTGCCAGCTTGACGCCGGGTTCAGGCCTCTAAAATTCGTCTTTGGCAACGTGGCTTACTCGATTGGTGTTGGCGGTGGGGTGATGGGCGCGTTTCGGAGCCTCAAACGGGGCGAGGTGCCGCAGTATTCCCAGATTTTCAATGAAACACGACATCGATCGCTTGAGCGGATTACGGCCGAGGCGCGGGCCGCCGGCGCCAACGCCGTGA
>Ga0307373_10004750_pt1 | contig 22698 bp, 21 predicted proteins | sample OX2MG_FD_202534 | JGI IMG/M metagenome (GOLD analysis project Ga0307373, IMG submission 202534) | Soil microbial communities from Risofladan, Vaasa, Finland - OX-2 | ecosystem: Environmental > Terrestrial > Soil > Coastal area > Acid sulfate soil | place: Finland: Risofladan, Vaasa | collected... | reverse complement strand
CCCCATCGGGGCCCTGGATCAGGCCGTCTGGGCGTCCAGGGCGGTGATCCGGATGAGGTTGTAGACCGCTCCGGTCATCAGGAACCAGGCTCGGTTGCGCTGCAGACCGACGTAGCGCAGCTTGCGTCCACCCGCCACCGTCTTCATCCAGCCGAAGGGTTCCTCGATGCGCTTGCGGATGCGCAGGCTGACCTCGTGACCAGGGTGGCGCGTGGTCCGTGCGTCGATGGCGCTGCGTCGGTTGGTGGTGTTCTGGGACACGTGCGGGGTCACGCCCAGCTGGCGACAGCCGGCGATGAAATCCCTGGTGTCGTAGCCCTTGTCGCCGGCCACCGTGCGCCGCCGGGCTCGCTGCGGCAAGCGTCGCAGCAAGGCGAGTGCAGTGTCCCGTTCCGCGTACCCGGTCGCCGTGGTGAGTTCCATGTCGGTGATCAGGGCGTTGCGATGTTCCATGAGCAGGTGGCCGGCGTAGCTGAGCTTGGCTGCAACCGCGTTCCCCTTGCGGGCCAGGCGCGCCTCGGGATCGGTGGTGGACTGGTGGGTCTGGTTGCTGCGCCGCTCGCCGTGGTAGTTCACCTCGGCGTTGCGTCCCGGCGCCGGCGGGCCACTCCTGCCGTCATCGTCCTTGGGCCGAAAGCTCTTGTGCGAGGCCCAGGCCTCGAGCAGCGTGCCGTCGACGCTGAAGTGCTCGCCGGACAGGTAGCGGCGCAGGTGGGCCTGGCGCACCACCGCGGCGAAGAAGCGGTCGGCGACCTCGTGGTTCAGCAACCGCTCCCGATTGCGGCTGAAGGTGCTGTGATCAAAGCCCTCGTCGTCGACGTTGAGGTCGAGGAAGAACTTGAAGAGCAGGTCGTAGCGGAGCCGCTCACAGAACTGGCGCTCGCTGCGGATCGAGTACAGGGCCATGAGCACCGTCGCCTTGAGCAACTGCTCCGGGGGCACGCTCTGGCGGCCGGTGCGCGCGTACATGGCGTCGAACTCCGGCTCCAGGTCAGCGAGCACCGCCTCGACCACCACTTTGATGCGCCGGATGGGGTGCTCTGGGGGGATCAGGCTGTCCGTGGTCAGGGTGGACAGCATCGTCACTTGCAGGTCGGTGGTGCCTCGCATGCTGATTCTCCGCAAGCTGAATTCGCTTGCCCAAGACTCGCATACCCGAGTCATCCTGTCGAGGCTTGCTCAGAGGGCGAAAATCAACACCCTGCTAGCGGTGTGGCCCATGCCCGGGGAATGGATGGTGGCGCACGCGAGCATCCGTGAAATGAGGGGACGGTTCACAGACTCGATGACGTGCCGAATGTCCTCGGGCCGGGTCAACCCCGGTGCCCTGACAAGCCCTGGCGCGACGACCCGCCCTGGTCGCCAACGAGCCACTCGACCTAACGCTATGAGGCCGACGAATGGCCAGGTCCGCCGGCCACTTGCGTGGCGAGGCCACGAAAGGGAGGCGCGCACCAGACCGGCTCGCCGCCGAGCAGGGTGAGCTCGGACTCGAGGTCTGCAATCTCCTCGGCCGGCACCGAGAAGTAGTCGCCGCTGAGCACCGCGAGGTCGGCCAACCGGCCGGGTTCGAGGGTTCCGCGCGACTGCTCTTCGAAGCTGAACCACGCTCCAGCAGCCGTGTAAGCGCGCAGCGCCTCCTCACGCGACAGGAGATTGGCGTCGTCGCGGGTCCGCTGTCCGGACACGCTCAGTCCATCGGTGTACCAGCGCAGTGCCGTGAAGGGCAGGTAGGACGCGACACGCAGTGCGTCGGTGCCACCGCCCAACGGAACTCCTGCATTCAGGATCGCGCGCAGCGGCGGCGAGGTCCGCATCCGTTCCGCCCCGCAGGAATCCAGCAGGCTGTCGCCCTCGAACCGGAAGAGTGACGGGATGAGAGCGCCGGCGCCGAGCCGGCGCAGGCGCTCGATGGTGCTGGGATCGAGGCACTCGGCGTGGACGAGGCCCCAGCGCAGGGCGCGGATCGGATGCTCGCGATCGACTGCCTCCCAGCAGTCGAGGATGGCGTCGACGGTCTCCCGTCTGCAGGCGTGGATCTGCAATGGCCAGCGAGCGGCCGCGAACCGCGCACAGATCCAGTCGAGGTCCTCTCGGGCCTCACGGGTGAGGCTCGGGGGGCGAGATGTGGAGTCGTGGATCGCGTAGAGGACGATCTCTCCGAGGCCGATGACCTGCAGAGACGCATCGCCCTCGAGCGGATGCACGTCGCGCAAGTAGGTCTCGTACTCCTCGCGCTCGACGCCCGGCCCGGAGGCGTGGATCATCAGCCGGACCCGGGTCCTCAGCTGATTGCGGCGGCGAGCCTCGGAGACCGCGCGATACATGTCGGGCCCGCTGTTGATTCCGCCGCCATCGATGACGCCGGTGATGCCGAACCGAGCGAACTCGCGCGAGAGTGCCACCGTCGACTCGACCTGCTCCTCGAGCGACGGTACCGGCAACTGCGCGTACAGCCAGCGGAGCGACGCTATGCCGCGCACGATCCCGAGCGGTCGGCCGTCGCCGTCGCGATCCAACGACACCGGACCGACGGCGTCTGCGACCTCGCTCGTCACACCCATCGCCTGCATCCCAAGCGTGTTGAGCAGGGCCCACTCGTACTGGTTCTGGACGATGACAGGGTGGCCTGGCGCGACCCGGTCCAGCTCCTCAAGGGTGGGGCCACGCCGGTCGGTGAGCTGGTTGGGGTGCCAGCCGCCGATGACCCGGATCCAGGTTCCGAAGGGCCTCGTCTGAGCGGCGTCGCGGATGAGCCCGAGGCCCTCCTCGAGATCGTGGATCCGTTCCCACCGTGTCTCGTCGTTCCACGTCACGCCGGCCCGCACGAAATGGACGTGGGAGTCGATCAATCCCGGGATCACCCGGCGCCCCTCCACGTCGACCACCGTCGTGGCCTCCCCGGCAAGCCCGGCGACATCATCGTTGGCGCCCACAGCCAGCACACGGCCGGAGCGGATCGCGATCGCCTCCGACTCGTGCGGGCGGTGCTTCCTGCCGGCCGTGACAGTGACCTTTCCGTTCAGCAGCACGAGGTCGGGCGCCGGCGGTGTGCTCATGATTCGTCCACGGAGGGGTTGTAGCCGATTCCGACGGGGTGGTGATCGTGAGGCGTTCGACGTCGATGATGCGCTCGCGTCGTGAGTGGTATCGTTCTGCCCGCTCGCTGCGGCGGCATCGGTGGAGCACAAGGAATCGGGCCGGGGGAGTATCGACCATTTCCGACGCAGGCACGCATGCGCTCACCGCAATCGACGGTCGCGAAAACACCGTCGGATCGGTCGCGGGGACCGGCGCGACGGGGACGTGGAGTGCGGATGCCGACCGCCTGCTCGGTAGGCGCACTCACAGCGTCGCACGCAGCCGCGCGCGTCTGCTTCCGCTGCTCGGCATCTGGTTCTTCCGTGGGCTCCTGGTGATTCCCTTCATGCTCATGGGGCCCGAGATCGTTGCTCTCATCCTGGGCCGTCCTGAGTCGGTGGCACACGTGTCAGCGTCCACAGCGGACGTGCTGGGCACGTCCTCCTTTCTCATCTTCGTGATGATGCTGACCGTCACCCCCGTGCACACCATGACCGGCTGGCGCTGGCACCTCATCCTCCGGCGCGACTACGGCATCGCCATGTTCTTCACCGCAGGCACGGACCTGACGCTCGCGGCGCTCACCACCGGCGACACCTTCTCCGGGGGTCCGCTCGGTCGCATCGCCGGCCACAGCTTTCTCGTGTTCGGGACGCTGTCGGTGTTCCTCCTCATCCCTCTGACGCTGACTGCGAACCGCCGTGCGATGCACTGGCTGGGGGGACACTGGAAGTCGGTCCAGCGGCTGACCTATGTGCTCTGGGCAACCATCCTCATCCACCTCGCCTTCCTCTTCGGGCTCAGCTCGATCTTCCTCGACGCCGTCGCGGTGAGCGTTCCCCTCGTCCTGTTGCGCCTCCCGGCGGTGCGCCGCTGGTGGCACCGGGCGCGCAGACACGGCGCGCACCGGCTGCTGCGCGTCGGCGCGGCAGTGCTGCTCATCGGCTTGTTCTCGGTCGGGTACGTCCAACTAGCAGCGGAACTGGGAACCAAGGGCAGCGCGGCATTCGTGCAGCGGCCGCCGAGCGACTGATCGATGCACGACGACTGGGAGATCTACTCGGCGATGAAGCGGCGGCGGCGGCGGGCGAAACGCGTGACGATGCTGCTCGTTGTCGTGTGTGCGGTCGTGGCGCTGGGGCTCGGCGCGTTCCAGCTGCATGCCGAGGGGCTGAGCCAGTTCCTCTACCGAGCCCCGGGTGTCGGTGCCAGCAAGTGAATCTCGAGCGTGTCGTTTGACGAACGCCGCGTACCAGTGGCCGGAGTGACCTTGGACCCCTGGCAGGCCGTCATGCGGTGCCACGTCGTGCGGACCTTTGGCCCTGGCGCGCCGGACACGTCGCTGCGATCCTGAGTTGGTCCGTCGACCACCGAGGAGGCAGTCATGAATACCGTCGCACCTGATCAGCCGAACACGACGACCGTGAGCACCACAAACGGCCGCCTGAGTGGAGAAGCACGCTCACTGCGCCAGCGTCTCGATGAGATCCGTGCGCTGACCTCCGAGATGCCGACCATGAGCGACGCACAGGTGCTCGAGGCGATGCGCCACGTTCGATTCCTCGTCGACCACATCGCCGTGCATGGACACGCGGAAGAACACGTCGTGTATCCGTACATCGAGACCTTCATGAGCGGGTCTGACGCTGAGATCGCGGGGCTCCGCGCCGATCACGTCCGTCTTGACGATCTGGGTCGGGCGATCATCGAGTGGACGCCGGCGCAGAACCGGGCGGCCTTGCACGAGCTACTTACGGAATTCCTGGAGATCGGCGACGCGCACTTCCTGGTCGAGGGCGAGGATTGCATGCCCGTCGTGCACGGGCACATCCTCACTGGCGCTGAGCAGGTGCTTTTCGAAGCAGTCGAGATCGAGACGTTCGACCACGTGGCAGCTGACGCTCCCGGCCTCCGGGAGCGCTAGCCCTTCAGCTGCAATCGGCCGTTGTCAAGCGGTGCTCGCGATGGTCCAGACCCCATGACGGACGCGCGTGACGAGGACGCGTGGCAGGTCCTGTCGCGGACGGTCGAGGTCCGAACGCCCTGGCTGTCGCTGATTGGTGAGCGGTGGCGGGAGGGGGCTGGAGAGGAGGTCGACTATTGGCGCGTCGAGAAACCCGACTCGCTGCTCGTGATCACCATCCACGACCGCCGGCTGATCGCACCGGTGCGCTCGTTCCGGCCGGGAGTCGGCAGGACGACTCTCGACTTCGCGGGTGGCAGGCTTGACGATCCGAGCGCGCTCGCGCAGGCAGCAGTGGCGATCGTGCGGCGAGAATTCAAGCTGAATAGCGACGACCTGTTTGAGTCCCAGGAACCGCTCAACCTCATCGGGTGGGACGTCGACAGCGCCACGTCCAGCCAGCGTGTCTTCGGCATTGCCGCTGAACTCCGCCGCGACGTGCATGTCCCCGATGAGCGTCTCGGTGCCTCGTACCCGTCGACCAACGCAGGAGGGCGGGAATTGCTCAGCGAGCTCGTCTGCTTGCAGTGCCGCGCCGTACTGTCAGAGTGGCTCGCACGTCACCCGTGACATGACCCGGGACCCGCTCGAGCGCCGTGCGCTTCGGGTCCTCGGAAACCAGGCCTCGGACCTGCTTGGGACCAAGGTAACCAGCCGGTTCGTGACCTTTGCCCCTAGCTCTCGGCGCTCTTGGCTCGTCATCTTCAGCGGATGCTGCGGGAGGCCGAGATCAAAGCGTTCGCCAAGCTGTACGACCAGCATTTCGCGCAGATCTATCGCTTCGTGTACAGGCGGTTGCAGGACCGTGATGTCGCCGAGGATGTGACGTCGACGGTGTTCTTCAACGCACTGCGCGCGTTCGCGCGATACCGGCCGTCTCAGGTGCCAATGAGTGCCTGGCTCTACCGGATTGCCATGAATGCGATCAACGATCACTTCCGGAGTCGCAGAGCGGTGCAGAGCCTGGAGGCAGTGGAGATCATCGCGGACGGTCACAGATCGGTGGACGACACGGCGGTCGACAACGTCGAGGCGGCCCGCGTCTGGGCCGCCGTCGATAGCCTCCCGCCGGCGCAGCGCCTCGCCATGACCCTCAGGTTCGGCTCCGACATGAAGCTTGCCGATATCGGCGCGGTGATGGGCAGAACCGAAGGGGCCGTCAAACTGCTGCTCCACCGTGGGACGAGGGGCGTGCGTTCCCGGCTGCGGGTGCGGCTTCCGGTCACATCCACGCATCCCACCAGTGGTCAGGCCTGCCGCGTGGCGTGAGGCCGGTCGTCCAATCGCCACCGGGTTCCTTTGGGCTTTCGGCCTGACCGAGCTCGATTCGCGGTCAGCCGCTCGTCGTTCCGCCACCGGGGAAACCGCCACCGCCCGGAAACCCACCGCCGCCCGGGAACCGGCCGCCGAAGCCCGTCGTACAGCCGTTGGCACCCGCCGGGGAGATCGTCAGCGCACTGGCCGCAACCGCTCCGGACGCTGCTTTGGTGCCGATCGCCGTCAGGCACTGGCCCGTCTGAAGGGCCGACGACGTCACCACGGTGGAGAGCGATACCTTCACCGTCGTCGGAACGGTGACCGTCGCCGTGGTGGTGGTCGTCCCGGTTGTGCCGGTGATTTCAGCGATGGTCACCGTCGTGCCCGAGACTGATTTGACCTGTCCGCGAGCGAACGTCAGTCCCGATATCCGGGCGGGCGGCGAGAAGTTCGCGCCTGGCGAGAAACTCGGCCGTGGGCTGCCGCCACCTGCGCCGCCAAAGCCACCACCTCCGAAGCCCGTCGCTGTGCAGGAGCCCTTGGTGGGAGCGCTCAGGGTCACCGACGTGGCGGTGATCGAGCCGTCGGCTCCCTTGCTGCCGGTGGCGACGATGCAATCTCCGGCGGTGATGTCGGCGACCGTCTCGGTGGCGGTCTGAGTGATCCTGGTCGTCGACCCATACGTGACGGTCGAGTCTCCATTGCTGTTGCTCAGGATCAGCGTTGATCCGTTGATCTGCACGAGCTGGCCGAACGCCGCGTTGCCGGCAAAGCCGCGAGGTCTGTTCGCCGACGGCGAAGGCGTGGCGGTGGCGCCGCTCGCTGATGCACTACCGCAGGCGACCGCGCCGATGCATACAGCGAGACCGAAGGCGCCGAGAAAGACACGGTTCACGAGGGTTTCCCTCCCAAGTAGATGGCAGTGTTCATGTCATTCGGCACGCAGCGCGGCGATCGGCGCGAGACGAGCGGCGCGCGCAGCCGGGTAGACGCCAAAGATCAGGCCAACTCCGGCCGCAACCGCAACGGCGATGATCACGGGGGTTGCCGTGATGGTCACCGCGATGTTCGCGAGCCGGGGTACCAGGACGCCTGCGAGGAGCGCGGCGCCGACCCCGAGGACTCCGCCGACGAAGCTCAGCGTCGCTGCCTCGATGAGGAATTGACGGAGCAGATCGCGCGGCGTTGCGCCGAGCGCCTTGCGGAGCCCGATCTCCTGGGTCCGCTCGGTGACCGACACCAGCATGATGTTCATGACACCGATGCCGCCGACGAGCAGCGAGATCGCGGCGACACTCGCGAGCAGGATCGTGAGCGTCGTGGTGACCGACGCTGCGGTGCTCGCCAGCGTCGATGCCGAGGTGATGTTGAAGTCGGCTGACGCCGAGTTCGTGATGTGGTGGGTCTGCAGGAGGAGTTGATCGGCTTCGAGATACGCCGAGCCGATGGTGGCCGAACTCGTGGCGCTGAGAAGGATTCGCTGGACTGAGTTGGGACTGCCGCCGGTGACCTCGTCCTGAGCCGTGGTGATCGGGATCACGGCGAGGTCATCGTTGTTGGTGAAGCCGGTGCTGCCGCTCGACGTGAGGATTCCGATCACCTGGAAGGGATTCCCATTGATCGTCACCTGATCGCCGATCACGGCGTTCAGATCGCTGGCGCTCGTGGCACCGAGGACGACGACCTGAGCGTGCTCCTGGACTTCCTTGGACGTCACGAAGATGCCCGATGACAGGACGCGCGCATTGGCGGCGAGCCAGGACGCGGTGGTGCCCTGCACCGTCGTCGACTCGTTCGAGCTGGTGCTCACCAGCGTCGCCGATCCGGACACCACGGGCGCGACCGCCGAGATGTCCGGGGCGTCCTGCTTGTCTTCGAGGCCGGCCACGTCGTTCATCGTCAAGGTGTTCGCCGAGCCGGCACCTCCGCGAACGCCGAAGCTCACCGTGCTCCCCGGCGACACCGTGAGCAGGTTCGTACCGAGCGCGGCGATGCGCGAGTTGACCGAGTTCGCCGATGCCGTGCCGATGCCGACCGTGCAGATGACCGCGGCGACTCCGAACAGAATGCCCAGCGTGGTGAGGATCGAGCGCAGACGGTGGCCGAGTAGACCGCGCATGCCCGTGTCGAACGTGCGCAGCAGGCTCATGCCGCCACCTGATCGCGAATGCGGCCATCCGCCATCTCCACGACGCGCTCAGCCACGCTCGCGACGTTGGGATCGTGCGTGATCAGCACGATCGTGTGCCCAGACTTGTTGAGCCCGGTCAGGATGTCGAGCACCTCGCGGCTCGCCTTGGAATCGAGGTTGCCGGTCGGCTCGTCGGCCAGGATCATGGTCGGGTCCGTGATCAGCGCACGGGCGATCGCCACACGTTGCTGCTGACCGCCGGAGAGCTGATTGGGTCGGTGTTCCACGCGGCCGCTCAGCCCAACCTGGGCGAGCGCGTTCAGCGCCATCTGCTTGCGGTCCCGCGCCGCGCGGTACAGGAGCGGCAGCTCGACGTTGCGCCACGCCGACATCGACGACAGCAGATGGAATTGCTGGAACACGAAGCCGATCCGGCGGTTGCGGATGCTCGCGAGCTCGCGCTCGTTCATGCTCGCCACGTCCTCGCCGGCGAAGAGATACTCACCGCTGGTGGGAACGTCGAGGCACCCGAGGATGTGCATGAGCGTCGACTTGCCCGATCCCGACGGCCCCATCACCGCGACGAATTCGCCCTCCTGCACGCGAAGCGACACCCCGTCCACAGCTCGCACCGTGGCATCACCCTCGCCATAGATCTTGGTCACGTCGACGAGACGGATGATGTCCGCGGCCATATCAGCGCGACCTCATGGAGCCGCGCCACCACCTGGGAAGGCGCCGCCACCGAAGCCACCGCCTCCGAAGCCACCGCCACCGCCGAGGCCGCGCCCGGTGCCGGTCGTTCCGGAGGGAATCGTGCTGGTGATCGTCGCGATCACGACCGTCTGTCCAACCTTGACCCCGGAGAGAATCTGGGTACGCGTCGCGTCCGATGCGCCGACCGTCACGGATACGGGGTCAGGCCTGCCGTTGACGAACAGCGTCACCGTGCTCCCCGCGCCGGTGGTGTGCACGGCGCTGGTGGGCACGGTCGTGACCCCGACGACCTGGTTGATGACGACCGTCACTGACGCGGACATCCCGGGGCGAAGCGACGCGCTCGCGCCGCTCAGCACGACCGTTACTGGGAAGCTCGCGACGCCGGAGGTGACCGTCGCCTCCTCGGCGACCTCGGTCACCTTGCCGGCGACGGCGTCACTCGAGCCTGCCGCAACGACTTCCGCGGTCTGGCCCACCGCGATCTCATTGACGAGGGCGTCGCTCACGGACCCGGTGACCTCGAAGACGCCCGGCGTGATGACCACGATCGCATGCGTCGACGTGCCGGAGGCTGAGGCCCCACCGGTTCCGCCCGTCCCAATCTGCTCGCCGCTGGCGACGTTCACCTGCTCAACGACCCCGCCGGACGAGGCCTTGAGCGTGGTCGCGTTGACGGCAGCCTGTGCGTTGGTGACGTTCACCTGGTCGATCTCGACCTGGCTCTCGTCCATGGCGATCTGTGCGGAGGTCGACGCTGACCCGCTCTCGAGTGCGGCGAGTGACGCCTTGGCGTTCTCCCACTGCACCTTGTCGTTGTTGACCTGCGCCTGCGCCTGGTCGTCGGCCTGGGTGCCTTTGACCTGCGCAGCCTGCCACGCCTGATAGTCCTGGGTGATCGCCGCCTCGTCCTGTGGGCACGGCGGCGTGGTGTCACCCGGCGTGCAGCCGTCGCTCGCGGCCTGCGCCTGCGCCGCGGTGTATGCGCTGTATGCCTGCGCGATCTGCTGGGCATTGACCGCCTTGGTGTCGGCCAGGCTCGTGACCGCCGACTGATACGAGACCTCGGCACTGTTGACCTGTCCTTCGGCCTGCGTGACGCTCGACGCGGATGCTCCCGCTCTGGCGGAGGCCAGATTTGCCTCGGCCCCGGCGAGGGTCGCCTTCGCCTGCGTGAGGCTGGCGTCGACGGTGGTCGGGTCCTGGGTGGCGAGCAGCTCGCCTGCCGTGACCGTCTGTCCCGATTGGACATTGACGGCGGTGACCTTCCCAGCTCCCTGGAAGTCGAGATCGACCTCGCCGTCAGGTTCGAGGTTCCCGGAGAGTGACACCGTCTGCGTCACCGTTCCGAGCGTGGCGATACCGGTCCGGTACGAGACGTTCGCCGCAGCACCGCCGCGCGTGAGGAAGAAACCACCGACGCCGGCCGCTATGACCAGGACGACGATGCCGATGACGAAGGGCTTGCGCAGCAGGCGCCGTCTCATGAATCGGGATTCCCGTCGGCCCGCTCGTCACCGACCGCCATGAGCATCAGCGGGCGCGCAGCGCTTCGACGCGCATGAGCCGGCGACATCAACCTCGCGAGAGTCCGCATCTGCAGCAGCCTCGCAATCGCAACCTGGAAACCCGTCAGAGAAACCGCAGAATTCGCTGAGAACCGCTCCAGGCCGCGCACCGCTGAGTCCGGCGCCGGCCTGGAGGAGCGGGCGCAATCGCCACGTCCGTCACTCCCGTCGAAGCGAGATCCAGAGGTCGGGCTTGAAGAGGGCCGCCAGGAGTTGTGGCCATCCGTACCTGGGACCGTGGCAGTACAAGCTCACGACCTCATCCGGGGCAACATCGAAGGACCGTTCCGGGCTCAGATGTCTGCCCTGATTGAGCCGCACCGTGTGATGACCGGGCTCCACTGCCACTTCAACGGTTTCCTTCGGCGCGATGGTGCCGACGGCAATGCCGTCGATCGCGATGGTCATCGGCTTGTTCCCTCCCACCAGCGCGTTGCCGCCGGTCCCGGCCAGGGAGGTCCAGCGCCGTTCCAGCCTGAGGATTCCGTCACCGCTCTGCGGCGACCCGGACGTCGCCGGCGCGCCCCCAGCGCCTTGCAGCGGCGGGCGTACCACCGCCGTCTCGGCGCCCCGACGAGACACCAAGAAGCCGATGAGCGCGATGAGCGCAACCGCCGCCACCACGATGACGATGATGATCTGGACGACGTGGGTGCCAGACCCACCCAGGATGCCTGCCACCATTCGCGACCACGATCCGGGCTGGGCGGTCCACCGGTGTTCCAGTCCCAACGTTTTGTCACCCATCGCCGCCGCCTCCTGTGCGCTCGATGCGCCGGATCTGACGGGGCGCATCAGCGGGAGGGAGCTGACCGCCGCCGGGCGACCGCCGGGCCGACGCGCCGGTGATAAGTCGCTCGCGGTCGAACAGGGCCACGACGATGCGAAAGAGCACAATGTCGGCGACCAGCAGGACGAGCGCAAACACCACTGCGAGGGTGACGCTCGGCGTGAAGACGTTGAAGGACACCAACGCCACGACTGCGAGCGGCGGGATGCTCGACAGCGTCCCCAACTGTTGGGCGACACGAACGTCGCTCGCACGTGTCGAGATTCCGATGCCTACCCAGATCGACCAGCCCGCCAGGAGTGGCGCGAAGAGAATCTCCGCCAGGATATGCGAACTCTGCCCCAGGGCAGTCACCACGGCCGCATTGCCGGCAAAAAGTCGGGCGCAGACCTGGATGATGGCGAAGAGCAGATAGGCGATGGCGACCGCAGGAACAACGACGCCGAGCGCCTTGCCGAGGAGCAGTTCCTCGCGGCGGAGCGGGGTGGTGAGCAGGGGTTCGAGGGTGCCTTGCTCCCGCTCTCCGACCACTGAGTACGCGGCGATGACGGCCGGCAGCAGCGCGGGCGCGATCAACAGCACGAGGAACGTGGCGCCGACAGCCCTGTCCACGGTCGTTGCCGGCACCGCCGGGCCGATGCGAAAGATGGTGATGAGGGGTTCGACGAGGAAGACCAGCGGAAGCACCGCCATCGTCACCACGATGAAGGGGCTGCGGCGGTATTCACGGAGCTCCTTGCGCAGGACCTCGCCGAGACGTCGAAAGCTGAACTTCATCGTAGCGATGCCTTCGGGTCCTCAGCGATCAGCTGCAGGTAGACGTCTTCGAGGGAATGTCGGGACTCGCTGATCGAGACCACGTCGGCACCCGCAGCCACGAGAGCGCGTGTCAGGCGCGGAGCGATGTTCCGCGGATCGGTGACGCTCAGCACGTAACCGCTCGCGCCCTGCTGTCGCCAGCTCTCGACACCATCGGTGCTGTTGAAGACATCGTCCGGCGCGGCGAGCGGGGTCAAGGTCTCGACGACCAGCGACCTGCTGAAGAGCTGCTCGCGCAACTCGTCGGGCCGGCCCACCAAGCGAAGCGTCGTACTGAGAATGGCGACGCGGTCACACAGACGCTCCGCCTCCTCGAGACGGTGGGTCGTGAGGAACACGGTGACGCCGCGCTGGCGCAGCCCGTTGATGAGGTCGTTCACCTCGTGCGCGGCAACGGGGTCCAACCCGGATGTCGGCTCATCGAGGAACATGACCGCGGGGTCGTTGAGCAACGCGCGCGCCAGTCCCACACGCTGCAGGAGCCCCTTCGAGAGACTCCCACAGAGGTCTCGTGCGCGCGCCGTGAGGTTGACGGCCTCGAGCGCCTCCCCGATCCGAGCGGCTGCGTGGCGCTGCGCATAGAGCCCCGCGAAGAGTTGGAGGTTCTCGGTGACCGTGAGGCGCCGATACAACCCCGGGTTCTCGGGCATGATCGCGATCCGCTGACGGATCTCAGGTCCGTTGTCTGAGTCGAGGGGAATCCCGGCGACGCTCGCGGAGCCGGATGTGGGTGCTATCAGTGTCCCCAACGTCCGGACGGTTGTGGTCTTCCCCGCCCCGTTGGGCCCCAGGAACCCGAAGACCTCGCCCTGAGCGACTGAGAACGAAACATCCTCGAACGCGGTGCGGCTGCCGAATCGCTTGGTGAGGTGATCGACCTCCAGTGCGGAGGGCTTGCCGGGTTGTCGCTCCTGCCGGGCAGCGGTTGTCGTGTCGGCTGCCATAGCTCAGTGATATCATCTCAATAGCCGCCGCGTCAACCTCAGAGGGCAGCCATGAGTCTGGAGAAACCCGCAGGCAGGATCTCGCTCGCCGATACCCCCGCTCTCGTCAGCGAGCAGCCGTCGCGTGCACTGTCCGGCTGGTCCGCCCTGGTCGTGTCGGTAATCCTGGTCATCGCGGGTGCCGGCCTTCTCGGCCGCGGCCTCATCGAGAGATTCCACGGGCCTGGTTCGTCCGGCGCTCTGATCGGCATTGGTGCGGCGCTTGTCGTGCTCGCCGTTGCCGGCTTGCGAGGGCTGATATCGGTCACCCCCGGCGAAGCCGTGGTGCTCCGGCTCGCTGGCAGCTATCAGGGCACGGTTCGCAAGCCCGGTCTCTGGTGGGTCCACCCCGGGGCTCGGCGCGATCGCGTCTCGACAAGGATCCGTAACCACGAGACGGGGATGCTCAAGGTCAACGATGGCGACGGCAACCCGATCGAGATCGCCGCCGCCGTCGTCTGGGTTGTGGATGACACCGCGCGAGCGCTGTTTGCGGTCGACAACTACGTCGAGTTCGTCCGCGTCCAAGCGGAGGCAGGCGTACGTCACATCGCGAGCGGGTACGCATACGACACGCGCGGCAGCGACGTGCCTTCACTGCGCGGAAACGCAGATGAGATCAACGAGGAGCTCTCGGCGGAGATCGCGGCCCGCGTCACCGCCGCGGGTGTGCGGGTCATCGAATCGCGTCTGACCCGGCTCGCCTATGCGCCCGAGATCGCCCAGGCAATGCTCAGGGTCCAGCAGGCCAATGCTGTGGTGGCCGCGCGCCACCGCATCGTCGAGGGCGCGGTCGGTATGGTCGAACTCGCTCTGGATCGGCTGTCGGCAGATGCCGTCGTCGAACTGGACGAGGAGCGCAAGGCAACCATGGTGGGCAACCTGCTCGTCGTGCTCTGCAGCGACCACGATCTGCAACCGGTGGTGAATGCCGGTTCCCTGTACTGATGAGCGGGGTAGCCGACACGGCGACGGTGCTCCCGATCCGACGGAAGGCGGTGCTGCTCCGCCTCGACCCCGAGGTGCACAACGCGTTAGCTCGATGGGCCGGGGACGACTTTCGAAGCACCAACGCCCAGATCGAATTCGTGTTGCGTCGAGCGCTTGTCGACGCAGGCCGGCTCCCGTCAGCCCGACCGTCGCGACGACCCTCGACGTTCGAGCGCTGACGTCGACGGTCGCACACGGAAGGTGGGTGCCATAGGTCCTTCACAGCGCGTGACCTCATCCTCTTGTCGCTGTTTCCACGAGCGACGACACTGATGTGAGACCGGCTGGACTGCCGGCACAGACATGTGTTGATGAGACGTTGAAATGAAGGATGTCAGTTCTCCCGCAACGGCATGGCGCTCGCTGCCTCGGTCCAAGGCGCTAGCACTCCTTGCGGCCTCGGGCGCGATGGTCGCCGCCGTCGCGTTCACCGGGTGCTCCGGCCAGCCCGCAAAAGGTCCCACCGCCACGCAGCCCGTGGAGACCGCATCCGGTTCCGCAGGCGTTGACCTGCAGAACGCGTTCGTCACGGTCGTCGAGCACGTGCGCCTCTCGATCGTGCAGATTCAGACCAACGTCGGACTGGGATCCGGGGTCGTGTATGACGCCAACGGCGATATCGTCACCAACAACCACGTCGTCTCCGGAGCGTCGACCATCGAGGTCACCACCGCGGATGGCAAGACTCAGGCGGCCTCCCTGCGCGGCACGTTCGCTGCCGGTGACCTCGCGGTGATCCAGGTCACGGGCCACCTCAACCCGGCAGTGTTTGCGGACTCCACAACGCTGAAAGTCGGCATGATCGTGCTCGCGATCGGAAACCCGCTCGGACTCCAGAGCAGTGTCACGGAGGGGATCGTCAGCGCCGTCGATCGGACGGTGTCGGAACCAGGCGGCATCACGCTTCCCGACACGATTCAGACGAGTGCCGCCATCAATCCCGGCAACAGCGGGGGTGCGCTCGTCGATCTCGCGGGCCACGTCGTCGGGATCCCAACGCTCACCGCCGCTGATCCGACCCTCGGCGCAGCCGCAAACGGCATCGGTTTCGCCATACCGGCCAACACTGTCAAGGATATAGCGGGCCAGATCATCGCCACGGGTCACGTCACGAATTCGCATCGCGCCAACATCGGCATTCGCGCCGGCACTGTCGTCGACAGCTCGGAGAACCCGGTCGGCGTGTTGATCGCCGCCGTAGCGGCCGGTGGTTCCGCTGCAAAGGCTGGGCTCGCCACCGGGGACATCATCGTTCAGTTCGGCGACATGGTCATTCGCACCACGACGGACCTGTCCGTCGCCCTCGCTGACAGCCGGCCCGGCCAGGTCGTCTCACTCACCGTCATCACCGCGGGCGGAGCCCGGCGCGTGGTGTCGGTCACGGTCGGTGAGCTTCCGGCTGGCTAGGGAAGGTGCGGTTCACGGTCGTGATGCTTGCATCGCGCGCGCTCGCCGGCCAAGCGTGACTGCGAGCCTTGCGCTGATACGCAGGGCAACCGTCAGCACCAACACGGCCAGCGCGGTGATCGCGAGTGCTTCCAGCCACTCGCGGGAATCGAGGAGAGCGAGTCCGTACACGAAACGGCCGACGCGGAGGGTGAATGCGAGCACGGCACCGGCACCCATCGCGGCCAGGAGGCCGAAGCGCCACCAACCGACCGGTCGTGCCACCGTTCCGACGATCCAGAGTCCGATGCACAGGAGCACAACCGTGGCGACGGTTCTCGAGGCATCGATGCTGCTCCCAGCGGCAATCGCGATCTCAAACGCCACATAGGACGCGATGCCGGCGACAACACCCGCCGGAATGGCGAAGGTCAGCGTTCGCGAGACGAACCCTGACCGGGCTCGCTCCGCGCCCGGGGCGAACGAGAGGGCGAAAGCAGGTACGCCGATGGCCAGGAGGCCGACGAGCGAGAGTTGTCGCGGGAGGAGGGGGAATGGCATCGCGCGCAGTGCCACGGCTGCCGCGAGCACCATCGCGTAGACCGACTTGGTCAGAAAGAAGGTCGCGACCCGCTCCAGATTCGCGATCACGCGGCGACCCTCCCCGATGGCGAAGGGAACGCTGGCAAAGGAATCATGCACGAGCGTGAGACGCGCGACGGCTCGTGCCGCGGCGCTTCCGGATCCCATCGCCACGCTGACGTCGGCCGCCTTGAGTGCCAGCACGTCATTCACCCCGTCCCCGGCCATGGCGACAACGTGCCCGCGCGCCTGGAGGGCTCCCACAAGATCGCGTTTCTGCTGCGGGCTGAGGCGGCCAAACACCGCCGTACGCTCAGCGACAAGCCCCAACTCCGCAGCATCGCCTGGCAGGTCGGCGCCGGACAGCGGGTCTCCGGCGCCCTGCATGCCGGCCGATGCGGCCAGGGCGGCGACCGTGCCGGGGTGATCGCCGGAGAGCACCTTCACGGCGACTCCCTGTTCACGGTAGTAGGACAGGATCCGGGACGCATCCGGACGGAGTCGCTCCTGAAGAAGGACCAAGGCAAGCGGTTCGACAGCAGTCATGGCTTCATCGATCGACGGCAACGACCCGAGCCTCCCGATCAGCAGGACCCGGTTCCCCGTCGCGGCAAGCCGATCCGCTTGCTGACGCACCTCCGACAAGCCGGGCGCGAGGGCGAGCATCTCGGGCGCGCCGAGAACCCACGATCCCCGGCCCGCGAAGTCTGCGCCGCTCCACTTCCGCCCGGAAGAGAAGGGCACGAACGTGGTCGGCCTCCAATCCCCCGGCGCGGGGAATGCCAGCGCGAGCGCGGCCAGCGTCGAATTGGGATGGGGATCAACAGCAGCGAGCGCGCCGAGCGCCGCGACGACGCTGCTCTCCTCGGGGCCAAGATGCACCACGGATGCAACACTGAGCTGGCCATCGGTGAGCGTTCCGGTCTTGTCGAGGCACACCACATCGGCACGAGCGAGCATTTCGACGCTGTCCAGTTCCTGGGCGATGAGACCGCGTTGCGCGAACCGGACGGCCGCGATGGCGAAGACGACGCTGGTGAGCAGCACCAGGCCTTCAGGGATCATGGTCACGAGCCCGGCGACTGAAGAACGCACTGCCTCGTCCGGGGTGCTGCTGGCCTCAACCTGGCTCGCGATGAGCCCCGCCCCGAAGGGGACCATCAGGATCGCGATCATGAGGAGCATCCGGTCGATGCCACGACGCACCTCGGATCGCACCGGAGCAAATCGGCGCGCTTCAGCGGCCAGAGCGTTCCCATACGCTGCCAGCCCCACCTTGGTGCTCCGAATCAATCCGCTGCCCGCGACGACGAAGCTGCCCGAGAGCACGTCGTCGCCTTCGCGCTTCTCCACTGGAGCGGATTCCCCGGTGACAAGCGCTTCGTCGATCTCGAGCCCAGACCCGCGAGTGACACGGCCGTCCACCGGCACCTGATCTCCCGTGCGCAGGTCGATGAGATCCCCCACCACGAGCGTGGGTGCGGGGATCTCCTGTGCGGCGCCGTCGCGGATGACACGAGCGGTTGGGGTGGTGAGCACCCTGAGCCGATCAAGGGTCCACTTGGCGCGGAGCTCCTGCGCGATGCCGATCGGTGTGTTCACAAGCAAGACGAGGCCGAAGAGGGCGTCCTGCAACGGTCCTATGACCAGAATCGCCACGAGCAGCGCGCCGAGCAACACGTTGAACCTGGTGAAGAGGTTGCTCGCGAGAATCGAGAGCACCGTGCGGCTCGTTCCGGTTGGAACAGCGTTGACCTCGCCTCGCAGCTGCCGCTGCGCCACCTCGTCAGTGGTGAGACCTTGCTCACGCCCCAGGCCCTGAGCGTCGCTGTCGGCAACCGGCGTCAAGGTCGGCCGGGTCATCCTGCCCTGTGAATCGGCGCTCGGTCCTGCTCGCCAACCACGGCGCTGAGGAGTTCCTCCTCTCCAGACCGGTGCAGGCTCAGCACCGCGGACAGACTGTACAGAGCGCGGCGCAATCCGATCAGGTCCTCTTCGTCCGGACCTTCAGGATCCAGCGTGTCGATCATGCCGCTCAGGACGCGAGACAGGTGCGCGACCTCGGCGTGCTCGCGGCGTGCCACTGCCACACTCTCCGGGCCGCCGATGTAGCGGGCAACCACCGGGTACAGGTGCTGCTCTTCCTCGCGTTCGTGCGGCAGCAGCTGGTCGTTGAGAAACCGCTTCACCTCGTGAAGGCGGCTGCGGGCCGTGGCTCGTGGAAGACGGCCGATCTCATCGGCGAGGCTTCGGAGCTTGGCTGTCTCACGTTCCATCGACGCGTGCTCGAGAAGGACCTGGCGTCCGGCGCTCAGCGCCGTTTCGGAAGCTCGCGCCGGCTCGGGGCCACCGCGAGCGCGCAGCGCGTTGAGAATCACCGCGACATCGATCGCTTCCTGCACCACGGCGCCGACCACGGGCACGAGCGCGCCGGCTGCCGCGATGCCCATTGCGACGAGCGAGAGCCCCATGCCGACCGCAATGCTCTGCACCGCGATGTGATGGGAGCGGCGCGCAATCAGCACCGCTTCGGCGAGCCGATCGATGCGATCAACCATCAACACCACGTCGGCCGCCTCGGATGAGGCCGTCGCCCCGCGGACGCCCATCGCGACTCCGACATCTGCGGCGGCGAGGGCCGGCGCATCGTTGATGCCGTCGCCGACCATGACGACGATGCCTCGCTCGCGCTCTTCACGCACGACCTCGACCTTCTCTGCGGGGCTGCGCTCGGCATAGACGGCGTCGACGCCGATTGCCGAGGCGATCGCCTGGGCCACGTCCGGGTGGTCTCCGGTGACCATGACCATGCGGCGCATCCCCGACGTTCGGAGACGTGCGACGGCGCGACCGCTGTCGGGCCGGATCGGGTCCTCGAGCACCAGTGCCCCGACCAGGATCCCGTCGACGCCGACGAACACGTTGGCGAGGCCCTGGTACGCCGTGCGTCTGCGCACGCGCGCGGCCCACGGCGGCACTGCGCCCCCGTCCGCAACGTACGACGCACGGCCGATCATCACGCGGCGGTCGGCCACGCTTCCGCGCACGCCTTTGCCGGGATCCTCGTGAACGTCGTCGGGGAGGACGAGGCGAAGGCCCCGGGCGCGAGCGGCCTGGACGGTCGCCCGGGCGAGGGCGTGTGTCGAGGCCTGATCCAACGATGCTCCGAGGCGGAGAACCTCGTCCGCGCTGATACTGCCGTCCGTTTCGATGTCGGCAACTCGCGCTCGACCCTCGGTCAGGGTGCCCGTCTTGTCGAAGAGGAGGACGTCCGCGCGACCAAGGGTCTCCAGCGCAGCGCCGCCCTTGACGACGATGCCGCGGCGCGCCGCTCGCGACATGCCCCCGACCAGCGCGATCGGTGCGGCCAGAATGAGAGGGCAGGGCGTGGCCACCACCAGCACGGCAACGGCGCGCACGGGGTCGCGGGCGAGAATCCCCGAGAGTCCGGCGATCGCGATGGTCAGGGGCACGAACCACAGGGCAAACCGATCGGCAACGCGCACCAGAGGTGCCCGGGACTCCTGCGCCTGGCGGACCAGCCGCACGATGCCCGCGTACGTGCTGGCATCGGCGGTGGCGGTGCTGCGGAGGCGAAATGCGCCACCCGCATTGACGCCACCACTCCGCACGGGATCGCCGGTCACCCGCTCGACAAGCGCGGATTCACCGGTGAGCGCCGATTCATCGAAGACGGCGTTGTCACTTGCCAGCAGGCCGTCGACCGGCACCACCTCACCGGGAGCGACGATGAGCACGTCGCCGGAACGGACCGCGTCGATCGGCTGGGTCATCAGCGTGTCGCCCTCGATGCGGTGCACCACCGCGGGCGCTCGTGACAGCAGCGCGGAGAGCTCTCGTCGCGCCCGGGCAGATGCCCTCGCCTCGAGCTCTCGGCCGGTTGCGAGCATGAGCGCGATAACGGCACCGGCAAGGTATTCCCCGACCGCGAGGGTGCCGGCCAGAGCGAGGACCGCGACGATGTCGACGCCCGCGCGACGACGCATCAGATTCCGTGCAACGGAGAACGTCGTCGGGAGCAGCGCGACCGCTGCGGTGGCCCCCCAGAGACCGTTCGACAGCGCGACGGCGCCGACGATTCGCAGAGCCCCACCCGCGGTCAATCCCGTGGCAGCAACCAGTAATTGAAGCGTTGTCGCCCCTGGAAGTCGCGGCCCTCGACTCGCCACGCTCACGCCGCGCCGCGCGCGCGGCGGGCGATTGCCGCACGGACGGCGGCAACGGTTCCGTCCGGGTCCGCCACGTCAATGACCATTCGCGAATAGTGTTCCTGTTCGAGCTGTACCACGATGGCGTTCGCGGGATCACTCACGTTCCAGAAGACGCGCCCGCTGGCATGACGGAATCTCGGTGCGCCGATGACACCGGGGAGCCATGTCCCGAGTCCGAGGAAGCCCTCCAATTGCTCTTCCGGGCCATTCGTTGCGCGGTCCACTCGAACCACATGCGCCAGCGGAATCGCGAGTGGCCGCTTGAAGGCCAGGAGAGCTGAGGCGCCGGGAAACCGAACGACCAACCTGTCGCCGGCGAGTTCGAGTTGAGCCGCTTCCAGCGGCCCCGCCAGCCGCAGAGACAACGCGATGAGGACCAGGCCGAGGAAGACAACGACCGGTCGCTCGGGGCTGAAGCCGATAAGGGCTTCCTCGACACCTTCGAAGAGCAGCAGGGTGGCGCCGCCGGCGAGCACGAGTTCGGCGGCATTGCGCGTCCGGAGACCAACCGCACCGGCTCCGAGGAGGGTCACGCCGGCGATGACGACCACGAGCAGGATGCCCGGCACGCGGTAGTCAGGGAACCCTGTTCCGGAGAGGGTGCCCCTCGCCATCCCGAGCAGGGAGCCGTCAGGGCGGACGATGAAGAGGAGCCCAGCGATCAACGCGGCGATTCCAACGAGGCCTTCGATGACCAGGATTGCCGCACGGGTTCCTTTCTCAGAAGCCCTGCTGCGCATGGACGTGCCTCCTAGGCGAACCCACGAATGTCCGATTCAACATATTCAACTAGACGCTCTTGGCGGGCAATTGACGAGGGGAGGACGTAACAAGTCTCCTGGGCCCTTTGGCACGGTGGACCCGGATTGCGGGTGCCAACCTGCTCGCCGGGATGACCTCTCAGTGAAGTCTGAGCATTCGTCAAGGTTGTCGCCAGTCTTCGATGGGACGCTGATGTCACGCATCAGGCAACCTTCGGAGAGTCGACAGTGTCATCGCCACCGCCACATCAGGATCGGGTCGAACGGCGAGACCGCGCCCTCGCTCTGCGTCGCAAGATCAAGGCCGTCGCCGGCGCCGGGGGCGTCGCAGGGGTCGGTCTCGTCGGCTATTTTGTCGCCGCCAGCGCACCCACGAAGACGGTGACCCCAGCCGCAGCGTCGCTCGTGCGAACGGTGACCACCGTCATCACAGTCGGTGACGATGGCGTCATCTCGAAGAAGACGACGACCTCGCTTTCGCCGGGAACAGCGACTCCCGGCGCCGCGGCCAGCGCGGTGACGGTTTCGGGCGGCTCGACGGTCGCCAAGAAGCCCTGAGGCTCCGGGTCAGGCGGGCGGATGCGCTCCGCCGATGGTCAGGAGCACCGCACTCTCGTCGATTCCCGTGACGCCATGCGGCATGCCGGCCGCAACAGTCAGCACGCGGTCGCGTGTCAACTGGATCGACCGTTCGGCCACGTGGAATTCGACGTTGCCGTCGACACCCTGCACGGTGATTGCCGAGTCAGCCTTGTGCTCGTGCATCCGCCCCCCAGGCTTGAGGGCGATCAGCACCACGCGAATGCCGGGCTGCTTCGCGATGGTCTTGGCCGCGTGATCTGCCGCGTGGTACGAGTCGCTGGCCCGCAGCGCCGTCAACTCAGCGGCCAGGTCGACCTCGACCAGCGAATCGGCGACGTGGTGAGCCTGCGCTCTCGGTGTCTCGCCCGCGTCCGTTTCCATGGTGATGTCTCCTTATCGAGATCGCGTGTATCGAGATCGCGTCAATGCGCCGATGCGCATCTCTCCGTCGCTCGGGTCAACCATTCGAGAAGAGCGGGACGTTCGCACCGCTGGCGATGCTGAACGAAGTGTCCAACATGGTGACGATCATCGTCGCAACCTGACCGGCAGTCACGCCCGCACGAAGTGACGGGTTGGCTCGACGGAGCATGTCGGTGTCCACGGCGCCGGGACTCAGGCAGAAGGCCGTGATGCCGAATGCTTTGCCCTCGACGGCGATCGCCTCGGTGAGCCCGATCACGCCGTACTTCGTCGTGTTGTACGCGGCGAGTCCGGGAAACTTCTCCGTGGCGTACACGCCGGACAGCGAAGCGATGTTGACGATGCGTCCGCCGCCGGCCGCCCGCATCATGGTGAAGGCCGCGCGGCAACAGTTGAAGACACCCGTGAGATTGACACGCATCGTGCGCTCCCA
>Ga0307373_10004749_pt1 | contig 22702 bp, 14 predicted proteins | sample OX2MG_FD_202534 | JGI IMG/M metagenome (GOLD analysis project Ga0307373, IMG submission 202534) | Soil microbial communities from Risofladan, Vaasa, Finland - OX-2 | ecosystem: Environmental > Terrestrial > Soil > Coastal area > Acid sulfate soil | place: Finland: Risofladan, Vaasa | collected... | reverse complement strand
GACCGGGGCATCGCTTGGCCGCCGAGATGAACGGAGTGCCAGCCTCCACATGGCCAAGCTCTGCCCCAGCCACCGCCAATGTTCCATTCTCGGCCGCGTGACGTATATTTGCCCCGCAAACGTGCGGCACCCTGCCGACACTCCAAGTCGACCCGTTTGCACCGTACAATGGCCCATGCCGCGGCAAGGCCCCGCGGCAATCCAAAATCGAAAATCCAAAATCCAAAATCGCGATGTCTCAGGCCACCGTCACCGCTCCCGAAACGCTCCTGCCGCGATTCGGCCTGACCCGCTTTCGCCCCGGCCAGCGTGAAGTGATCGAGACGGTGCTGGCCGGGCAAGACTGCCTGTGCGTCATGCCCACCGGCGGCGGCAAAAGCCTCTGCTATCAGCTTCCGGCCCTGGCTCAGCCCGGCGTGACGCTCGTCGTCTCGCCCCTGATCGCCCTCATGAAGGACCAGGTCGATCAGCTTCTGGCGCGCGGCCTGAATGCCACGTTCATCAATAGCACGCTCGATCAGGCCGAACAGCATGCCCGCTTGCAGGCCATGGCGGCCGGAGAATATCCGCTGGTGTATGTCGTGCCCGAACGGTTCCGCAGCCCACGGTTTTTGGAGGCCGTGCGGGCCGCGAAGCTGAACCTGCTGGCGGTCGACGAGGCCCACTGCATCAGCCAATGGGGGCACGACTTCCGGCCCGATTACGCCCGGCTCGGCCGTTTCCGGGCCATGCTGGGCATGCCGCCCACCATCGCCCTGACGGCCACCGCCACCGACGCCGTGCGGCAAGACATCAGCCAGCAGCTCGCGCTCCGCTCGCCCCGCGTGTTCATCACCGGCTTTGTGCGGCCGAACCTCCGCTACGAAGTGCAGCTTCCTTACGGCAAGGGCGGCAAGGAACGCATGCTGGAAGATTTTTTGCTCAGCTCGCCCGGTTCGGGCATCGTCTACGCCTCGTCGCGCAAGCGGTGCGAGGAAGTGGCCGAGGCGATTCAGCAGACGGTCGGCCGCTCGGCGGTCGTCTATCACGCCGGCATGACCCCCGAAGAACGCCGCCTGGCCCAGGACAAGTTCATGCAGGGCCAATGCGACATCGTCGTGGCCACGACGGCCTTCGGCATGGGCATCGACAAGCCCGACGTGCGGTTCGTCGTGCATTACAATTTGCCCGGCACGCTGGAAGGTTATTATCAGGAGGCGGGCCGCGCGGGCCGCGACGGGCTTGCTTCGCGCTGCCTGCTGCTCTACAGCTACGGTGACCGGAAGATTCAAGAGTTTTTCATCGAAAGCGCCTATCCGGCCCGCGACGTGGTGGAGAAAGTCTACGATCACCTACGGCGGACCGACCGCGAGGTGATCGAGCTGACGCAGCAAGAGATCAAAGACGCGCTCAATTTGCAGATCAGCGCCGACGGCGTGGGCACGTGCGAGCAGTTGCTGGAGCAGGCCGGCGTGCTGGAGCGGCTGGAAAGCCGCGAGAACATGGCCCGCGTCAAGCTCGACAGCGACCTGCCGACGCTCGTCGATCTGCTGCCGCGGCAGGCGAAGGCCCAGCGGCGGCTGTTGCAGGCCATCGAACGCTTCGTCGGCTCGGTGCGGCACGAGTGGGTCGATATTCCGCCGCGCGAGCTGATGTCGGCGCTCGAAACCGATTCGGCCGCCCTGGCCCGCACGCTGCGCGAGCTGCGCAGCCTGAAGGCGTTCGATTATATTCCTCCCTTTCGCGGCCGCGCCATTCGCATGATCGAGCGCAGCAAACCGTTCAGCAAGCTGGAACTCGACTTCAAGACGCTCGAAGAACACAAAGAGGCCGAATATGAAAAGCTCAATCAGATGATCGCCTTCGCCGATACGTCGCGCTGCCGCGAGCGCGAGATCCTGGCGTACTTCGGCCAGGAAAACGCCGAGCCGTGCGGTCGTTGCGACAACTGCGAGCGTCGCGGCCTGGGCAAACGTCCGGGGGCGCCGCAAGACGGAGTCGCGGCGCGCCGAGATTTCCAGGCCGTCCCTAACGAAGACGAGACCGGAGTCCCGGCGCGCCGGGATTCCCAGGCCGTCCCAAACGAAGATACTCAAGTTGACGGCCTGGGAAGGCCATCCTCCGACGACGACGGTGCGCCTGCCGCGGTCGAACCTGAGGAGGCCGTGCCGCTGAGCGACGAGCTGGTGGAAGTCATCCGCAAGATTCTCAGCGGCGTGGCCCGCACGCAGGGGCGATTCGGCAAGCACCTGATCGCCCAGATGTTGTGCGGCTCGAACAGCGCCAAGATCAAGCGCTTCGGCCTGGCGAGGCTTTCGACCTACGGCCTGCTGGCGCATTTCAAGCAGGACGAAGTGGTCGAGCTGCTGGACATGTTGTTGACCGTCCGCTGTCTGGATCAGGCGGGCAGCGATCATCTGCGGCCGACGGTGCAGTTGACCGAGCTCGGCAAGAGCGTGATGACGGCCCAGTCGCGGCTCGACAAGCCACTGACGCTTTCGCCCGGCCTGGCGCGGCGGTTTGCACTGGCCAAAGCGCGGACCGCCAAGGAACCGTCGTCCAAAGACGGGCCAGCGGCGAACGTACCCGAAGCGAAGGTGGTGCCGGCCAGCGTCGCGGGCCAACCGAGCCATTATTGGACCTGGCGGTTGCTTTGCGCGGGCTTCAGCGTCGAAGAGTGTACGGCCATTCGCGGTTGCGAGCGCGACGTGATCTGGGACCACACCCTGCGGGCAGCCGAGGCGGGATGGAAGGTCGAGGCCGCCTGGTTCTTGTCCGCGGAGATGATCGACAGGATCGCCGAGGTCGTCGGCAGCGAACCTCCGTCGCGGATTCGACCGTTGCTGGCCAGTCTGCCCGGCATACGTTATGAAGAGGTACAGTATTACTTGAAATGTCGGCAAGTAGAGCATCTTCCCCTGCGGGCGGGGTTGCCGTAAACTGGGAGGGATTCTTCGGGGAGCGTTTTCATCAAGAGCGGGTCGATGCGAACTGAGGCAGAAGCAATGCAATCGAACGACGAGGCTGTCTCGCCTGAGGTCAATTTGCTGAGACGGCTGGCGAGCAGCGATCTTTCGCTGCTGGCGGCGATTCGCCTGTTTCCGCGCATCGACCTGGCGAAAAAACTGGTCGAGGCTTGCGTCCGTTGCGACGCGGTCGAGTTGGTCTCCAAGGAAGACGGGAGCGAGAAAGTCGTGCAGCCGTGGCGGTTGCGGTTCGTGCTCAACGATCCCGGCACCTGGGACGCCGACGGCGAACTGGCGGCCGTTTACCACCTGCGAATGACGGCCGAAGCGCAACAGCGATACGCAAATGATTCCGCACGGCTGATTCAGGACCTGGTTCAGGTGGCCGAGGGGCCGAGCGGCGGGGGATTCTGATTAAAGATCCGTCGCATTGCCGTCGATAAAGGCGTCGCGGCACGTTTTTGCCGAGCAAGCACCTTCGGTGGCGCCCGTGGAAGCGTGTACAACGATGTCGACCTCCTCCAGCCCGCAACTCACCTCCGCCGCCGCGACCGCTTTGGCCAGCCCGCTGGGCATCGAGGCCTTGCCCGGCTATGCCAAAAGCCTGTTGCGGATCAAGGTGCCGGTGATCGTGACGCTGGCCGCCAAAAAGCAGCCGGTCGGGCGGATCGTCGAGCTTGGCCCCGGCTCGATCATCCAGTTCGACAAATCGTGCGAAGAGATGCTGCAGATGCACGTCAACGACCACGTGATCGCGGAAGGCGAAGCGGTAAAAGTGGGCGACAAATTCGGCATCCGCCTGACCTCGCTGGTGGTGCCCGGCGAACGCTTCAAGCCGGTGCGGAGAGTTCCCTGACGAGCGCGGCTGGCCAACGGCACGATTCAGCCAGGGCGGTTTTGCCGCGTGAATCTACCAAATTGTCAAAGACCCGAGCCGGCGCTGCGCGCCGCCCGCCACCGGGAGGGACGCGTGAGGGCGTCCCAGGATTGGATGCGGTTGGTCGCCCCAGGCGACCTGCTCCGCATCAACGTGCGGTTGGGTTGCCTCGAATTACCGTTGTCGTAAAATAATTAGCCTTGTCAAAAACAAAACGCGTGTTCGGTTTGCCCGCGATGCAAACGGTTTGCCGGCCGGACCTTGCGGCGACAGGGCGGCGCGGCTCATTTTCGCGCCGCAACGATAAATCTGGGGGGTGGGGCATCGTTTTTGGATTTTGGATTGTCGATTTTGGATTGTGATTGGGGGCACGTTTGTGGCGACGCGTTCGCTCTTCAGTCCGCCTTTACTGTCTGCCGTCTACTTGTCCGTCCTTTCCTCGAATCCTACTCCGCGACTGGCTTGGGATGGATCGGTCGCAGTCGTCCGCCTGCTTGGCTCCCCATGTTCTACCGCGCCGTTGGCTTGGGACCGGATCTTTTCGACTTCTCACCGCGGCTCGCCGAACGCCGGCGGGCTGCTTCGCCGCACGGACAAAAGAAGTGCTCAAAGAACAGGCAGCCAGATGACCACTATGCACATCATTTGAGCAGCCGCCAAAAAACCCTCTGTCAGGTCGGTCGACAGGCAAAAACCTCGTGTTTCATCGGCTGGTGCAAATTTGCGTCAGCCGTGCGCGGCCGAGCGGCATTCGGCGGTCGCGCTAGGCCACTGCTCAATTCTTAGGCGTCACTGGCAACCGCGGACGACGGACGACGACGAGCCGCGCCGCACATCGGCTCGATTTTTCGCGGGTTCGGACCGAGTAGTGAACCGTCAGTCCCATTGCTACTTTGAGCCGCACTGTCGTGGGACGAAATCCTCCAGATTTCGACGGCTCTCGTCGAGCGAATCCGGCCGGGTGGTGGCAACTACCGCGAGCCACCGGCAGCCACAATAATCACGTGCGCATTCTCGGCTAGTTTCACAGTCGGGTCGAGGGGCCGCACCAAGCCATTTTCGACCACGCCGAGAATCGCCAACGGCTGGCGTTCGCGTGCGAGGTGCCTCTCCACAGGCGAGCCAATCGCACCAGAAGGCAATTCGACCGGCGGCAGAGGTGGCTCCGCCGCAATTTGCTCATCACGAATCCGGCGCTCTTGGCTTCGCTGGTCTCTGGCAGGGGTACACATGAGCATCGATCTTCTCGAGGTTCCAGTCGATCCACTTGAATTCTCTCATAGTCCGGTTCTTGCCGGCAAGGCGTTGTTCGTCGGGGGAATTATAACCGCCCTATGACCGCGGTCCATGCTTGGGACCGGCACGCGGGCGTAGCATCGGGCACGACGCGGCAGAAAAGACTGACCGCTAACCACTGACCACCGACCACTGACGACCCCCGCCACATTGACTTGTAAGCCCAGCGGAGGACGGAACGCTTCGCGCATGTCGATCAGCCGAGCTTGCCCTTGCGGCGGTCCGCCAAAATGGCGTCGAACTGGGCGAGATCGTCGTCCGAACCAAAACCTTCGAGCACGTTGCACCATTGCGCGCAGCGTGCCAGCCGCCGGCGACTCGGTCGTCGCCGAAGCGACCGGCAAGACCCGCACGGCCACGGCCTGGTGCATAGCATTGGGCAGGACGCGGCAGCAGCGAAAGCTGTGGCCGCCTTTGAAACCGAAGGCCGCTAAACGTAGCCAAACTCATTGCCATGTGCGGCGCGTCGCCGCGCAGGCCGGGTTTGCCTGCTGCTGTGAGGGGCATCAACAAATCGGGAGGCGCAATCATGTATCGAGTGCTTTCAATGCCTCAAGGAAGGGCACTACTTCACCGCTTCGGCGCCCGCGGAACTCCAATCGCTCGAAATCGCGGCACGAGAAGATCGGTGCTGCGACGCTGGATCCGAACGAATCTTTCAACGCGCCCAGCGCGGCCGCGATCAACTCGTTCCAGTGGCCCACCTCGGCGAGCAAGGCGCGAGGGTCGTAGTTGCCGGCACGCCAGCAATAGGGCGCCCGGCCCGGTCCGCCGTCGTTGCGTGAGCGGTGGCGGCCGAATTTGCCTTCGTCGTCGAGGATGACTTTCGTGCCCGGCAGGGCCGCGATGCGATCGAGCAAGGCGACCAGCGCAATATGACAGCGGAGAAAGTTGGCCGGGCCGCCATGTTTGGGGTCGGTGGCGTACTGCGTCTTGCAAAAGCTCCCCCAGCGCCAGCCGGCAAGCCGCGTCGGCAGGGTCCGCGATTCGACGTAGTCGCAAGGCGAGTCGCCGCGCGGGCTGCCGTGCCGAGCAAGCCGGTGACGCCATTTGCGGCTCGACAGCCGCCCGCGGTCGTCCAGCAACCGCACATCCTCGAAAGGATCGTAGGTCACCGCGACTTCCCGCGGATAGCGTGCCAGACCGATCCGCGCCGGCTCGCAACCGGCGCCGGGCGTCAGCCAAAACGCAAACAGCTCCAACGGGGCCGCCTCCAGTGAACGCGTGCAAATCGCCGTCGTTCCCAACTCGTGCCTCACGCGCTTGCAGGCCCAGGGAACGCGGATGGGGATGGCGGCTTGTCGCACCAGGCACGCGAGGAAGCCGTCACGGCCGGCCCACGCGTCGGCATGGCACTCGTCACCTTCCAGGTGGACGATTCCGCCAACCGCTTCAAACGGCAGGGCCAACGCCAGCTCGCGCATTTGCTCGACGAGCCGCGCCGCACATCGGCTCGATTTTTCGCGGGTTCGGATCGAGTAGTGGACCGTCAGTCCCATTGCTGGCCACGCATTGCGACAACATTGCCGGAGCGCACCGAGTTGGGCCCTCATGGTAACGCCGCTGGTGGGAGGCCCACCCGATTCCAGTCGACCGCACCAAATCGCCACGATCCGGCACGTGTGCCGGGCTGAGCAAGTCATCCCCCAAGTGAATTATTTGCGATCGTCAGTTGGATAGACGATAATTGCCGAAAGCCCAGGCCGCTGAGCCAAGTTGGCGGGAACCCATCTAGCTTCGACTGCGTAGAATAAGTAGTTTAACGCCCTCTTGGGGCGTGCTCGCCGATATGCGCTCCGCCGGCCCTTTAGGACGTAGCGATGACCACTAACGAAACTAACGGTTCAAATTTTATGGATGCCGTGGAGATCGCGCGCAAGGTCAAGGAACAAAAGTGGCGGGAGGCGCAAGCTACGAATGCCATCGAGCGGGCGCGCAAGGCGGCCCACGAACGAGAAAGCTTTGTGCCTACCTTGCCGGTGGTTCCCTTTCCTGTACGACTCCGTTTCTAACTTATTGGCTGAGAAGCTGGAACTTTCGCGCGAAGAGGCACTTGCCTATCCCGTTCGCGCCCATCACGATTTCGGTCCTTAGCAAAAGCTCGGTCACCCCCGACCAATACGGATCGCTGCCGGCCAGTTCGTTGACCTTCAATTCGCGAAGGTCTGGGTTTCCTTTGATGTCACCTGCTGTGATCATGCGCCCATGCAGCAGGTGTTTGCTTGAGGCGGTGAGATTGTTGACGATCTTGTCGATGCGCTCATCGCACGCCACTGGATTTGCGGCATATTCGCTCGCGAACATGTGGGCCCGCAGTTGCTTTCGCGCGAAATCCCTGGCGAAGTTCATCAGGTCGGTGCATTGCTGCAGAAAAGCCGGTGATAGAAGTGCGAGTTGGATCTGCCCGGCCTGCACCTCTTCGGGCTGCTGCGATGCCAGCAGCTTCAGCGCTTCGTCCCGTGCCCGGAGAAAATGTTCCGCCGAAACTTGTTGCTCGGCGTTGTCCTGGACAATCATCACCTGGGCGTCGATCGGCCCGAGCTCGGACGTCTCTCCCATCACGATTTCATCCGCCCCGAGGGCGAGAAGCGTCGCGGCGCTCTTGGCGTAGAGCGGGACGACGACGCGGAGCACGCCGCGGCAGTATTTGCGGCAAAGATCCAGTAGGCTTTCTGCGGCGGTGCCGTCGCCGCCTGGGCTAACCACGACCAGGTCGAGATCGGCGATCGGGTCGACGCTCTTCAGCATCGAGTAAAACGGAGGAACATCGTATTGCGTGAGCGACTTGTGCCGACCGGAGTAATAGAGACAAACGGTCCGCCGCCCGCTTAGATCAAGCTTTTCAAGCGACCGCAGAGCGCGTTCCCGTCTCGGCCGGTCGAACTGCGCATTAGCCTGAACTCGCTGAATTTCTGCCTGGATCTGGTCGAATCGGTCACGCATGATTTGTCTCTCAATCTCAGCGATTACAGGGAGCGGACCGGCCTAGGCCTGCCCAATGTGAAGATCGCAAGCAGAAACACCGCTGTCAAAGCCGACGCTCCTCTTCAATTTCCTCGCGCTCGATGTTGAATGTGAGGCACTCGATATATTCTTCAACCCATTGAATTACCGTGGTATTGTTTTCTCCGACAAGCCATTGCCGCGCGTCGTCGCGCAAGCTCCGGTAATGGTCGCTTGCCGATCCGCACCAGCTACTAGATCGGAAACGGGCCAACAGCGAATCGAAGGCGCGTTTATTCCTACCGAATTTGGTGAGAAAGTCGCGCGTCAGTCGCCCTGCCGGCGAGCCATTAAGTGTCTTGGGCAGCATAGACGCCAGCCAAGCCGCGCGATCGTCGACATCCTCAGTCACCCACGAGAAGACAATTTCTTTGGGCAGCCACTGCACCGGCCCGGAGGCGTCGCTGCCGATAACTGCGGGGCCTCCATCCGCCAGCCAGTGGCTAAGACCAAATCTACTCTGGCCGACGGAATCTTGATACGCCTCGGCGATTTGCTCCCAAGCGCCGTTCGGGTCCTCTTTAACCAAAGTTGTGAAAACACGGTCCTGGTGCATATCCAAGTCACCCAGGATGCGCCACTGTTTTATTCCGATCAGGAGCATCTTCCGGAAGAGATCCCACTTTCTGCGCGGATATTGTTGCATGAAGACCGCCGCGACTCGGGACCAATAGAAGCCAAAAGATCCTAACAGGCTTTCATCGGCCACCCTCTCGTCAGCAAGCAGAGTAAATGTCATTTTCTCAGGCAGTCGCCTACTGCCATCGTCCTGCACGAAATACGTATGCCACATCTGCACCGCGCTTGCCCACAGCCGCGCGCGTCCGGTCTGTATTTGCACGCCGACCAGACTCGCAAAGGTATCTTCAGAGAGTTCCCGAAGTCGCGGTGAAAACCACCAGCGCTCAAGACGCTCAACGGCCTGGACACCAGCGCGACAAAGCCCGATGACCTTCTTCACGACGGCTTCGGAAAGGCCCGATGCAATGACGAAATCGGAGTAACGCGCGTTGATTGTCTCGCAATCAGCAAGCTGCAACATACATCGCTCCCACTCCTGTACGTTTTGTGCATGGATCCCAGCGAGATAGCCGCCCAAGAACGATGAGCCGGCGCGGTCCCCTTCTTGTTCATGGTGCCGAAGACACTCGCTCAGCCATCGCCTGTCGGCATCGCGTTGCGCGATCTTCACCGCGAAAGCGTAGGCCGCGCTTGAGTCTTCACGGATAAGCCACGGTAGCTCGTTTCTGAGCAATTCGGGATTCTTGATTGCTTCGTCAGCGCATTCGTTGAGCTTACGATCGATCAGATTCGTCGCCTTATATTCCTCATCGAATTGATCGTCGACCGTAGAGAATTTCACGAAACGTCGCAACTTTGAAGGGAAATCGTGCCCATCGAGTCGGTCGGAGATACCGCGAAGCCGATCGGCGATGCTGTGTGGCAATTTCCCTTCCTTGAAGCGAAGTTGTCGTTTTATCAGACGCAGGAGGGACGTTACGTTCGTCATGGGGTCGGCCGCGATAGTCTCGAGGGTCGTCACAGCTTCCTCGGCGAGCGGAGCAACTTGCAGCATCGACCAAGCGGAATCGACCAGTGTTGCGAGCAATTTGCGCCGGTCCTCGCCCTCCCACAATGACAACTTCTCGACCAAAAGTTGCCAGATGTTGCCAAACGCGTCCCAGAGCTCGGCGTATGTGGGCCTCCAGAATTCGACCGCCTTTTGAATGCCCTGGTGCTCGGCGCCCACTACTCGAAAGCCGCCCCGCGTGGCAATCGCTGCCTTGCAGGCGCTCAGAGCGACTTCCCGGCGTCTCGGCGACTCGGAATCGAGCGCGGATTGCAAGACGGGCAAGCGACGTTCAAAAGGTGCTTCTGTTTGACCCCACGCCGGATGGAACAATGAGCTGAACATTTCAGTCGCCCCACGCGCCCTGTCAGCCGTTTCGGCTTCTGCCAAAGATAGAAGAAGGTCAGCCCCGCCAATGAAGCAATCGCCGTGGACAGCAATTCGCTCCAATCCCCACAATAAGTATTGACCACATTCACGCAGTGACGCACAGATCGCACCATCCTCGGAAACGAGCGTCCGTTGCAAGTATTTTAGAACGGCCTTTCTGTTCGCTTCGGCCAAGGCCATGAGCAGCCTGCCGTGTTCGCGTGTATCGGGCAACGCCGAGCCGGGAAACAATCCCGAGGACCCAAGGATCTGATCGATCGCCTTCTTTGCGTTCGGGCAAGAATCATCGCCGTACCGAAGCATTTCAACAAACCAGCGCCAAAGCTGTGTCGGCATTGATTGTAGCAGCGCGGCGATGTCGAGGTCGCCACCGAACTTCTCCCAGAACTGACGATAAAGGTATACGTGCAATAGACGCGGCGTTAGATATAGTGTCGTGGTACCCTGCAAAATCCGTCGGCGTTTCATTTCCTGGACAATGGCCCGAAAGCGTCCACGTGTCAAACGCTCGTCGCGGCGCGTCGCCATGTCAGCAATAAAGTCCATCTCCGCGTGTACTGGCGACTCGAAGCCAAATCGCTCGAACAGAGCGATATGCATGAGAGCTATCTTTCGCAAGATGACCTCTTCGGAGATCGGGTCATCTCGACCGACGATGAAGCGATCCCAAACCTCCGTGTGCGCCGGGTGTTGAAATAAGTCAGCACGGTTGTGACGCAGATTCTCGCCGATTACATGTGCGACGCGCGGGCAGCCCTCGCAAAATTCCGCCCATCGATCTGCATCGAGGGGGGTAACGCCATAGTCGCGGATGATTGCAGCAATTTGCTCTTTGGAGGTCGTGGGAACACGCACAATCCTGACACCGTCTCCGGCCGACTCGTCGGGCCCGTGGTCGATCGTAATCAGGCGGACTTTTCCAGCATGCGACTTGAGGAGGTTCCAGATCGACGCGCGGTCCTTAGGGCCGCACTCGTCGACGACCAAAACAACAAAGCGTCGATCATCCGGTTGGACGAGTTCGTAAATGAGGTCGCTCCGTGCCTGAAATGACATCCCATCGCGAAAGTAGAGGACAACGGGCGCGAGATCCCCGCGAGTGATCTCCAAGGCGAACCGTGTCTTTCCGACACCAGGCTCCCCGAGCAGCCGTACATGATGCACCGCACCTGACAAAAGCTGCTGCTTCAGCTCGTCAAGTAATTCTTGCTGCTCCGCGGTTACGCGGAGCGTCGCTTGCATATCCGCGTTCCGCGCCCAACTCGCATGTGACTGGAATCCACCCTGATCATGCCCTAGGACGCGCATGCACAACGACGGGTACTGATGAAGCGCGTTCAAAAGCTGAGACTGCCCCCAAATCCTGACGTTCGCTTGGGGATAACCGCAATTTTTGAATGCAGCCTTAAAGTTGTCGTGGGCTCTTCTAAGATTTTCGTCGATCGGATCGACACCGAAGCAAACCAAACAGTAGCACGCACCGTCGTCTAGACAACGACGGACGGCCGGACCTAGCGCATCAGCACCGACTGGCGTTCTTTTATCGAATAGCTCCCGGTTCACCCATGACATGCGCCAAGGACGAACGTCGCCGGTCTTGATCTGAAACCGGACGTTTCCGGTGAGCAACGAGTCAGTACGAGTTGGCGCATCGCCTAAAACGGATGCATCGATACCGCCATCTGCGATAGAGTTTTGCGACGACACGCTGACACTCGTCACTGGCAAGCCTTGCCGCGCTGCCTCCGCCAATAGAAGTTCGCGGAAGACATCGATCGCCTCGCCGGGCGAAAGGAGCGATAGATTGGCGTTGCTGAGCGCAAATGCCGCCACATGCCTTCGCGCGGAGCGCGAGTCGAGAAGCCTTTGCAATGCGCTCAGATGCTTTGCCGCCATTGGCCGCTCGCCGTTTTTAGCGCGGCTAAGTTGGCCCTCGGAAACGCCAAGGTGGGCGGCGATTTCGCTTTGCGAGAATCCAGTCTCAATGAGGCGAGCAATAAGCCGACCGGCTTCTTGGCTGTCAGCGTCACGCACATGCAAACGGCGATCGACAGTTCTTTTCATGGGGCGGGCGGCCATTACTGGGGCGACTATGTTTGGAATCGTTCCTTCGATTGATTGTTATCGCAATTATTATTGCGCGCAACAGTTCTTGCGTCAATAGGGTTCCGCGAGCAGGGACTTGCAGTTAGTGGATCCTGGCAAAGGGGCCTCGGGGAAGTGCGCCGGTGCAGAGCGGCTCGGGGTTCAGTCTCCGCCCAACCGATCGTACGCCTCCAGGATCGGTGTGCCGCGGGAGAAGAGGTCGGGGGTGGAGGCGTCGGGACGGTGGGCTTGGAAGGTGGTGAGAATGTGTTCGACGTCGTCGCGGGTGAGGCCGTAGAGGTGGAAATAGGCGGCGTCGAGCTCGGCGATGAGATCGGCGCGCTCGCCGGCGCTCCAGCGATGAATGGGCGGGTCGAGGCCGGCCGTCTCCGCAAACGAGCGCATGTCGTCGGCCGTGCAGGTGAGCTTCAAGGCGCGGTCGGAAATCCATTTTTCGAGCGTCTGCCGCTTGCTCCACGGGCAACGCTCGGCGTAACGCTCGGGCGGAAACGTGGGGAGCTGGTGTACGATGAAAAAGTTCAGGTGAACGCCGCCCACTTTCTGCCGCGCGACAAAGTCGTAGGCAAGGCTGTTGAGGTTCGCCAACAGGCAGCAGAGAAATCGCGGAGTGACCTCCTCGCCCGTCAGCATGAGCGGCGCCGAGTTGACGAGCGCGACGTGCGGGACGAGCGCGGCGATCATCGTCCGCTGGTTCGTCGGGCTGGTGACGTCTTTGTAGCAGAGATAAGCCGCGCGGGCGGCGCCGCACACGCGCTGGTCGACCTCGGCGTCTTCCACCCACCATCGCGGCTGGACGACGAACTCGGGGTTCTGGTGCGAAACGAGGCTCGTTTCTTCGGTCTGGCCCTGACGCACCCAGTTGCCGGGCGTAATTACGACGCTCGCGGCGCGATGGTCGTAGGCCTGCACCATCTTGGCTTCGTAGAGCGGCAAGAAGGTCCGCTTGCCCTTCGTCCAGCGATTCCCCTCCTGCTTGAAGCCAAGCTCAAGCAACTGCTCGCGCGTGTGGAACAACTCGGCGTTGTTCGTCTGGTGGAACATCGTCACGAAGCGGACGCCCCAAGGATTGCCGCCCGAACGACGAGATTTATCGACCAGCACGGGCACGTGCCGATAAATCGCCTTGGTGAGCTTCGCGTCGCGCTGCGTGCGGAAGATCGGACAAGTGTGCGTATTGGGATTCATCAGGGCGATATCGGCCGCCGACAGTTTGATGTGCCGGCTCTTCTGATCGAGCTCTTCCATCGCGCGGCAGAAGAAGGCGAAATCAGCCGCCGTGTGCTGTGTCGCACTTCCCTCGAACACGAGCGTGCAGAACTTGAACGAGCGATGAACGTCGGGAAAAACGGGGGCCTTGTTTTCAAAGTCATACAGGCTGACCAGCGATTTCGATTCGATCAGCGTGTTAAAGAACTCGCGGGTCGTGTTGTCGGTGCATATTCCGGAGGGGACGAGCAGGCCGACGCGGCCGTGCGGCGAGACGATCTTGCGGGCCAGCTCGGCGAAGAGCATGTAGGTGTTGATGTCGCCCTGCGCGGTGAGCGGAAAGTTGCCCGAAGCTCGCACGTGGGCCAAGGTGCGGTCGGCGGCGCGGCCGGCGTCGAGGTAGCGGTTGTAAAGCTCGGGGCGCGTGCGCTCCAGTTCGCCGATGAGCTTGCGGCGCGCGGCCGCGCTGACCGCCCCGGCAATCGAGGGGGCCGAAAAGGCGAAGAACTCGCGCTCTTGCAACTTCAGCCGCTCCCAAGGCGGGTTGCCGATCACGCAGTCGAAACCCGACTGTTCGCCGCGGTTGAAGACGTCTGGAAACGCGCCGTGCCAGTCGATGGACCGCGGGTCGACGTCCGGGTCGGTCACCAGGCTGTTGTGGCAGACGATGTTTTGCGAGAGGTCGGCCAGCGTGCGTCCGCGGCGGGCCGAGCGGATCCAGAGAGCAAGTTGCGTGATTTCGACCGCCTGCTCGCTAAGGTCGACGCCGTAGAGGTTATCGGCCAGGATCATTTCGGGGATTTGCGCGGCGAGCTCTTCGGCGTCGTCGCCGTCGTGATGCAGGAGCTGGTCGAGGATGTAGGTATAGCGCACTTCCAACGCGTCGTAGGCCTGAATCAAAAAGGCGCCGCTGCCGCAGGCCGGATCGCAGATTTTGAGCTGCCGCACGGCGGCCAGCGCTTCGCGCCAGTAGGCGGCCAGGGCCGGCGAGCGTTCGTCAGTCTCGCGCGGCAGGCTTTCCGCCGAAAGGTCGTCGTCCTTGGCCGGCGGCAGACCGTGGGCGATGCGCAAGGCGGCCAGCCGGCGGTCGATGACGGCGTGTACCGTCTCGCGCACCAGAAAACCCGTAAACTCCGGCGGCGTATAGTAGATGCCGGAGCGTTTGCGTTCGGCCGACTTGGGCATGGCCGGTTCGCCGCCGCCTTCAGGAGCTTCCTGGCCATACAGCCCGCCGCGACGCAGCGCTTCCAGCTCGCCGACCGACCTTTCGAAAATGTGGCCCAACACATCGACGGTCACTTCATCGCGAAAGTCGTAGCCGCCGACGTTGTGGAAGAAGCGGGTCCATTCGTCGTCGAGTTCGAGATCGTCGACCTCCGGGTCACGGCGGAAGAGGCCGCCGTTGTAGCCGCGGTCGAGCTCCAGCGAGGCGTGGCCGGTGTCAATCGCCTGGAAGAGATCGAGAAAATTGCGCCACCGCGGGTTGGTCACCTTGCTGAAGGGCGGCACGTTGCGGAAAGCGGTGTCGATGCACTTGGCCGGCAACAGGCCGCGGTCTTCGCAAAACGCGACAAAGACGATGCGGTCCAGAATCTTTTGGGCCACGTGAATGGCCGTTTCCAAAGTTTTGCCGCGCTTCTGGACGAGATGCTCGACCAGGTGGAAGCGGTTGGTGCGATAGTCTTCGTACAGAATATCGCTCACCGTTCGCTGCCGCTGAGCACTTCGTTCCAGCAACCGCACGGCGCGGGGCGGTTCGCCGAGCACGCTGTGGACCAACCCGCCGACCTCGAACAGGTAATAGAACTGGGCGAAGCGTTTCGGATCGCGCAGTTCGGCGAGCGTAAACTCTTCCCAGGCCTGCGGCGTCTTGTCGCGGTGGTATAGGCGAAAGGTGACGAAGTTGCTGACAATGCCCCACGGGCACTGGGGAAACGCATTCAGGTAGTCCCAGCACTGTTGCACGGGCGTGCGGCCGTTGAAGCGATCGCGGTCGAGATCGACATCGGCCGATTTCAGCTCGATCACCACCAGCGGACTGAGCGGCGCGCCGGACGAGAAGTTGCCTAGCGCGCCATCGGCAGTTCCGACGCCCGGCACCGTGAAGTTCCGCTCCAGCTCATATTTATCGGGGCTATCTGTGGCCTGACGGTAGCCAAGCGCTTTGCCAAAAACGTCGATCAGAAAGTCGGCGTCGAGGGCCGTTTCCTTGCGAAACAGGTGGCCTTGGGCTTGAAGTTCGGCCCATTTGACGATGATTTGGAAAGCGTGTCCTTGGCTGGCGTCTCTGAAACGAGGCTTATCGGCTTCTTCGGCCAGGTAGCGTTGCAAGAAGAGCGGGCGCCGTTTGCGATGCACCAGCCGCGAGAAAAGGTTGGTCGCGCGCGCGCCGGTCTTCGGCCGCTTGGGTTGACGCTTTGCCATGAAGAGACCATCCATGACGCTTCTTTTGCGCTAACATCACGCGGAGCGCGATGGCTACGGTGCTGACGCGGCCCATCGACCCGCTACGCGGGTGTCCGGTGCCTGATGCTTTACCAAGAATGAGTCGGGCCTCATGGTAACGCTGTCGATGCACGGCTGTCAATCATCGGCTGCCTAAAACCGCCCGCGGCCCATGATGGGGTTCTGGATCGGCACGACCAGGTCGCCCACGGGATAGACCTTGGTCACCAGCATGTTCTCGGCCTCGGTCTTGCTGGTGATCATCAGCACTTCGTTGCGGATCACGTAGGTCAAATCCAGGTCGCTCAGCAGCAGCTTGAGTGCCGAGCGGAGGGTAATGCCCTTGATGCTGCGGGTGATGGGCGTGTCGGTGGCGGCGCCCGCGTCGGCCAGGGCCTTGTCGTCGAGTTGGATTTCGATGCCGTGCCGCTGCTTGAGGTACTCGACCACGTCGCTCAGCGGCTGCTCGGCAAAGTCGATCTCCGTCGGCTCGTCGAGCGCGGCATAAATCTTCTGCTCGCTGGGCTTGTTCTCCTTGACGTCGACGGCCTTGTACTTCTTCCGCCGTTCGGTGAGCAACTGCCAGACCTCCGGGTCGGGATAAATGATCGGCGGCTCGTCGGCCGTCGGCACGTGCGACAGCTCGATCTGAAAGGTCGCGTCGACGAACCCCTTCCGCCGCATGTCGAGCACGGCGGTCATATCGGCGTTATATCCCAGCATGCGGGCCGTCAGCTCGGCGCCGCGCAGACCCGCCCGGCCCGGCAGCATTTCTTCGGCAATGTCCGCGAGGGCTTCGGCGTCGCGATAACGTCCTTCGTCCATCAAGGCATTGAAGCGGGACATGAGTTGGTCGACCTTCTGCTCTTGCAAGAACAGCTCGCGGTTGATCCGCTCGCGCGCCTCCCCTTCGGCCGCGACCTGCTCGCGTTGCAAATCGATCTGCTCCTTGAGCGTCGATTGCCGGCTGGCCGTGCGGAGGGCGGCTTCGAGTTGATCCACGAGCTGGGCGCGGACGTCGGGCGAAAGCTCCGGCGTCTGCCGGACCTTCTCCATCACGAGCTTGAGCATATCGCTGGCGCCTTGGGGATCGCTCGCGATCTGGGCGCGGGCGCGACTCAACACGTTGCGGACTTCGGCCCGCAAGAACCCTTCGACCACGCGCTGCTGCCGCTCGACTTCGTTGAGCAGGTCGCTGTCGGCGGCCTCGCGGCCGGGCGGGTCGTTGTCGCCCTTGGTTTGCGGCGGCGGTTGGGAGTCTTTCCGCGTGGCCTGGGCCGCCGTCGAGGCCACGCGCGCCACTGCCCGCCGGATGGTCAAGGCGCCCGCATCGGCCGGATTGAGTCGAGCGGCGGCATCGGCCAGCCGCTGTGCGTTGTCGAGATCGCCGGTCACCACCGCCTGCTGCCCCAGTTTCACAAGCTGGCGGGTGCGCTCGTTCAGCAGCCGGCGCATGGTGTCCAGGGCCAGGCTGCCGATGGTCGGCAAACTCACGCCGCCGTCGACCCGCGCAAACTGCACCAGTTCTTGCAGGTACGCATGATCGTCGTTGGGCTTGGCTGGCGTCGCATCGAAGTCGAGCTTGACGGGCTGGCCCGCCAGATCGCCGCTGATCTCGACGGGTAATGCCGAGGGCGGTTCCTTGCTCGGCGTAAACGTCCCCAGGATCACGGTGTCGCGATCAAAACGCATCGGGGGCGAGCCGCGATAGTAGACGGCCCGGTAGGTCTTGGGCAATTGCAGCCGCTCGGGCCAAATCACCGCGCTGTCCGCCATGTCGGCGAGTTGGCGCCCCAATTCGCGCCCGCTGATTCGTTCGTCGTCGTCGATCGCCAGCGCTCCGCCCGTCGTTTTCGCCAGCGCGCCCAGCAGCAGCAAGTCGTAGCGCGGGCCGATGGCCAGACTCGTCACGGGGACGCGCGCCGCGGTGAATCGGTCGGCCCAGATCCGCATCGCCTCGGGCGCGATCAGGTCGGTCGGGCTCAGTCCGTCGCCCAGGTAGATCGTCGCCCGCTCGTGGTCGGCGGCGTCGGTCTTTCGGTAGGCTGCCAGAGCCGCTTCGAGCGCGGCGGGCATGTCGGTGCTGCCCAGCGGGACGCGTCGCCGCAGGTCCGACAAGGCCGACTCGATATCGCTTCCCGTCGGGGCGACAAACGCGGTGGTCAGCGGCACGGCGACCACATCGACGGCGATCAACTGCACGCGGTCTTGGGGGTCGAGCCCCGCGAGCAGGCTCTCGAGCGCCGCCAACGCCTTCGCGCGATAGGCGCCCACCTGGCTGGCCGAGGTATCGAAGAGCAGCACCACGTCGTGCGGCCGCCGCGTCGGCTGGGCGACTCCGGGCACGAGCTTAAGGGCGAAGTAACCCTCGCCGGCGGGCGTTACAAACGTGTCGAGGCTTGCTTGGCCAGCCGCTTCAACGGGGATTTGCTGCAAGGCGACGAGCAGAAACGCGGCGACGATTCTGAAAGCAAGGGCGTGCGAAGGCATAGTATCCCCCTGGTGCGAAGTAGACTGCTGTCGCACGCGCAGCAATTCGCATGCCGCCACGCACTAACCAGCATCGCAAGACCGAGAACGGCGAGTATTTGGATGCTGGAATGGCGTTCTCCACCGGTAGTTTAGGCACTTGACGACGACAATCCGCGGCAATCAGCCACCAATCACCCGTCCCACGGGGCACTGGGCAAGGAGCCATCGCTGTTCAATACTTGGCCATTGTTCACAATTTGGCCGCAGGCAGCATCAAATAAGTTCCACGATGATATCGGGGAACTTTTGCAACGGCGCGTCATTCGTTAGAAACCGCGTGCAGCCGTGTTCGACTGCGGCCGCCAGATGAAGCGAGTCAAGCGGTTTGAATCCGTGCGTCGCCCGAATGCGCGCGGCGCGATCGCAAACGGCTGGCGTGATCGGCAACACCGTGACGTCTGGAGCGGCGAAAAAACTGGCAAGATCGGCGAACCGTTTTGAATCGTTTACTTTGAGTGGCCGTACGATGCACTCCATGCGAACGAGATCGCTCACCGCCAATTGCTCTCCGGCGGCACGGAAAGAAATAATCCGCGCCGTTACCTTCGGTCCCCAATGAGGCGGCTGTTCCACGAAGTAGACGACCGCATTCGTGTCGAGAAAGACGCTCACGCCCGCTCGCCACCTTGCTTCTCCGAGGCCTGTCGAGCCAAGCGGCACTCCTCCTGAAGCCGTTCGACCTGCCTCATCTCCTCTTCGGCCTCGTCTCGCAAGGCGTTGATCTCGGCATCAATTTCTTCTTTGGTGCGCGGCACATGCCCGCGGGCCTTCTGACCGTCCCAAATTGCCTGCATGCGTTGCCAGAACGGATCGTCCTTTGGCAATTCGGGAAGCGGTTGCACGATCAACTGCACGCGCCCCGGCGGCAACGTCAGCTTGCTGTCCAGAACAAGCGAGCCGTCCGGGTTCAGCGTTCCCTCTACTACGACCTGAGTCGGATTCATGGATATCGGATCCCTATTGGCACAATGTCCTATTGCATTGTAGCCGCCGAAGCCAACGACGGCACGCCCGTCAGCCCGCCGAAGTACGGTTACCCAAACAACCCTGTGATCGGCTGGCCGATCGAGACGACTCGCGGGCGGCCTTCGAGATCGTGGTATTCGGTCGCCGGATCGATGCCCAACGCCCAGAACATCGTGGCCGCGATGTCCCAGGGCGCGACGCGCGACGAGACGGGCTGCGCCGCAAAGCGATCGGAGCTGCCGTAGACCGCGCCCCGCGCCACGCCCGCGCCTGCCAGCACCGCGGAGTAAACGCTGGCCCAATGTTTTCGCCCCGGCGTGCGGCCGGCAAAGCTCGGCTCCAACGCCACCCGCGGCGCGCGGCCGAACTCGCCCGTGCAGATCACCAGCGTCTCGTCCAACAGGCCGCGAGCGTCGAGATCCTCCAACAGCGCCGAAAAGCCCTGATCGAACCGCGGCAGCAAATGAACGCGCAATGCCTCGAAGATGTCGTTGTGCGTGTCCCAGCCATAGGCGTCGGTGATCGCCGGCTCTTTGTCCTGGCCGCGGTTGCTGTGGCTCCAGATCACAGTGATCAGCGGCACGCCCGCCTCGACCAGCCGGCGTGCAAGCAGGCAAGCCTGGCCGGAGCGATTGCGGCCGTAGCGATTTCGCAACGACTCCGGCTCGGCTGCCAGGTCGAACGCCTCTCGACAGCGAGGCGAGGCCAACACCTCGAACGCCTGACGATAAAGCTGGTCCATGTCCGACGAGCTGCCGTCGCCCGCTCTCGCCGCGACGTGATCGTAGGCCCGTTCGACGGCGCCGCGCAGACCCCGGCGGGCCGCCAGCCGCTCGGCGGGCAGGTCGATGTGAGGCGCCAGGTCCGGAACCGGCTCCGTGCCCGCGGTAACGTCGCCCAGCACCAGCGGCTCGTAGTGCCGGCCCAAATAGCCGCCGTCCTGTCCTGGCCCGATTTCGAAAGGCACGAGCGCCGGGCCGTTCAGGTGAACGGCTTCGTAGGGGAACGCGCGGACGGGCCGCACGCGCTTGAGCACCGCGCCGTAGGTCGGCTCGTCGATCGGCCGAGGCCGCGGGTTCGACGACTTTTGCGGGTGCGGCCGGCCGGTGAGTGCCAGATAACCGGCCGAGCCGTGGTCCAGGTCGTCGTGCGAGACGCTGCGCACGATCGTGTAACGGTCGGCCAGGCGGGCCAGCCGCGGCGTGTGCTCGCCGACGAACGTGCCGGCCACCGAGGTGGCGATGGCCTTGAACTCGCCGCGCACCGTTTCCGGAGCATCGGGTTTGGGGTCCCACATTTCGAGCTGGCTTTGACCGCCGCTGGCGTAGATCAAGATTACCGAACGGGCCTTGCCGAAACCGGCGCGGAGGTGTTCGCTGGCCCGGACGGGCGCGAGCAATCGCAACGAGCCGAGCCCCGCCAGCCCGCCGATGCGCAGCCATTCGCGCCGGGAAAGTTGGCCGCCGAGGTCGTGAGTGGTGTATAGGCGAATCACGATTTGGGATTAGGCGTAGGGTGGGACCAGCGAGCTTGCGAGCGCCGGACCGCCGATAGCGACGTTGATTACGGTGGGCCGGCGCTCGCAAGTGCGCTGGTCCCCACCTTACTTTTCTATTCCAACTCCAAAAACTCCTTCAAGAACAACACCTGCACGACCGTCAAATAATCGCGGTTGTCTTTCTTGGCGAAACCGTGGCCTTCGTTGTCGGCGTACACGGTCCACACAGGCCGGCCCGCGGCGCGCGCCTTCTCGGCGATCTGCTCCGCTTCCGAAAACGGCACCCGCGGGTCGTTGCGGCCGTGCGCCACTAACAACGCCGACCGGATCTTGCCTGCGCCGGCGGTCGGATTGATGCGTTCGAACACGGCCCGCATTTCGGGCTTCCGCTCGTCGCCATATTCGGCCCGCCGCAGGTCTTGCCGATAGGGGCTGGTGCGCTCCAGGAAAGTGATGAAGTTGGCGATGCCCACGATGTCGATGCCCGCCTTGATGCGGTCGGGGTAATGCACCAGCGACGAGAGCACCATGAAGCCGCCGTAAGAACCGCCGATGACCGCCACGCGCGAGGCATCGAGTTCCGGCTGCTCGGCGACCCAATCGAGCACGGCGCCGATGTCTTTGACGCTGTCTTCGCGCCGCTCGGCGTTGTCGAGCTTGAGATAGGTCTTGCCATAACCGGCCGAGCCGCGCACGTTGGGAGCAATCACGGCCAGGCCCAACTCCTTGACCAGAAACTGGCTCAGGCCCGAAAAGAACGGCCGATACTGCGATTCCGGCCCGCCGTGAATGCTGATCAGCACGGCCGCCGGGCGCTCGCGCGAGGCACTCGCCGGCCGAAAGTAATAAGCGGGAACCTGCCGGCCGTCGAACGACGTCACCTGGATCTGCAAGGGCCGGACGAAACCGGCGGGATCGAGGCCGCCCGTCTCGCTGAAGGTCCAGCGCGTCAGCTCGCCGTCGGCCAGCCGTAGCGAATAAGCGTCGGCCGGGACGTCGGGCCGGGCCAGCGTCAGGCCCAACTCCTTGCCGTCGGGCGAAAACTCGATGTTCGAGGCGATGCCCAGCGGAGTTTCAAGAGGCCGCAGGTCGTCGCCGTCGAGCAGATAGAGCTTGCTGGCGCCGTCGGCGTTGACCGCAATCGCCACGCGGCCGCTGTGCGGATCGACCTCCACGTCGCTCACATCCCAGTGCAAATCGCCGACGGGCCACTCGTACTTGAGGCTCTTCAAATCGAGCCGCCCCAGCTCCAGGAATTCACCACGGGCGTCGGTGGTGATGTAAGCCGCCTTGCCGTCGGGACGAAAGGCCATGTCGCGGACGGCGGCCGGACCGTCGCCGGGCAAAGGCAGCGGCGTGCGCTGCTTGCCGGCAATCTCGAATAGCGCCGGGTGCCCTTCGTTGATCGACACATAGTGCGAGAGCAGCAGCTTCTTGCCGTCGAGCGACCAATCGGCCGCGGTCCAGTATTCGCCGTCGGTCTGCATCAACAAAGATTCGGAGTGCGGTTGCCGTACGTCGGCCAGATAGAGATCGGTGTCGCGTCCGTTGCGGCGGGTGCTGAGGACGATCAGTTGCTCGCCGTTGTGGCGCACGGGGCCGAGCAGATTTCGCGATTTGCCGTCGGTCAGCAGCGTGGTGCTGCACGCGACGCGGTCGACCAGATAAACCTGATTGTTCTCGCTGCCGCCGCGGCTCAGGGTGGCCAGTACGGCTCCGTCGCGGCTGCTGGGCACGAAGCGGCCGGCAACGGGCTCGTCGAAAAACGTGATCTGCTCGCGGCGTCCGCCCGGCACGTAGACACGGTGAAGCTGCGTGGCGTTTCCAAACCGCGTGGCCACCAGCATGCCGTCGCCGTCGGGCGACCA